>Ga0247760_1002299_pt1 | contig 14906 bp, 10 predicted proteins | sample UWRJL171409R4_FD_179936 | JGI IMG/M metagenome (GOLD analysis project Ga0247760, IMG submission 179936) | Plant litter microbial communities from Arlington Agricultural Research Station in Wisconsin, United States - UWRJ-L171-409R-4 | ecosystem: Environmental > Terrestrial > Plant litter >...
TGAAGGAGCTAGTGCTTTTTTTCTTTTCATTTTTCGGCATGAGGCATCGTCTCTGCCCTCTTTCTTTCTTTCCTTTTTTTTTTAACTCCCTTTGCCAAAGTGCTCTTGTCAGTGACTTGAGTACGTACCCAGTTAAGTCTTGGGTTACCCCTGAGCGGATAACCTTTTCAAATTCATTCTTTTTTACCCCTGGAAAACAATACTAGTAGTTGAGTTCACTATGCTGTGTCCTTCTAGAAAGTTTTATCTCATCATGTTTCACTGGACCTCTTTCTTTTTCTTTCCTCCTGATACCCAGGTGGCGATGTCTTTGTGTGTTGTGGATTTTCTAAAGGAACTTGAAGCCATCTGTTCTCTGGTCCTGGGAACCGGTTTAATGGTCTCGTATATTGGCCTACCTACCTATTTACCTGTCTAGATGCCTGAAGTGATGACTATCAACTCAATAACTGTGAGAACTCTAGATTTCTGATTGGACTTGATGCGTTGGTCTCGGTCTTGCGCTGCACCCCAAAGCGGCTACGGAACTGGCGGTCCATCTGCTTCACCGATTCGGTGCCACTGAGCCTCTAGTTCTGCTGTGAGCAAAATTTTATACGTTGTCTTACGTTCAGACTGGCTCTTGAGGTGAACGCTGGAAGGCACATCAGGACTTGAAAGTCATTTCAGAGGCCCTGATACGAAAATTCAAGACGTTGAGTTTTTGAAGCAAACGCGTGTAATACCAAAGCGTCAATGGGCACAAGCAGTTTCGAGGTGGTAAAATTGTCTATCTTTCCAAGTTGTGTCAGGATGCTGCATGTGGGTTTTGATCCAGATCCTGGCCTTCCGGCGCACAGGTCATGGGGAGATAAGTGAATACCGGAGGTAGCACGCGCAAACATTTTTGTTTGACGCTTTATGAATGACTCTCCAGCCAGTTGGGTATTAGGTAAAGTCCTTGATACCCGTTGAACCACCGCTCCCCGTGCGCTCTTTCCTCTTCATCCACCAAAATACCATTCCGTCCCATTAGCCACCATAACCACTCACCCTCGGGGATGGCCCCAGAAATCGACCAAAAACCTCCAAATCCTTCAGACTTCCCACAAACAAAGCCTATGCATCGTCGACATCCTGTCCCTCACTAAGGATGTATCGTCATTGCCCGACCCCAGAAATCCTCTCCCGCTATCTCCCTATGCTTCCAGTCAAGCATGTTTCCTGACCCCATCAGACGTGTCCATCCTATCCTTGGTAGCGCTGTTTGTAATTCAGCTCGTCCTTGTCATCCTAGTCGTCGTCGTCATCCTAAGCATGGTCGCCATCTGCCCTCCCGAGGAAAAATCATCGTTTATATCCCCCCGAAAGATCTTTTCAGCATCAAGTCTCCTTTCTCTCCTTCTCTTCTCCCTTCCGGTGCCCGTTCATCCGAGTACGCCCCCTCGCTGTTCATGTTCGACGAAATATATGTATCCTCTCCTCGAGCGTTATCCATACATTTATTGAAACTTCACCCGTCCATTCCGAGGGGGATCGGGCCGTCCAACGTATATTGGATTTCTTTACTCGTCAAGTCCGTGGGAGTATAGGGATTGAGTTGTGGGTTTTTTTTTGGAGTTGACTAGGGCCAATCCATCCAGTCCATCGAGTCCTGTCGCCATATGCTCTCTTCATGTTATTTCCCATCCTAGCCCATAGGTCCGGGTTCTCTGTGGCGGTGACCGTGACACCGACACTGGTGAGTTTGTCGGTGTAAGTCTGATGCGTGTTCGAACTGCATGTTATCTTTGATGGCGGACGCTTGGTCGGTGGGCCGGTGCCGGGGTGCAGGCAAGTTGTGCCTCAAGGGACTGGATTTGATTGACGACAGAGTTTGTTACAACGTAATTGTGGGGGTTGTGAGAGTCTGTAAGATGATGGTGACGGACGGTGTTGATTGTTCCAGAATCCTAGCTGACTGTTTGGGGTGTGAGGATCTGGTAATGATGGTGGTAAAAGCTGTTGATGGTTTCAGAATTCTAGCTGCTCTGTCTGGTGGTATAAATACTCGGTGGTGGGATTGTGATTGTGTCATTCTCATTCCATTCCACTGCTCCTCCCAACAGCCTAACACGTGGGCGAAGTTACCACAACAGGAAATGAAGCTGCAGGTTTATCATAGACAGTACCAGATTCAGATTTAGAGAATGAATCCTTCCAACAACCCAACAAGTGGGGGAGCTCCTGCGGCAAAAAATGGAGTTGGAAGTTCATCATGGTTAGTGCCAGATTCAGATCCAGGGGCACTGTCGTCAGCAGATTTGGAAGGTCAAATACAATGAATTTATTTCTTTACCGTCCGCAGTTTCTCCAATACCACCAGGTTAGCTTTGATAGCCCTTTGAAACTCGTCGTCCTTTCCACCACTCAAGTCCTCCGCCCATTTGAGGGCGGCTCTGGCATTCTCAATGGCCGAGTCAAAGTCACCAAGTCGGTAGAACGCCATGGTGAGGTCGTTGTGATAATCCTTCAGTTTAAATTCCAGCCCCTCTTCCTTGACCAGACGAAGCAACTCAGCAGCCGCTTCTCTCACTGTCCCTAAATTCTTTGTTTCTTTAAGGATCGTGTGGATTTGGACAAACTTGTATCGTCGGTTATCCGACTTCTCTCTCTTGTCCGCAGGTGCAGTGCAGAGTTTGCAGTTGCATTCGAACATGTAGTGGGATAGTAGGAGAGATTGCCTGTCATTGGTGGGGAGGTCCGGAGGAATATCTAGTCGTCTCAACGACATTCAAAGTCGTGAGCATTGATGGGGACAGGTAAACTTACAACTTATGGTCAATTCCTCCCCAACTTGAACATCGCGCACCGCGATTGCTTGAATGGACAGGGATTCCCGGGAGAAGCGGGCAATGGCACTGACCCGTCAGCATGGCGCCACAAACAGCACCGAGTGACTTACTTCGGTCGACAATCGTGATTCAGCATAGCAATCTCGGGAAACACGCCGGAATACCTCCGTTCCCCAATTCCGGCCCCGAAGCCATTTGTCTTGATGATATCCTCGTAGACTTCCCCGCCTGAGCTTGCCGCCAATGACAAAACCCTGTTCCGTTCAGGGAGTTGTTCGTACGCCCGCCGGTACAACTTCATGCGCTCCGTATATGAGACTGATGGGCCAGAGCCACGTTCAAGATCCTGGTCGATAACCATGGCGGGAAATCCCACAAGAAATTCCTCCCCTTTACGAACCAGACGGCGGGCAAAAACACCGCGACCCTTGCCTGGCTGTTCCTTAACCTCATACGGCAAGTCACTGCCAGGGGTAAGGTGCTCTCTTGCTTTTTCAGCAAAGAGAGAGCTCTTTTGGAGAAGCTGGAGAATTTCGCCCTCCGCAGAGGGGCTAGCGATAAAACTGACGCCGTGGTGGTGGTTGTACGACGAGGAGGTGTATACGCAATATTCACGGCCGTCGGTGCACACCGGTGCATGGGACCAACCATCATCGCCAAACGGGGCGTCTGGGAAGCATTTTTCGTGTCGATCCAAACTCAGCGGGACTTGGGAGAAAGGAGAGGCATGCGCCGTCACCCAAGGGGCGCAAACAAGGGGCAGGCACAACACAGACTGGGTCCGCATGCTAGGCAAGATTTAGGGTGGGAGACACGCATCTTGAGACAGGAAGACTTGCGGGATTTGGTCGATCTGGAATGGAAAGGTGGCAGCTTGCTTCAAATTCTCCGAGCCGTTGTGGGTCGTGGTGAGCCAAGTCTTTTGGACGGAAAGGGAAGCCGCGATGTTGATATGTGGGTCCGGGTATTTGACACATTCGCAGCTAAGCTTGTTTTGGCAGCGACGACCAATCCGTAGAAACACTCGCTGCGAACAAGCCGATCTCCGTTTCCTTCGAAATGACAAAGAAAAGAGGATTCAGAGTCCCCTGCTCGATTTGGAATTATACGGCAATTATTTCAGGCCTTGCTGATGGCCGTCTCGTGAACAATACACTTCTCCGACAATCCCTCCTCATGGCCTTTGCCTTCTGCTGCGACGAATGCCAGTCCTCCGTGTCCCCTCTCGGTAAACTGCACCTCAATCCCCCTCGCCACATTGGCCATGCGCCTCCTCGACTTCGGTTTCGTTTCTCTAACCTTTTGATCCCCATCCAACCCATGGAATAGCAGTCCCAGAGGTGAAGATCCCAAAACCGGCACCCCCGATTTCCTCGCACTCACCACTGTCGCAAACAGCAAAATCACTGCCAAAAGTGTCTCTCCGAGCGGCAAAGATAGCCATCCCCACCGCACCTCGATATACGTCTCGTCCACCCAAGCCGACCCCTTTACTGACACGCCGGCGACATTGTCTCCCTTCCGGTTCGCGTTCTTTCCGCTTCGCACATAGTGCGACAACATATCCGCCACACTGCTTGTCACGTTCCGCAAATCCGCCGTGTACAGAAACATCTCCAGATACGATCGGCAACGCCCGGTTTCCGTCCCGATATGCGTCTCCGCTCCGTCATTGCTGCTGTCCGTATCCATGAGAACGTGCGACGACAGGGTCTTGCCGACATAATCCCACACAGCCACATCCGTTTCTGCGTGCACACGGTATTCGTGTTTGCTGTTGGATGACGGTGAGAATGTTACCCACCCGTTGGAGGAGCCCTTGACATCCAAGCGTTCAGTGGTGAAGGGGCCGGGGACAAGGGCTGCCCCCGTGGCGTTGGTCCAGGAATAAGTCTGCGCACACCAGAACCAGTTGAGCCGTAGAAGCTCGACTGGGGGATATTGATTGGTGAGCACATTGTAGGTACGCAGAGCAGAGGTGACGTCGTGGCTGCGGGCACGCATGGCCGTCATGGTGAGTCCATTGGATTTGGCGGTTTTATTAGCGTCACGCTCGACGCGAAGGAAGAAGACATCGTGTTGGCGTCCCGAATTGGTGTCCCGAGGGTTGCGGAGACGGTTGAACGTCAGCGACATGGAAGTTTGATCCCACGAATAGGTGCAAGTTAGGTCGCCGAGAAGCCCCCGCTCACACCGACGTGTCGTTGACTCGGTGCGGTTCTCGATAGTTCCACAAACGCCGAGCGTGGTGAATTGGGGAAAGGTACAGTTCCCTGCTGCAGGGGGGCACAGGAAGTACGGTTGGGACTTGACGCCGAGTATGGCATTTGCGACGTCGTTGTCGAGAACAAGTTTGCGCTTGAGCTGCTCGAGATCTTCGTCACGAATTGCGTCGGCGCTGAATGACATGGACTGGAAATCGGTGGCGGAGCCAATCTCAACTGCTGGCAACGCAAGCTCTGTGTTCCGCGTTGGGAACTCGAGAATCTGTTGCGCGAAGGGTTCAATCGCCAAGGCGAGCACAGTGGCGACGGCGAGCAGTCTTGCCAGGTAGGCCTGCTTGCCGATGACGAAGAGAAGCTCTGTAGCGCCCCAAGGTCCACGACTGGCATCGTCAAACACGCGCAGGTGGTCCAGCGACTGTGGTTTCGGCGCGAAATGCTGCCATGCCAACTGGCTAAGACAGCTTGCGATGGGTACCATCAGGGCGCTCTTCCCAATGGTGGTGAAGATGGATATGAGCGAGTTTGGCTGGATAGGGAGAAACCACTGAGCGAGTGCCATGTTGTCGACGCGAGTGAGGACAATGAGAATAACCATCATCGAGAGGACAGCAAGAGCAGCGGAGCCAATCTCCCACCACCACGCGACGACAATCCCCATCCACCCCGCCGGTTCGGGTCGGAACTCATGTTGTCGTGCCGATTTATCGTCGTCGTCATCTTGGAGCTCCACGACCGTCATGGTAGTTTGCCTGCGAACTGGCTCTGGCGGGAAAGACATTTCCCATGACGCTGGTGGCTTCCAGGTCGATGTGTGGGAAGCTGACACAAGATCAGATGGAATTCACTCTTCTCCAAGGTCGTATCCGTGCCTGGCTGGATGCTTGGTACTGTATATACGATCCACCCCTGTCCGTGATCCTTCAAGGCAGGCATGACGACTGTTGGTTTCTCGAGTGTGTGCCCCTGAGAGCCAGGGCTGCGCCTCACTACCAAGGCCAGCTGATTGGCTACCCGACACGAGCGGAAATGCAACGGAGTCGGACGAAATGCAAGCAGTGGTTTGCCCGCACGTTTGCCCGCACGTTTGCTGACTTGCAACAAAAACACTCGGCAAAACAGACAAGAGCCAGCCAATCCTGCGTGTGCGTCATGATTACTCCGGGGGCGCGCCGATGCATGTTGATAGAGGGCGGCATCCAACACCGCGTTCTCACCAGTAAACCGACCGCATCAGTCACCGGCGTCTCGGCGCATCCGATTTTACGCGAATTCTGAATTCCGTCAATGACGGACCTGTTGAACCGTCGCTCGCTGCACACATGAGCGATGACGAGCCCAATGCATCCCATCGGGTCAATTCAATTCTGATCTTGCTGGGACAATTCGTATGGTGATATATTACCGTGGCAGTTTATTCAAACTTGAGGATCTCCTCTTGCTAAAGTTAACTCAGTTTTGCTTTGATAACCCGTGACTTGGCACTGTCGTTTCGCGTCACGATTTACGGCAGAGACGTGGCGGTGTTTGAGTCTTTGAAACCTTGAGATAACGAAAGTGGCGGGCATGAGATCAGGTTGCTGAAACTCAAGTTATTTGTGACGATGACCACGCTGGCCGGGCGTTCCTCAGCGCCGTGGGTGGACATATACCAAATGTCGCGACAGTCAGTGTTAACAATTTGTGCGGCTTCCTGAAGGGCTCTCTCTAGAATAATTGTTAACAGCGGCGGCAGAAGCGATGTGGTTTGGCGTCAAACTTTTTCACTTTCGCTTGACTGTTTTTGGTATCATCTCCCACAGTCGTTTCGCCTTCACCTAAAGCAGACAGGACGCACCCGTGCGATATCTTGACTGAATGTCGCTGTCACTGGATTGAACTTACCGAACGACGACGACGACGGCCACTTGTATCGGCTTTTACCAATGTCTGATCTTGGTCCGGACCATTCGGCAATATGTCATGGGGTGCCAGATCTTGTCGTGAGCCCTGAGCAAGGGTGCGCTGTTCGCGCCAGACAGTCTTTGGCGCCCAGTCTGGCCATGCTATCGCTGGTGTCGTTTCGCCGGATGCCCTAAGAAGAGATTATTCGAACTGGACGCGATTCATTGAGTGCCCAGTTTTGGACCTTGATGTTAAGGAATCTCCAAAGCATGCAGACTGCCTGCCCGTCTTCTTTCCCTAGTGTAGTATTTGTATGGTAAGTCTCAACGTAGTCCTGGATCGTCAGCTCGTGCTCTAACCTAGGCAGGAGTCGTAGGATTTTGAGTTTGATGAGCTTGACGCAAGACGGCAGCTCTTCAATCTCTTGGCGCGGAACGCGAGCAAGCCTGGATGCGGCACGCACGTTGGAAGTGTGCCCCCAACACCGTACCATTTCATCCCGCGTCTGGTACAGGGGGGGCGGCTGTCTCTCTAAACAGGGGCGGGGTTGTCGGCATTTTTTCCCCTGCTCACGACAGGCAAATCATCTTTCATTGAACGAGTGCCCGTTCTTTCCTGATACAGAGAAACTGATGTGTCTCTTTTCACCCCCTTTTGCTGCTTCTTACGGCCTATAATGTCCCATTGGGACCTAAGCCACGCAGCGCGGCGGGCCAATGCTGAGTCGCAGTTCAGTCCAGAGTCGATTGGTCCGTCACCGGCAGCGCCGACACGGTGGACCACGGCCCCGGAAGTCTCACCGGCACCCACTCATCCCGAGCTTGTCTCCGGCGGGGATCTCGAGGTTTACTACCCCGTCCCTCAGCCAGACGTGGATGCCGAGTTGCGCAAAGACACTGTGACCCCTCCGTCGGCCGTGACTGAGCACCCTCCTCGCTTCCAGCGCTTCCGGCGCATCCGACGGAAGCACATTATTATCGGTGCCATTGTCGCCATTGTCGTCATTGTCGCCATCGTTGTCGGCGTCACCGTGCCCCTTCTTAAACAGCGCGAATCAAGGCATGTTGCCTCCCTACTGTCCTTTTTTACCAAGCCATTAATTAACACGCCCTGTTTCCTTGTCGTAGCTCCTCCTCTCCTTCTCAAGGCTCCGGTTCTACTACTCCCCTCGGCGCGATTTTATACGGGTGTTATGTTGAGACTACTGGCGTGCGCGCCCTAACGGGGACAACGGCAGCGGACTTTTCCAAGATGACTGTTAGTTTTTGCGAGTCTTGTAAGTTTGCCCTCAATCTCCTCTTTCCGCTCGTATCAATGCCATAGTAGGGTAGGAGAAGAGAGAAGGAGAAACATTTGATGGTAGCTAAGCTAGACTAATATAATATAGACTGCACCACACCCCCACGAAATTTCCCTCTCTTTGGCCTCCAATACGGCGGCGAATGCTACTGCGGAAGTCGCCTGTCCCAGGGATCTTTCAAGGACCCCTTCTCCAGCACATGTAGCCTGCCGTGTCCTGGAAATTCCGCCGAGATATGCGGTGGCCAGAATCGGCTATCGCTTTATGGGAAAGACCCAGCCCCGCCGGCGACGACGCCGAGACCTTATCCGGGATTTCCGGGCACGCAGGTGTCGCGGTATGAAGAGGTGGGGTGTTTTCCTGAGGTGCGTATCTTCCCTCTTTTCTCTCCCATGTCGGGTATCTATCACGGTATCCCGGGTCGAGAGTTTAAAGTGCAGTAAAGTTTGAACAACAAAAATTTCTTGTTTTAGTAATGGTAGCTGACACTGTAATGAACATAGTCCCGAGGCGTCCGGACTCTCAACGGAGCCACCGTCGCGAGTCCGGCCATGACAGTCGGGGGCTGTGGCGAGTTTTGTAAGAATTCCGGCTTTTTAATGTTTGGACTCGAGTATAGTACCGAATGTTACTGCGCAAACGAAGTGGGTGGGAACGCGACAAAGGTGGATGGTAATGATTGTCGAATGGCCTGCGGTGGGGATACGGCGCAGATGTGCGGTGGGCCGGACAGGTTGAGTGTGTATAGATGGTCTTAGTGTGATAAGTCGTTTGTAGGCTTGTGTATCTTGGGTGTGGCTCTTGTGCAAGATGGCATATTTGAGGCGAGTGGTAATGTACTCTCTGTGTAAATGCTGTTTTGTGCGACGAATCTGGGCACACAGAATTTCCCTTTTCGTGCCTCGCTCACGTGACAATGATCACCCCTGGCTCAGGCCTGGCTCAGGACTGGGTTAGGATTTGCTCAGGATTTGCTTAGGCTTGCTCAGCCTAAGAACCATTTCAGGAAGGCTGCGCTGCAGCATAGTTCAGCAGTGAGTGCCCACAACAAGAGGGGTTATAAATGAAAAACTTGCTGATACGAGATGCCGGGATGACACAACCCCTCAAGCATACCTCCCTGCTCCTCCTCCCGGAATGTCCCCGTTCCGAACTTGCCACCAATGCATCCCCTCCGGTACCACCCTGGCCTCAATGTCTTTTTTGTTTTGCCTCTCCCTCTCTATCGCCAACGTTGCCATCCCCTTAACTGTCTCGTCGTCGTCGTCCTTGCCTGCAGCTACTACGGTGGCCCTCCCCGAGGTTGCCATGACAGACGCGAAGTGGGTCGCCAAGCTCGAGTTGATCTGCCGCCCACCCCCGGGTCCATCATCCTTGTTGACAATAATGGTAATCGGGATATCCCGTAGCATGGCGAGAAGCTCTGGACTGACGCCGTCGGGGAAGCTGTCCTCCCCTTTCCCTCTTCTGGTACCGCTGGTCGATGGCGCTGTTACTGGTGTTGCTGCGGGGCGTTGCTGGCTTGGCGGAGCCGACCTGGTCGTGGATATGGGAATGGTGGATGCCCTTGCACTAGCTCGGGCGCTTGCATTTACTGGCCTGCTAGGCAGGTTTGACGCGGTTGTATTGTAAGACGAGGCACTGCTACCGCCACTCAGGGTATGAGCAGATCCCCCTATCCCAGTGGCAGCCGTAGTGGTGCTGGCATTGGTGCTGGCGTTGGTGCTGGTGCGTTGCCTATACAACTCACGGGACGTCGGTATCGGGATTTGCATGGGGTGGTCGTGGAGAGAAGACCTCAGCGCTGGTGCCCTTGGCGACGTGTTGCCGTTGCTGGGAGTAATCCTTGCTGCCGTGGCACCACTCGTGTCAATCTTGATGCCGCGAATTTTGGTATCGACGCGTCGCTTCAGCGGATGGGGGGGGACGCTCGCGCTTGTCACCCCCGATGGCTGTTTCTCGGCTGCCTTCTTCGGTTCTGTTAAGGTTGTCTTGCTGGCCCGGAAGAGCGGGAGGAGTTTCTTGCTGAGCTTGCCCCCTGATTTTTGCGGTCCTCCCATTTGTGTTGATGGAGGCCCATTGCCATTCGCCATCTTTAAAATGTCCCGGGACTTTGACCCAAACAAGTTCCATCGTTTCTTCGGCTTAATCATGGAAGGTTGCGATTCTTTCGTTTCCAACTTGGGAGTTGTTTTCTCTGATGAGCTGATCTCGACTGTTGATGTTGGCGTTCGACGATGTTCTGCTCCAAGCAATGGTGCAGCTGGCACTGGTGCAGAGGCCGTTGGCGCCGATGACTCTTTGGCCATCCTTGCGCTCCCAACATGCGGCGACTTTGCCTCTATAGTCTTGGAGGTCGGTAGCCCCAGGGAGTTTCTGAAGGCCGACGTCCGTAGCCGTTGGCTTGCATAGGGTGCAGTTGTCCCGGATTGCTGGACCTCTGACGCTCTACTACCTTCTGGAGGGACCGGGCCGTCACGGTTCGACTCAATCGGTGCTGACTGTGTCATGGGTGAGTGGCCCGACAGCTGTTTCTTCGACTCTGCTCCATCTGAGACGTGGATGCCAGAAGCCCGGGCGGCTATCAACGTAGGAAGCCCTGTACTCAAATCTTTTAGCACATGAATCATCAACTACAACGCCTGATTTCTTATTACTCACAGTCTAATGGCCGTTCCTTGGATTCCCCTGAACTGCCGTATCGGCTCCAGTCGGTGGTCTCTCCTCGTCGAGCGTGCAGCTGATCGAAATTCCACTTAGCTTCGTCTGCATCGGTGAAATAGTGTCCGTTTGGAACTTCTTGGAGGAAGGGCTCTCTTGCCGGTTTGCCCTCAATCCTGCAGGCAATTCGTCAGTACATCGTCCGCAAACTTGGTCTGTAATCTAAGCAGCATCCAGGTGTCAGACTCACCCCACAGTCATTGAGAAGTGACTGCCCGACGACAAAGCAATGATCATAACCCGGTAGCCTAGCGGCAGCGGATTATCCTTGAAAAACAAGCTGGCAAGCTCGTCATCCGGCCCAACAATGACCCTAGAGCCTTTCCGAGGGAGCAGCTCCTCGAATCGTATCAGCTCGAAGGCGCCCATCTTCGCCCGCGCACTCGTGCTGGCCGAAGGGTCCGTGGATTTCTCCCTTTTGTTGAATGTTTGGGTCGGCTTTTGCAGCTGTTGCGGCTTCCACTCCGAGATAGGGATGTCGTCCATCGGCGCAGCTCCGCTTGGCCTGTCTTGGTCAAGTTTGCTGAGGTCGGCCCGTCTTGTCGCCAGCCCGAACTTGTGCTCAGGGCGGATGGGCACAAGCGGTACCCCAGAAGATCCAGATGTCGGCGGTGAGAGAACATAGATTCCGGTGCCCGCAAATCCAGCCGGCAGCTCTTCGAGCTCGAACCTCCATCCGTAATGCTTGTAGTCAAATTCAAGATGCAGCGAGCATCCAAGCTGAGACACCAGACTCCCCAGGTACTGTTGCACGCGAAAGAGCCTCCTACTCGAATGCGCTGTTTCAGGAGCCTGGCAAAGATGGCTTGCAAACACTTTCTTGAAGATCTCGATGCCTTGGGCTGCGGGGATGGTCTTGCCTTTGAAGCTCGCGACAAACTCTGAGGATATATCTTTGCATATCTCGTCGATGGCGCCGTCTCTAGTGTTGACGTCGTCGTTTACGGACTGCAGATCGATTCGCAGCGATCTGTGTCTTTCACGAAGCTTGTGCTCCTCGAAATCAGGCATACGAAACCGCTCTTTTTCGTCCCTGGGTGGCGTCTCCCGGCCCTGTTTTGCCCCATGATCCTTCAGCAGGCTGAAAATCTCTTCAAGTTTCGTTATTTCGTCCATTGCCTGTCGAATCTTTGGGCTTTGGGCATCTTTGGACTTCATCATTTGGAGAGTCAGGTCGTGGGCCTTGACCCGCCTGTGCACGAGGGTCAGGACCATGTCGAGCGGATACCCGTCGTTGTAGTTGGGCACGTTGGGGTCCGCGCCCCAGTCGAGGAGCCTGCGAACAGCGAATGGGTTGATGTCCCGAACGGCAATTGACAGGGCCGTATCCGCCGTGCTGTCGCACTGTACGTCCAAAAGGTCTGTCGTGGGCAGGTGGCCGACGAAGAGATCCAGAAGTGCCTCGCCCCACGAATGGTTACGAAGCGATCCCCAGAACTGAACGAGAACGTGCAGCCAGGTGCGGTATTCCTTGTAGATAGCCATGAATCCCGCAGACCCTCGCGGACCACACCTTGCCTGCGCCTTGAGGATGTAGTCGTAAGCGGCATAAGAGGCCATAAATCCGTCTTCGGCCATATGGCCAAGCATGGTTCGATCGTCGCTCAGTACCTCAGTTGCTGCCCCATGGCGAATGAGCAGGTCTGCCGACTCAAAGTCACAGGTAAGAATGGCGAGGAACAAGGGCGACTCCCAGTTTGAGTCGTAGGCATTGACACGAAGGCCCTGGGCAAGGAGCTTGGAGACAAAGTACGGCCCAGATCCGTTGCCAACGCAGGCATGCAGGTATGTAGAGCGTGGCCCTCGGAGGCGCTTTCTGTCGAAAGCTTCCGCAGCCTCGTCGTGGACGAGCACCGCCGTCTCCATCGACAACCGGGGCCCCACTCCGAGATAATCCGTCTGGAACCTCTGAAAGGGGTCCGCGCCGCTCCGCAACAGAAGATCGAAGCAACTCTTCCTTCCGTCCCGGATAGCATAATAGAGTGGTGGTTGCCAGAACATATCACCCTCCTTAAACGTTAGGTTGGCGTCTAACTTCTGGTATTTCTGGAGGAGCAGTGAGACAACGTCGTCTCTCCCAGCCTTGACGGCAACATGCAAGAGGGAATATCCGTGCTCCGGGTCAGACAGACGCTCACCCCGATCAATAAGGGTGTCGAGTGTTCGAGAGAGTGCATCAGCAACACGATGTGTTCCATGCAACCGTTCCAGCTGGGGTTTTGAGGTGAGGAGCAGATAGCTTGGGAGGCGACGCTGTGACAGTCCGTAGACCTGGTTGGGTTTGTAATTTGGGAGGTGGTCAAGAAGAAAGCTCAAAATGCTCGACGTCCGTGAACTAGGCTCCCCAGCCAAGGGTCCAGAGAAGCCGAGAGAGCAGGCAAGTGAGAGTGGCGTGTGGTAAGGCTCATACTTGCTCATCAGGGATGGCGAGGCGCCCAGGTTGAGCAGCCATGCTACCGCAGCGTGTCTGTTGCGCCCGACGGCTCTGTGCAATGGGGTCCCCGAAGGAAAGGTTTCTATCTCGTCGCTGTCCCACTCCCATGACTTTGCCGTAGATTGACAATCCATTTGGGCTCCGGCTTTCACAAGAGCTTTTGCGATTACCGGAATCTGTGAGTCCTCAAAAGACAACAGCCAGTGAAGTGGCGAGTCTTCTTGACCATCTTCAGTCGTCGCGGTAGCGCCGTTGCGAAGTAGAAACATGGCCACGCGGTACGCCCCAGCTCTGCATGCTTTGAGGAGAGGGGTCTCGCCCCTTTCGTCTGTAGCATTGACGTCGAACCCGTGCTGTCGAAACATGGATTCCACAATTGCGTCTTCACCCAGGGCACATGCTTCATGCCAGGTTGTGAACGGCGAATTCACGCTATCGCTAGCCTGACGTGGCACACACACGATAGCCAGTTTCACCCCCGTCGCTGCAAGGAAGGCTTTTCCTGAGGTCTTTTTTCCTTGCTGACGAGGAGTCTCTGTTGATTCCGCTGGTGAGACGAAATGCTGATGCTGAGGGAGCAGTCGAAGAAACTGGGGCGCTCTCAGAACACCATTCCGGGACCCAACCTGCCCCATAGAGGCTTCAGTCAATACTAGATGGGCCGATGGAAACGCCGGAAGAGATGAAGCAATGGGTATGTTCAGTCTTTTCCTTGTCTCCTCTACGCCTTCGAGGTCCTGCAGAAATTGGTCCCGGACTTTGGCGGGCAGTGACTCGAAGTCGGTAGATTTGATCTCGTACACATTAGCTGATGAAACAAAGAAGGTCGCTAATAGGAGTTGGCCTTACGGTGCACCAAATCTCTTCCATAAGTCCAGCTTGACCCGCCGCGTTTCTGGCCGTTAATGACGGTAAGTTCAACGTGTTCTTCGGCGCGCCCGACAACTCGTCTGTGGCGAGGGGTTTCATGCTTTCCTCATACCGCTTGCAGAGGCAGTCGAGGACGATTCCAGCCACATGCGATCTGTGATCTTGGACATCCGATCGGACTCTCCTCATACGAAGGCATCTTAGGATCCAGGGGCCAAGTTCGGCGGCGCCGGATAGTTTCAGCCTCCTAACAGCCTCTCGAAATTCTGTGGTCTGGTGAGCCTGTGGAAATCGCAAGACCTTTGAGAATCGGTATCCATACCTGTTGACGGTATCTTGTCTCCAAATTCTGACTCAAATGGATTTTCTCCGTCTAGCATGACCCTCAAGACGAGCAAACCCCATGAGTAGATATCCTGGCCCTTGAACGCAGCCAGATCCGCTGGCTGGCCAAACTCAGGCGCGGCCCAAATCTCAGTCCCTCCGATCGTTCCCACGTGGTGCTTTACTGGGCCTGCCTCAGTGGTATAGTCGGGACGGAGGTGGTAGTCAAGAGGCACAAAGCCGAAATCCGACACCTTGGCGACGTAGGTTTTCTCGGTGTTGCCAAACACAAGGACATTCTCGCTTTTCAGATCGCCATGGGCCAGGCCGGCGCGATG
>Ga0247760_1002300_pt1 | contig 14904 bp, 21 predicted proteins | sample UWRJL171409R4_FD_179936 | JGI IMG/M metagenome (GOLD analysis project Ga0247760, IMG submission 179936) | Plant litter microbial communities from Arlington Agricultural Research Station in Wisconsin, United States - UWRJ-L171-409R-4 | ecosystem: Environmental > Terrestrial > Plant litter >...
GTTCCAAGCCAACTACAGCGCTAGAAGCGCTGTAGGAAGCAAAAGAAGGCCTGAGGTACAGAGGCAGTGCCTCTGTATATGACTGAATGAGTGGTGTAAATTGCTTGCTTATAGAAGGCTAGATACAGGAGAGGAGAGGGCCTTTTTTAGGCTGTGGTCGGCTTCTAGAGCTTTCTATCTACTATACAGGATTGGAATAGTGGCCGTAGGCCACGTAAGTGCTTGTACGACTCACTGGGTTCTAGAGGCTTCCACAGCTCCGCTGTGGCAACTGGAATCCAGTGGAAACTGGTGGAATTCAGGGGGTGAAACCCCCTGGAGCTAGAAACCAACAATAACTTTATTATAAATTATTATATAATAGATAGCCTTGTATAAAATAGAGTTTCGGATACGTTTTATACTTCATTTCTTACTCTGAAGAGCCTCAGCTTATTCAAACCTTATTTGGGCCACGTTTCGGCTATATAAAACCTTAAATTAAGGTTTACACAACTTCTTGATTATTTTACAATCTATTCCAGATGTTTCAGAAGTGGAATAATATTTTTCAGGGTATAGGGTACGCAACCCTAACCCTAGGAATGACTGCAGGGCACGCAAAGTACTCTGTTATATAGTTGTGGCTGTAGAGTTATTAATATCATAACTACGGGGTACGCAGTTGCTATAAGTACTTAGGTTCTGTTCTATACTGCAGGGTACGCTATAGTGCTTATAAGCCTTATAGGCTTCTTGCTTATAGTTAAAGCTTATAAGCATACTGCAGCACAGCGTGCTGAAAAGGGTACTTAGCCTAAGTAAAGGTAAGCAAGCCTGAGTAAATTCTGAGGAAAGACTGAGCCGGGCCTGAGTCGGGGTGAGCAGTGTCACGTGGGCGAGGTATAAGAAAGGAAACTTTATATGCCCAGATTCGTCTCATACAACAGCCATTCTTAGATATGAATGACCATAGGGATTTAGGTTGAAGAGGAGGCTACTGTTAATTAAGGTATGTTGTTTTTTCTCTTCTCTCCCATAGCACTCAGCTCCGACAGCTCTAACCTGATGGATAATCTTAAACTATCCTGATGAATCTAGCCGACCTGCTCACGCTAAACGACTGTAAGGCTATCAGACCACACGGACTCCCAAGCTATGTTCCTGCTAGACTGGAACCGCTATGACGATTTTGTCCCCTTTCCGCTTTCCGAACCGAAGTGAGCTTCCAACCCCAAGGATGTCAAGGCCGGCATGACACACACCACCAGGAGGTCGTGAGCTGAAGAGTGTAGAAATTCGCTTCTCAACCGTTGAGTCTGTGCCGTGCGCAAAAGCTGTATTTTAGATGAATTCGTATTGGCGAGCTACGGTATTCCTTGGCCAACCCTCGCTACCATCTTGTCAATTCTTGTCACTGATAAGGCAATGCCGACTAGCTAGCCTGAATCACAAGAGTTTGACTTGATTCATGCTCATTGGCAAATGCAAGAGTGTTGGAAATTAACATGCTGAAAGCGTATGGAAACTAGGATTTATTGAAGTGCTATGAGTCCCTAACTACAATACAGACTCTGAGTTTGAGGATTATGATAAAAAGGGGCATTTTCTACTGTCAGACTAAACCGTAGCCTCCCAAGAATGGTTGTGTACTCTTTCCCACAACGCAAGAGCTTGTGGTCTCCTACTCCGGAATATAGCCATTGTCATCCAATCCGCTGTTAGATCCAGCTGCCGAGGAGGTGCAGAAGTCAACCCCTCCTAGAACCCTGTCCTGAGTTGTCTCTGGGGGACTAAAGCTCGCTAGATTGGGGGCTGCATATGTCTGGTTTGCATATGGCATAGGTGCCGTGTATTGCAAACCTGATGGTAAAGCTCCAAGAGGTGCTTCGCCCTGAGTAACATCTACAGGCAAAATGGGTGCTGCCTCAAAACCGTGCCTTGTAGTTGCGGGGAGCACTTGGGCTAAGAACTCGGTCAGTGTATTATCCAGCATCGACTAGCACAACTTAAACGAACACTGATTAGAGCTGAACATAGAGTAAGATTCTTGTTCACGTAAGTCTCCAACACGGCCTTGTCTGCGAGGACCGTTCCATGCAGGCCGTTCATAGTCTTCAGAACAAAGCCCACCCGGCCCACGCATGCTGGAGAGTCCCGTTCCTATCCCCGGCGGGCAGGAATCCTCAGGGAGAGTTCGTCTTCTTACGCTTTGGCGAGTCCTGTCGCAGACATACCGGTAGCGGTCGCTCAGATCTTGGAGTATAGGATAAGGGACATTAATAGCTATGGCCGCTTGTCGTAAAATGTATCGTCGTTGTTCTTCCCGGTCTAGCTCGAGCAGGCATGATAGGGAGACTGTGATATCGATAGCGTCCGGTGTGGTATCTGTTAGGAGATGCGGCGAGTCGTCGGACACCTCTTGTTCGGCGTGCTGTGAGGGATGCCCGCCTTCAAGTCGCCAGTTTGGCTCAGGACGAGCCTAAGAGCTCACCACCCGTTAATCACACTTCATAGCCTGGGGTAAGATATATGTATATTGGTAGTGGTTTTGATTATATTCTGGAAGAGTAAGGAAACATATATGACGCGGTGGTTGTTTCAGGAGACGAACCACAACAATTAGAAAGTAGGAACAACGATAGCTTACCATAGTGATAAAGTGAGAAACAAGTCAGTGTCAGGTTAAGATTCTAAGACACCGAGGGGCCGTAGCCGGGACATAGAATTGAGGTCCAAATGGGAGAGATTGTGCTGAAGGAGCTGTCTGTTACGATGACCGTCAACATCCCCAGTAGCGAGAAACTCGCAGCTTTGTCGTCGGGGAAGATGCACTTATTCCAATCCCAAGGCGCCCAGGACTGTCGAATGCGATTGGCTGTACTAATTATGAGAGTATAGCGGTCACGTCAAAGACTCCCCTTTAACAGCCGGCAAAGGTTAAAGTGGAGGAAGGATGCGGGTAGTAGAACAACGGAGGGGCCGCGTGAGGAAGGGATTTCGTCAATTTCCAGTGACTGGTGGGGCTCTCAACCATTGTATGGATGATCTGGGCCCGTCCCGACCATGCAGGCGCCTGCACCCGGCCCGTTCCTGCACATCGCTCGCATGGTTGACAAAACTGCAGGTGGTAGAATATGCCACTTCGCAATCAGAATCTGGGCCATCTTCGACGTCACAAACGGAAAGGTCACCGTGTCGATGTAGAATTGAATGCGAGCCTGCGGGGTAATGCGACTCGCTGGCATGTGACAGCTGTGTCCATTAGCTAACAGGCTTCACCACTTGCCTAACCAAGATGCTTATTCGTTCCTTCTCTCATTCGCGCACTGCAAGTACAGATGTTGTTTGGGTAGCACAGCAGCACGCATCTGATCGGTTCTGAGGCAAGCCCGGGCTCGATGGAGCGAAGCGGCATCAATGTCATACATAATATTCGACTATGACCAATAAGTTATTTCGCTACCAGTCTCCGCACCGGCCGGTATGTGGCAAATCTCAGGATGCATTTGAACTCCACTGCAGCCCCTTTGCCAACGGCAAATCAAAGCACAACACCCACTCCTCGCCATCCCACTGCCATTGGTTTCTGATCAATCGCTTCAATTGCCCTGGTGTCGCACTGATGCAGGCTGTGAGAGGCAGCTTCGACACAACCCCCATCAAACCTGCGGAACAGTGGGTCCTGATGAATGCTGTAGGCCCAACCAGTGAGATGATCTCCAGGTTGAAAGTGGATTCCGTGCAACCGAATAACGAATGCTTAACGCCGGATCATGCCCCAAAGTCGCCAGCATCAGACAACCTTCGCACAGTGCATGGCTGTCAGTTGGGTTACACTCTGTCAAGAACTCTCGGGGAAAGACACAGGCAACCCAATCAATAATAGGCGTCCATCACCCATCTTCCTGACATTCATATATATATATATCGATTAAATTGCGGACAAGGATAGCTGCATCCCATCCCGATATGCGGCTTGGACGATGATACCTACTATGGCCTAGACTACTTGCCCGTTTTCCGGGACAAGATCCATCCTCCTCACTTTCAACATCAATTTCATCAACACAGTCGAGTTCCCAAACCAAAATTAAAGTTTGACAAATAGTCGAAGGTGTTCTGCAGCAGCTGCAGACCACGCTTCCAACTTGTAGCAGGTGCTCCCTGCTGTGATGAACCCAAACTTTTGCAATACCCCTGCATCTGCAACAATAATGTACGTATTAAGGGTAGCTCAGAACTGAAGGGTGTCAATTAGTGTTACTGTTAGTGCTCCCAGCCAAATTTGGTACGTGTGCTATTGTTGCAAATGCAAGGGTGTTGCAAAAGTATGGGGTTCATCATAACGCCAGTTGTGTCTGCTGGTTCCCACTGGAATGAAGAGGAGTACGGGGAGCAGTATCAACCCTTAATGGCAAACTCAAAATGGCAGTCGATGACCTCGACACCCTCCGTGGCCGAGCCAACGGCTTCATCTACAGGAAAGCAATGGTCGGCCTATCCCGGATATATCCATCCTCTCTGGCTATTGTTGTCAGCTTCACGAGGGTGACGAGAAAGCTCTTTACGAACTGTTTTATGAGCACGCCCATATAAGACCGGATTGCATAGGCAGCTAAACCGGACAAATGGTTTCAACCGACGAGAGACCTGGACTCGTTGCAAACGTGCCCATGTCGCAAGGTGGGTTCCAGTTGGTCGCCAGCGCGGTTAGCGCAGGCAATGATGCTACAAGCGCCGCAGACATCTTGCTTGCAGTCGAGATGGTTAGGTAGGAGAAACAACAGCAGGATTGATGTAGAAGAACAGACTCGGTGCGAACTCTTGGCTTGACATGTAAATCACGTCCGGCCAGTCGTTTGTGGCGTTTAAAGTTGCTAGCTAAACAGATATTGCGACGAATGCCAATCACGGCGTCACAAATAGGTAGGTGCGCAATCATTGATGGCGTTTGAGGCACCCGGTCTGCCCAATTGCCACACTCGAAACCCCTGGCGGGGAAAGTAACGTGCCACGATCGCTGCAGTCTCCGCACAAGAATAGCCAAAATTTGCCCTCAAGTACTTCCATGTCTGTGTGTGGCCCTTAGCTGCCCTGCTCTAGGGTGTGCCATAATTAGGTGAGCCTGGCCTGCACTGCCACGTAGCCCAGTTTCGGTGCCTTGACTAAAGTTGCCATCCAGAAATGCCTTCCCGGAACAGCCTAAATCCTAAATTCGGGAACCATTCTTGTCGTCCCTAGGTCGTTGAACTAAGTCTAGGATTTTGATCCAAGATACATACTGGTACACGGAGTAGAATAGTACACAACACCCTGGTCTAGTTTGTGGGCTAGTACAGGGTATTTGGCAGATTATCTATAACGGTATACAACATGGCACATAATATACTGGCACTTAAATATACCTGGACATGAGACACTCAGGGATAACTACACTATAATAATGCTTGCTTGTCTTTGGGTAGGCACAAGAAACTGTCTTGTCCAAATCTGTATTTGTTCAGAGAGGTTATACAGACGGACAATACGGTTTATATAGGTAGCTTAAGTTTACAATGCATGTAAACTAAAACTTCCCACAGATCACTAGACTGCACGCTTAATAGGGTATATAATGCAGATTCGCCGGGTTCGGTTGCAATACCCGTGAAAAGCTTATACCGGCTTTAGAGCAAAGGACACCGGGTAGAGCCGACTGCCGGTGTTCTCCGCAGCGGCTTGAGATGAAATGCCAATAACCGCTTCCGGCCTAGATGTATGTCAGATCGGTTATTCGTGTCTAGGCCGCTCGTTCAAATTGGTGGTGTGATGGTTAAGTGTCGAGCGACAAGTGCCGACCTTCAGACTGGACAGCGAATGATGGGGTGTGAATACAGACTGATACAGCGGGTTTTGCAGGGACGCGATGTGCCAAGAAACTATTAAACTGCGTGAGCACCTCCCAATGGACTAGCTAACAGCCAGAGCACGATTTATGAGCACATTGGAAGCCAAGGACTTCCTACACCATGGTCAAAATCTTCAGCTGTCTAGGTCTAGCGGCTGCTTCCGTTGCAGCGTACATAGGTGGCTAGTCTGGGTGGGGTGGATCATACCTCAATAATCGCTGGGTCTCGTCGGCCAAGGTTTCGTCCTCCAGCATGCGGTCCCTCAGCCAGCATTGCAAGCTCACCTATCCCGTGGGAGTGGGTGCGCCTCCTGCCATCCTGGACGGCATCGCATACTCCGGCACTTGGAATGGGTTCATCGTCGCGCTTGACTACAAAGCATGCTCGGTCAAGTGGCAGATCAACGTCACGGCTGCCGTCGTCGAAAACTTCAAACCCCTTACCATTCTGCAGACCTCGACGACCGTGCCCGTCTCGCGGACCAGTCCCCAGATCGACGCAAAGAACCACATTCTCTACTTCGCCACACAGACATAGGCCGTCGTCGTCGCCGCCGATCTCCAGTCTGGCAAAATCGTCGGAACCCGACAGATCAACTCGCATCCCATGGCCACCATCACCATGAGCCCGACCCTGTACAACGACACCCTCTTCGTCGGCTGCTCCAGCGCCGAGGAGAACGCCGCTTTTTTTTCTTAACGACAACGAGACCTAATACCCCTACTGCTCCTTCATCGGCAACGTGGTATCCCTCACCATCTGACAGGAATCCGTCCTGGCCCTCAACCTAACCACCGGCCGTCCCAACTGGGTGCGCCGCCTCTCCCCGCTCGACGCATAGACCCTCGCCTGCGGCGTCCCCGGTGCTATCCCGCGTGACCCGCTCCTATGTCCGCACACCCCCAGACCCGACGCCGATTTCGGCATGGCGCCGGCGCTCGTCCCCGCCAACAACAACACGCACCGTAAAGACCTCGTGAAGCTCGGCCAGAAGAACGGCAACCTGTATGTGCTTGATGCTGCTACCGGCGAGGTCGAATGGGCTGTGGCGACGAGCCCGGCCGGGGCAGGGGGTGGATTGATGTGGGGCGTCGCGGCGGATGAGGCGCGGGTGTATTTTAGTGCGATTAACTACCCCAAGCTGCCGTGGAGTCTGGTGCCGTCGGGTGGGATGACGAACGGGAGCGGGTTTGGCGCGGCCGGGTTGGGGGATGGGGTGTGGTTTAGAGCGTGGAGACGCCGGCGGGTATGATTACGCAGGTTCCGCCGACGGTGGTGCGGGATTTGGTGATGGTCGGGTGGACGGGCCCGGAGCCGCAGGGGGTGCCGCCTGTGTCGGAGGGCCCGGGGGGGTTGCTTGCGTTGCGGAGGGAGACGGGTGAGGAGGTTTGGTGGTATAAGCTGGAGGAGCCGTTTTACGGAGGGGTGGCGGTCCAGGATGAGTATGTGTTTGTGGGGACGGGGTATAAGGGGGCGGTAGGGGAAGGGCACTTTTATGTTCTCAAGGTTGAGTCTTGACTGGTATCTGAAGGGTCGCGAAGCAGGGGGGTTGAGATTCTGCCGATCTATTTATTTAGGCAAGGCTAGTATAGGTGCCGTTTTGTGTGATCATTTCCCGAGTCACGCCGACGCAAGGGGCGAGGGTGGTGTGGGTGAAGCAAACAACCCATGGTTCCCATATAATGAAGTTTAGTCGCTCCAACGAAAGCACATGTCTCATTCTTAAACTTCTAGACTGTATTGACTCCAAGCAGGCTGGTAAGCCCCTAGAGAGCACCCCAGCTCATCGCCCAGGCTCAAGCTGCTAAGACGAGTTCAACACCGTCAGCGTGAGCCTTGCCCAGTCACCCCCCTCATCCACGTTGTTAACGGTCGCTTCAATAGTCCTGGTGGTGTTCGGCCCAACAGAATCACTCGATTCGACCGTTCCATCCAGATCGGCGTCATCGCCACACGCCTCGCTGGTTCCTTCGTACAGGGTCAGGAGGTAGGCGACATCGACCGACAAGTTAGTCGGACTGAGAGTCAATGTCAAGTCCACCTTGACGCAGATCTCGCCGCCGGCTGTTTCGGTGTAGCTGACTTGCTTCATGAGACCTTCGGATGTGCCCAGTTTGACCGCACCCAACGTCCTGGACCGCGTGAACTCGTCGTCTCCGAACGTCTCGGAGTCGTGGATGAGCATGTTTGAAGAGATGGAGACTGTGCGGGACACGGATTGTCGGGGTGACAGAGCAAGGCCGGTAGAGGCTGGATGAGGCAGGGGGTCGGGGATCGGGGAGGCTTGGCTGATCGCCCCGAGGGTCAGAGAAACCCACGCAAGCAGCTTCATTTTGGTTGTGGAAGTGCGGAAGGTGATCCAGGATTTTTTTGGTTTGGTGATTCAGATGGTGGCTGTCAAGGGAGACTCAAATCACTACTGGGGGAATGCGTAAAAACTGGAGAGGAGGGAGTGGTAGAGAGCGGTCTTATATGAGTTGAGGCAGGCTGACAACCTGGAAGCATTCAAAATGGAGATACCCATTTGACCGGTCGTGTTCTAGCCCCCCTCCAACTTTTGCATGGGCGCAATACCTTCCATTCATTCCGTCTTTGCTCGATGAGTCTGATCAAAATGAAACAAATCGCGTAATAGACGAATCAACTGCTACCTCACTGGAATACCCCAACGAACCACACTATGCCGTCGGCGCCTTTGACTAGCTGCGTAATGTAGCGCGAAGTTTTGAATGCACATCTCGGTCTCGCCCACGGCGGGGACCAAGCCGTCCCAATCGTTTCCGCCACAAGCGCAACTCTCATGGCGACTGCTGCGGAATTCCATGCACAGTGGAATTTCTCGGGTGTCTAAACCAATCATCGCGGCTTGAGCAACTTCCACTGTATCGGTGTAAGTAGTCATCATGCACTTACCAAAAAGGCACGCTCAAAGAGATCAAGAAGGAGATGGAAGAGCAATACGGTTTTGTCGCAAGGCATCCATGTCTCAGCCGCCGATCTTTCCTGCTGAACATTAAAATAGGACCAGGCAACTTGTTCACCACATTGGGACTGTTTGGGGGGTAAACAAATACAAGAACAAATACAAGAAGGGTTACGACACGGCAGACAAAATTACCAGGCGGATCGGTCGGCCAAAGAATTCAATCGGCTCATTATCCAGTCGCGACGACTCGCCGGTCCCAATACTTCCTCCACGACCATTTGTGCCCCGGTGGCGCTTGGGAGGCTCGACACGTTTTTAGAGGCTTTTGGAAAACACGTGGACAGGTCCAACACGATCGCGTCTGTCTCTCTTCGCCAGAGGTGCGGCTGATTTCAAGGTAATATTGCGCCAGGTTAAGCTAGCTAGATAGAGCTTGGCTGAGCTCGGCAAGCTCCTGCTCCTTCTTCGCAAGCTGCTCCCGAGCTTTAGCCCCATCTCGTCTCTCGACTCTCCAAGCCCGATCCTTGGCCGCCATCTCCCGATCCATGGCCGCCATCTTGGCCTCCATCTCTTGATCCTTGGCCGCTATCTTGGCCTCTATCTCCCGATTCTTGGCCGCCATGAGCTCGGAGAGGAGCTCTTCGTCTGACCCGTCGTGGCTGGCGTATTTACGCTTGCGAGGTTGGTGGGGCAGCGCAGATTCGATGCGGCAGAACTCCTGCAGTTCGCGAATAATTGTGGTGAAAGGGATGTGAATGGTTGGCGCCCAGCCAGGCCTGGAGAAACATAAGCGTCAGACATGTACGGGAAAACGGAGGCAGAGAAAGAGAAGGAAAAACCCATTACGCGGACGGACAAATTCAGAGGGCAGCTCATGACCGGCGTCAACGAGGTCGGATAGGTAAAGATCGATCCCGGCGCCCTCCTAGGACAAAGGGACCCAGTCCATCGCGGTCTCGACAACACCGTCTCGCAGAATCCAGACGCTGATCGCGATGCGATCAAGATCCCTTGCCGTTTAGAGGATTTTGTCGCCCGTGCCAGCATAATACAAATCGACACATACCACGGTCAGGATTTCATCGTTGGACTTGGTCAGATAGGCTTGGTACTTGGCCTTGAGCTGCGAACGGGTGAAGCGGCGGCTGTAGCTCACCTCCCCAACAAGCGTAGGTAGAAGGAAGCCGCGTGTACCAAACGCAAAGTCGGGCTTCCGAAATGAGTTGTCGGAAACATACACCGGCCAACCAGCGCGCGACTGCAGCTGACAAACGAGGGTGCTAATTGATAACACATTGGTCAGTTCGATAAAACCAAAATTCGATGGCAGCGGGGGGACCTACCCAACCTCAGGATGGTCACAAAGCGGCAGCAGCTGGTGGTCAATCTCGGTATCCAACGTGCCGCCAACGCCATCGTGGGCAATGGTCATGTTCTTGAAGTAAAGGGCTGTACCGTCGTATTCGTAGTTGCCAATCTTGCAAGGGAATTCTCCGGCGCTGTGGGCTTCGTGGAAGTCCTAGAACTCGTCTGGCGTCAAAGTGAAGCTGTCGTCGCAGAAAAAGTCGCAGTCGCCTTCGCGGAGCTGTGTGAGATCGTAGAGCAAGGCTACATGACTGCGGCTGTGAGAGCGTGGGGCATCCTGTTCGTGGTTCGCATCGCGCTCAGTGCTTTCTTGATTCGCACCGCGCTCAGTGCGTTCGTCAGTCATGATGCTTTGGCTGGTTGTTGTTGTTTGGCTGAAAAGAAAATCTGATCGCACGGACTGTTCGCACGAAACGTGTGCGCACGTACCCATGGAATTCATGTGCCTGCTACAGATCCCCCCACCTGAAAAGCACGGAACGTTTATTGCGTTGGCAACTGCCTGCCGTGGAGTAATAGTACGGTGGATTGCCGGCGTTCTAGCCGCTGAGGATGAGCCATGACATTACCGCCATTGGCCGTATTGAGAACAATCTCGATTGTGTCGAGCTTGAAGCCACGTACGTAGAGGCTGTAGTGGTTGTTCCTGAGCCGCCTTTAGGCGCCTTAGGAAGTGCGGAATGTCGAGGTTGTTGGGCTTGTTCTGCGCAGCGCTGTAGTTACGGTGGCCTCCCTGGGCATGGCCGACGAGGAGGTCGACCTCAGAGCGGGACGCCCTGAATGCTTGACACGAAATGCTCGAGATTCAAGAGGCTTCGATGGTTGAGCGGGTTGATTGACTTCTCCCGGATGGCTTCTTCTCGTAACTCCTCCCCTTCCTCACTTTCATCTGGCTTTCTTTGCATCACTGGCCTCTAGGCCTGAAAGACCTTGCCAGTAGCTTAAACCAACAGGTTCACTCCAAGTTCCGACACAAACTCGAACAAGCCAGGCGGATGCTGTAACTTCACATCCCGTTACATAATCTCAGAAAGCCGTGACGTAGCAAGCCACTCGACAACAACTGCCAACTCCTTCTGTCAGAATCTAGCACTCATGGCCAATTGTGGTGATTGTTGTGTATTGTTGTTTTTCTGTGGAAGAGAATCTCTGGCCTGCAGGGTCCCCTATTGCCAAGCCGGCTACTTCCGCGAATGGCTCCAATTGCTTATATAAGCTGACACCTTCCACGAGATGGAGTCCGGGCCACAGTACAGCGTCGTGTTGCTGGCTTGGCACCAGATCTTTCCAGGGGCCAGAGATTTCACAGTTTTGCAGAAAAATAACGCAATCAACAACTAGAGCAGCAGTTGGCTCCAGGCACCAGATTCTGACAAGTTTCGAGGCCGCGGTGGCCATGGACTAGGACGCACTTATGCTGTTACCTTCTCGGTGGTTTGTCTTGGGGACTGTCTCGCGATTGTGGTTGTTGTCCCGAGTTCAGCCAGATCACTTGCCCGGGCCTTAATTCTTGTGCTTTCACAAGATACACGCCGTTCAAGAAATTCGGATGCAATTAGCTTTGCATTAGATAAGGAAAGTAACATAATATTTCTCAAACGCATGAACGCTGACACACGGGTTACGTAGCAACCAAATGGTCATTCCACCACTGTGCTAGACACTCTTCACTCGGCACAAGCGGCGAAGGGCGGAGGGCTTGACACCCAGGAGCTCCGCCATCTCTTACGTCCGCGGTTATCGTCCCAATCATTGTGGTCCCAATCAATAGCAGCATCTCCATCGTCGTCCTGGTTCTGGCTCCCAGCGCCTTGTGCACGCTTCTTAGGACTCTGGCTCCGGCTTGGGTCCTTAACTGGTGTAAACTTGAGGAGGCAGTCCAGCCCAGATACGGTTTCCACCTTGACCTCGTCTCCCTGTACGGTCACCAGCCTTCGGTCACTCCCGGCCCGTAAAAAGATGTCCTGCGAAAGAACGGTCCAGGCAAAACGAGTGAGAAGAAACTCAACTGAAAGTTCCGACAGCGGTTGTAGGCTGACATTGTGATATAAGGCTGCCAGTTCTCCATCTGGCCGGCCCGAAAGGATGTGGACAACCCAAGCACCCCCTTTAGGTAGAAAGACGAGACGGCCTTGGTCGAAGAGATGATGTAGATCGGATCGGAGGAGTAAGACGTTACGTGTAGTATCAGCCGAATTAGACTCAGGGGCGTCAGGACGGGATGAATAAAGGAGCATCTCGTTAGTATTAAACCAGTGCTCCTCAGTACGTGGAATTAGGTAGGCTGATTCCGTACCAAAGATATTTTGGGAAATGTGGCAGGATATATCGCGTGTGAGGACGGCCTGATTGAGTGAGGAGGGTTGAGGCTGAATACCGCCTCGATGCCACGGGATCCGCATTGTTGCCCATGAGTGAGGGAGGTTGTCGTGAGGAAATTAGAAATGGGCAAACGATGGAGCAACCGGGTATGGAGATGTATCTACGAGAGGTGAGGTTAGATGGGAGATGCATATGCGAGGAGATGAGAGAGGGAGAGAGGGAGAGAGGGAGAGAGGGAGAGAGGGAGAGAGGGAGACAGGCCGTTGGATAAGGGCGGGACATGGAAATAGTAGCTTCCCGCCGGGAGGACCTCATCGGGCCCAGAGAGCACGGCGGTCGCATTGGCCCCCTTCTGCCGTGAGAGGAATCCATCCCATCGATTGTTAGCGGCAATAGCACCGCGTGAACATGTCGCCTTGTGCCGAACCCAGCCCTGTTTCGTTGGATGCACGCCTTCAGCAACTCTTCCAAACCCTGGTTGATAATGACAAGGCAACCTTTTTATGCCGCCCAGGCACGACGACCTTGACCACCACAGGGCGATACGAAGCCGAGCACGGCAACCTCGATCCTCTGTTTATAGTCCCGCTACAGGTCATAGCGCCGACAATCCCCTACCTTTCCCCCATGCAACACCGCCTCCTCTGGTAATAACTGGGCCTTTTCCACCTTCGCTATCAGCAGATCAATTCCCATATTACTGGTGCTGTCGGTCACCCAAGATTGCTTCAGGTGCCTGGCTTTACAGAGCTTTCGATGATAGTACTGGATAGTAGCAAAGACAACCATGCCCCAGCTGAGCTAACTACACACAGCCCCCATCCCATTCATCCACCCCATCAAGCCATTAGGCAATCCAGCCATCAGGTATCTCCATCGGTGTTGCTGCTATCAGGAGAGCCAGGGGCATCTCGGTCAACGCTAGCCAGCATCGCAGCCGGAGATTCGAGAGCATGAAGCCGAGGTTCGGGAGTACGAGGCTTAAGGCGAGGAAGTCTGTGTATCTGGATATCCCTTGAGGACGCGGTAAGAGCGATACACATGTCCCGTTGAGATTGCATGTGTGTAATACGTTCCCGGCTGTCGGCCTCTATCTTTGCAATGTTCTAGAAGCAATTGTCAGTCCTAGCCGCGATTGTGGTCTGGAGTTTTTACCTCGCGATTCTGGAGCTCAGCCTTTCCGGGTGACCGCGGGTGGTAGAGGTAAGTGACTAGGAGAGGCTTGATGAAAAACACAAGCAAAACCACAGCGATGATGGCTACCTGGGATTGCTACTCCCTAAGGAGTGACAAGACGCTGTAGGTGGTATATACTTGGCTAATGCTCCCGCCTTCTGTCAACCAGAGCGCCGAAGCGAAGGAGGTGAAAGCTTGCCAGGACATGATGTGTGTGGGAAATGTCGGGCGGAGGGGGTAATGCGAGCGATAACTCTTCCACCGGCAGCGCGCCTGCGCCATGCATGTTAGCTTCCAGGAAGGAAGCATAAAGCTTCGGCGACAAGAAACGGTCCATCCTAGCCCGCATGACATCGCCACGCAAGCCCAACATCCCAAGAGAGAACCGGAATTGAAGGACTGCCGATATCTCAAGGACAGGGTGTGAGCTGGATGTGCCACCGCCGGAATGGTCCGAGGTCGTCATGCTCTGCCTAGATCTCTCAGGTTGTATCGAGCGTAGTGAGATGAATCGGCGTCCCGGTCGAGGAGGGCGGCGAGGACCCTCATCCCAATCCACACGTGCTTTGAGTCGCTGTGGAGGCATCCTGCGCCTCGTTCTGGCTTGCGTACTGGGAATGTGGGCAGCAGGAACGTTCATATCCTTCGATGAAGGCTGGCAAGTTAGCAAGAAAATGCTGCCTCAGCTACTGCACGCCCTCATCTGCTGTGACTGCTTCGTTCTTGTACATCCACTGTGCGGCATATCAAGATGGCAGTTAAGAAAACGAGCGTTTTATAAGGGCTTACTGGACTGATATAGGCAATAAGGTCACTGCTATGGGTGCCGTTACTATTCGCGTCCAATCTTCCCTATGGGGACGATTTAGGAGCAAGTTGTTCCCCTTGGACGGGTCGTAGGCACAGTATAATTCACAGTCGGCTTGCAGGGAGGCAAAAACTTACATGCTATCAGACTTGGCCTCCACTTCTCGGCCTCGCCGTGAATGACGTTTGGACAAGTGGCTCGAGCTGCGGAACTGATACGGTGGTTGGCATGTCACCCCATGCAATAGGTGGGTCGCACCGTTTTAAATCAAGATTATCAACCTGTGCGAAACCGAGAGCTTGCGGTTGTAACAGATTTGTGGGGCGACAGCACTCTGCCGTTTTGAAACTCTCGATTTTGCCAAACTGGATGTGATGCTGAGATGGTGTTTCTCTGTTTCTCTGTTCTCTTTCTCTCACTCTCTCTTGATAGCTGCG
>Ga0247760_1002301_pt1 | contig 14903 bp, 15 predicted proteins | sample UWRJL171409R4_FD_179936 | JGI IMG/M metagenome (GOLD analysis project Ga0247760, IMG submission 179936) | Plant litter microbial communities from Arlington Agricultural Research Station in Wisconsin, United States - UWRJ-L171-409R-4 | ecosystem: Environmental > Terrestrial > Plant litter >...
ACCACCGCCCCTACCACCACCGCCCCTACCACCACCACGACCACCACCCCTACCGCCACCTCTTCCGCCTCCGCCTCCTCTGCCACCTCCTCGCTGACGGGGAGCCAATCCAGTAGCGGGAGCAGGAGCCGCGGCTAGAATGGCGGCATGACAATGCATGCTCAAGGCGAGCGACGCAATAGCGTGTGAGAGCTTCATGCTTGGAAAAAAAAAAAACAGAACGTTTCCCGGATTGCCCAATTGAAAGATGTCCCGGTGGGTGAAAGCCACAATAGTTCGTCCCCTCCGGAGCGAGGGAGGGTGCGTCCCTTACATAGCCAAGAGACGGAAGCAGCGGAACGGAACAAGCGGCATGGTCTTGGGCAGAAGCTTAGCTTTCCTCCAACTGCACTGCCGAGGGTTATTAAAATGACATATTGCTGCTTGCGTATGCCAGTTTACTATAGCATAGCCGTCAATCCCTCTCACCAGGAGCGGCCGGAAAACCACGAGCAGGGCACGTTTGACATTTGCGGGGGTCAAACGACGTGGTTGGTCCGTGTTGCGGGGAAGGACTCTTTTCTTGCTGGGGCATATATAGCAAATAATTGCGGTCGACCTTTTCAGCTGATCTCCATAGATCCTCACTGCTATAGTTTTGCTATTGATAGGGACGATCAGTACCGAAAAGAATTCGGACAGCCTTCCGGCTTGGCAACATCTGCCAATGACAGACTTGCAGTATGACAGCCGAAATCCGGGGTAATTTTCCGACGAATACAACCGCCTCCGCTTGCAAGGCATTTCCTACACATTGGGTGCAAATTACGTCCGCTGATTCCACTGGCTTAGCCGAGGACGGGATATGAGCCTCATTTTGTGAGGGGTGGATTACAACAACACGTACCTGCATGTCGTGAGGGGTATTTGTCTCCGTGACGGTACTTGCAAAGATATTGAAAGGCCTGTGAGTCACTTGCACCGCCAACCGCTGCATGTGCGGACTTGATACGTCGAGATTTTTAACGTCCTATTTCCACTTGCTGAGAAATCGCCGTACAGACCGCGAGAATGAGGACTTTTCCTTCCGAGGACGAGCATCAGGTCGCGGTTTGTCTATCGAGGGTTCGGTAGGACACGAGTCGACCTGGCTGACACCGGGCTCTGATGCAAAGGGCGAGGTTGTAGGAGAGGACGGGAGTAGAACGGAGGATGATGATATCCCACCCTGGGGCGGCCTTGCCGGCGTCGCGAGCGTCTGCTGGGGAGTGTGTGAAGAGGAAGGGGCTGGAGCCTCGCATCTGCTCGAATGTGTCTTGCTAGATGCTGTTACGTCGAGAGGTAACACGCGGGGCAGCACTTTAGTGTCGAACCCCTCAGCGTCAAACAACTTAACCGCGCTCGCCCAATCCGAGTGCGATGCAGCCTTGATACGTCCGCCATGTTGGCTGAGGATTAATGCAACGCGGTAGTAGAAGCGAAGACTTTCTGTCCGGATGTCCTTGTCTCGAACTGATGTATATTGGGGCCAGCTCTTAAGTCGCCGTAACAGCAAATAATCGAGAGGGGTTCGGTTTCGGGAATCGAGCTCATTGACGTTGATACCATGCTCGAGGAGCCAGGTCAAGGTTATCGGGAGTGCCACATGGATGGGCCGACATGTGTCATTATCAGCTCGATTTTTGGGACTGCACCAGAGCCTTTGGTTTTGGCCATGGTGGCCGTGCTCCAAAAGCAAGGCGGCGAGTCGGTCCAGGCCATCAAGACTGTCTTTTTGCCATATCCCGAACCAATACCAGTTCAGGTCAATCTCAAAAATCGATGACAAGACGTCAGGTTCGGTGGAAAATGCGTATCCATGCACGAGAAAAAAATGGGCGGTCAATAAACGCTGCTGCGCATATGAATCCTTGGATCCGAGACAAGCCGCCGTCAGCCGGAGCAGTCTGCTGGCGTGCTGACCCTCGCGAGCAAGAAATCCATGGTCTTGAGTTACCGAGTCCCGCAGGTACAAGCGAAGCCGGAAATAGGTGGCAAGCCCCGCGTGGGTCCGTATCAGCGACGGAGCGAAGGGGTTGGGCATCATGTGACCGCCCGAATACATGATAGAATTCACCAGGCCGGATCCAAAGCCAAGAACGGCATGGTTTGGGACACTGTCGAGAAAAGTCTTGCAACTCCTGCCCGTTGTCTCCTCTGCTTCGGCTCCGTGGTCCAATGATGGCCTCAGTGCGTCCATCATGTCGCTTTGGTGGACTCGCAGGAGTTCTTCGTCTAGTCGGAACGTAAGGAGTGACTTGAAGTGAAATGAGTGGCCGTTCTCATATGTTGCCTTGGCCATAGCTCCCAGGACTTGGTCTTTAAAGTCGAGCTTCACGACAAATTCGTAGACTGTCTGGTGCATTAGCTGTAGGGTTGGTATCGACGGGTCCGAGGTCAGCAATCCGTACGCCATGGAAACGAGTCCCCCGCCCCAGAGTAGGACGCTCCGCTCCGACTCCTTGTTGGTGGTTCCATAGCCACGAGAAACAATTTGGCTGAGCACCTCCCGCGCCGAGGCATAGGTCGGCGAGTCAGAAATAAGCGTTGTCTTCCACAGATAATGAAGACCGAGTTCCTTGACATTTCGAGCTCGGACAACCGCTTCCAGCAGGGCGTAGGTTTGCCATCGTAGGCTCTGGGGAATGCGCTCGATTATGAAATGGTAGTACTCCGACAGCTCGTTTGGTACCGAGCGCAGCAGGCCTAGCAATTCTTGAAGAGTGGGAGGCTTTTCTGCCCCGAAGGCGGCGACAATTTCCTTCAAGATCAGATTGGCCCAGAGAAAGACCCCTGATGCTCGGATGACGATCTCATCCGCCAGCCTCGGGATAACCTGATGATGGGAGGGGTTTAGACTATCCACGAGATTGGTGGTGCAGAAATAGCGAATGTCCGCCTTGGTGAAATTTTCCACAGAGAGACTAAGCTCGCCGCCAAAGCTGGTAACAAAATCCTCCCAGGGACGGCTGGAGAAGCAGAGCTTTGTCGTTGTGAGAGACCCACGTGGTTTCTTAACCAGGTATTGGAGGAAGCGGCATATGTAATCGGGCGGACCATCAAACTCATCGAGCGCGTCAAAGAAGAAAACGATGCGGATGTCGACTTGATTTTGGCGCAGGATGGCCCGGAGAGCAGCCTCAAGGCGGGATATGGACCACAATGTCCCTTTGCGCACCTTGAACGTGGATGATTCCAACAACGAGTCCAGTAAGGGTTGAGTATCCCTTGAATCCGAGAGGCGTTTAACAATTTGGCGTAGTACGCTTTTCATCAAGCCTTCCAATGTCTTTTGCATCGATGTTCCGCGATAGTTGAAAAAAAAACCGGCTGAAATCTGGAAGGACGAGTCATCAAAACTGTGCGAGTATTGCCATGTGCGCTTGTCGGTGTAAATGAGCTTCATAAGCGTCGACTTGCCGGACCCGGGCTTTCCGTTGATCCAAAATATGCCGTCATCTCTCCTGAGCCAGGAAGTGAAGGGTTCGTGCTCGTAAATCCACTCACACGTGTGACCGAAGGGTTTGGCGATCAGGGCGAGCCGTACATCAAGATCGGGAGAATCCAGGGAGACCAGGAAGTCTAGGAAAATATGAAAATTGAGTCATTCTCAGCCGGGACCAACCTATGCATATGAGGAGGGTTCATACCAGACAGCCGGCGCCGACGCCGCTCTACTTTCATTTCCTCGTCGGAGCCATGATAACTGGCATTTGGAAATCCGGCCGACTGAGAAATGGCCCACAACCCAACCTCAGTCTGCAGGCCGACCCCGTTGCCGACGCCATGGGGCTCGGATAGGCCGCAGACATGGCGCAGGTATTCAATGATGGGGCTAAGGTTCGGGTCGGAGCGGGTGAATTTGACTATCTCGGAGTGATTTCGCCCAATGGGGTGAACGAGGGATCCTGGCTCCTGGACCCTATTGGCGGTAGCCGAGTCCGGATCGACGAGAATCGAGGGCGGCCCATCTAGCTGCTGTGTCTTAATGTTGAAGGTTGGTGATACCTCGGTTTCAAACATCCAGTAGAATGTCATTTCGCCCAGTTCGCCAATGCCTGAAAAGGAGCGCTCGAGGCGGTTGAGATATCCCCACTTGCCCGAGTCGCGTGAGAGGTCTTGGACAAGATGCTCAATGAAGCTGCCTCGAACAATAGTGAGGAGGTGCGTTTGATCCATGCCAAGATTTGGCACGCCGAACATGATTGCGCCTCTGCAGCGGGACAGGATCTTGCGCTCCAGCGAGTTATCGGGAGAGTTGGCGAGTCGGCAGAGAGCATCCTTCAACACAATGCCGCCGAGACTGTGGGCGAGGAAGACGAGGGGTTTGGCGTCGTCCAAAGCTCCACCGTTGGCTCGGATATGGGAAATAAGGCTGACTGACAGGTGCGGAACGCTCTGGAAGGAGTTTGAACCCATGAGTCTAGTGTCATAGCCGTATATAATGGCCCTTGTTCCACGGACATAGCGGGGGACCTCGTCTCGAATCCACAGAAAGGCTTTATCTTGGCCGCGTGGTTGCCAGGAGCCGAGTGGGTGGCCAGCCAGACCTGAAATGGCGATGCAATCGGCGATGTGCCGCTCAGGCTCCACGTCGTTGAGGGGAGTGAGGCCAATGAAGTGGACATCGAGTACAGGGCCGTCATTGGCGTCGAGCAGCCACTCATTGCGGCCCTCGGGGGAGCTGGCCAGCAGGGAGGGGATATCGAGGAACATGAGGGTTGCGACCTTGGAAGGGGGGAGTTCCCAGGGTGTCAGGGTGGTGGCGAGAGAATAGACATTGATGTTTTCGGCCGCCATGTCCACGGCCTGCGCGACCAGAGCTTGAACATGGCTGAAGGTGGCGACTCCATTTGGAATCCTCCTCAGGCGGAATACCGTCCGTTTCCAGTCCGGTGCCATCGCCTCAAGTACCGAGGGACCTGAGGTTGTGATGATGCAAGGACCAAAAGACGAAATTGGCTCGTAGCCCAACTCAGCCGCAAAGCCCCGCGAATGCGGCAAGGAGGGGTTTGACGAACCAATTGCAGGTCACATGATGGACGCCAATGAACTCGCAGCGCTTCGCGGGCGCTTAGGATCACGTCCGCTGGCATTGGCCACGAACATTACCAGCATCGTCGCACGGCCAATTGAGCGATCACATGCCCATCTCGGTCAATCCATCGGATTTTCATCGAGAGACAGTGCAAGTCAAATGCAGGGAGTCAACTGGGAGCTTGCGGACGACTGGTCGCGCCATGCACTGCACTGTGACGTGCACACGAGGGATTGTGACAGTGACGCGACGGCAATCGCAGGTGGTTGAAAATGGAGCGTTCCATAAAGTGGACTGCCGTTGCGGTGGGCCACAATACAATTTCCCTGCGGGCTGCCCCAGCGCGCCTTCCATCTTCGAAACTAGAAGGCAGGAAATTTGTTCCTCCATCGCCGCCAGTCCGAGTCCCGGGCGTGAGAAATCGGGCTGAGGTACAAAGTAAGTTAGGGAAAAGAATATAGGATTCGCCACCATTTTTTTTTCCCTGCCAGGGTCTGAGCTTGCTGTGATACGGCAAATATTACGACTTCATCCTCAGCATTTTCTTTTTATTTTTAAGGCCCGCGCGCAGCGAGGGTCATGGGCCAGAGAATGTCTAAGGTCTGAGAAAAGTTTAGGCAGGTACCCCGATGACGCTGTCCAAGAACATCAAATGAGCCTCATGCCCGGGCTCCGAGCCAGTCCGACAGTCCGCAAATCAGCACCACGCAAGTCAGTCGCTGCCTCCAAATCGGCAGCTGATGTATTATTTATGGCGAGACCAAGGGCATCGTTGATACCAATCCGCCCGACTCTTCTCAGCTCTTCACTTATCAGCGCTGGTTCTCTTTCTTGACTCAACTCGTCGCAGAGAGCTGATTGGGTCTTGTGGACCCTTGCTCGTTATCTCAACAACAACAACAAGAAGAAGCTCAATTGGACACATATCCTACACGGTACACGATGCCGCCACCAAAACTGTCCATCCTGATCACGGGTTGCTCGCCTGGCGGAATGGGTGCAGCTCTCGCCACAACCTTCCACAAAGCAGGACACCGTGTCTTCGCCACGGCACGCAACCCCTCCAAGCTCCAGCAGCTCGCTGATCAGGGAATCGAAACAGTAGCCCTCGATGTGACCTCGCCGTCTTCCATCCAGTCCGCCTTGTCCAAAGTCTCGTCGGCTCTGTCGGGCAAACGGGGACTCAACATGCTCATCAACAACGCGGCCGGCAGCTACACGATGCCTGTGGTGGATGCGTCGCTGGATGAAGCCCGGGCGCTATTTGACGTCAACGTCTGGTCGCATCTCGCCGTGACGCAGGCATTCCTACCTCTTCTGCTCCAAGCGGCCGACGCGAACGTCCGAGATGGTTACGCGGCACAGGCCATGATTGTAAACCACACATCCGTCGGATCACTCGCCGCCCTCCCCTTCCAGGGCATCTACAATTCATCCAAGGCCGCGCTGGCCATGCTCACCGAGACGATGCGACTCGAACTAGCGCCTTTTGGGGTCAGTGTTATTGATCTCAAAACAGCAGGGGTGTTGACCAACATTATTGCCAACAATAACGTCAACTCGCGGGCTGGACGACTCCCCGCCGGATCTATCTACGAACCTGCGCGTACCGTGGTCGAGGAGGCTATGAGTCAGGAAGGGTTGAAGGACCGCGGCATCACCCCGGATCAGTGGGCCGCTGAGGTGGCCGGCTTGCTGCTCGGGAAGAATCCTCCAGCCGTGATTTGGAAGGGTGAGGGCGCTTTGCTGTCGCGTATGGCTGTCAGTATTCCTGGTAAGCCGTTTGAGGGGATGCTTAAGAAGATGACCAAGTTGGATGAAGTTGAGCGGTTGATTGGGGAGAGCAGGAAGCGGGTGCAGGGGTAGCTCAGGAATACCTGCAGATGCAGAGTTACAGCCAAACATTATGATGTGTATTAATCGAGAAATCAATGCCGTTTCCTATTACATGTCTTGTGTAACCTTAACCCGGCGGTTCATCCCATCCCTGCAGTAGCTCGCCCTTGATGTAGGATTATACTGGACTACCAACCAGGATCTGGGGAGGCACATCGAACTATTGATTGGGACCTCACTTGGGGCTCTTCCCGGAATAGCTCCAAAAGTACCTTACCTATGCAAGACATGGCGACTAGGTAGGTAGGTAGGTAGGTTTCCCCTGCTCGGACACCGGGACTCCCCGCATGGTGTACCCGTCCGATCCGTGCAGTCACCTACTGTGTTTGAACACCAATGTTACATTATCTCGTCACCTGCAGTCAGCTAGAAATGAATCCGTCAGCATTCGGATGGCAATGACACGCGTGATGGCACATCTCATCTTACGAGCCGCCCGACCGCTCCGCTGGGACCAATCATATTTGTCAGTATCAAATGCAAGGGAACCTCAACATTCTAGTGTATGACGGCAAACAAATTTGCCACGGACCTTGCATGTGCGCACGCATGCTTACAGCGGGATTGTAGTGTATAACTCTGCAATAATTGACTGCAACTAATTCTAGAATGGAAAAGAATTCAATAATGGAGGGTTTGATGATGCAACGTCAAAGGCGCGCTACCATGACGCGTCGGACTTGGGCAAGTACGAGGTTGATGACCTGTCCGAACACTCTGTGGGTATTGTGTAGCTATAAGACGAGGGTTCCTATGCCATCAGCACCCCCCTCCATTGCATCCCGTCTTCTTGCAACCACAAAGTTTCGTCAATTTTGCAGGATCTTGGGCAGAACGCGCAGGCATCATGAAGTTTACGTTTCTCTCCGTTTTGGCGTCCGTTCTGGCCGTGGGTGGCTCCCTCGTCGCCGCTGAACCGCAGGGAGCTCCCGCTGCCAAGCCACCGCCGGGTCCGCCAGGCCCACCTGGTCCGAAAGCACCGCCAATGCAGTACCTCTACACGGTCAACATTACGGGCGGCGAGCCGGCTATTGTCGGCCAGGGGCCAAAGGGTTTTCGAATCGTCGTGCCGATTCTGAGGGGAAACTTTTCCGGTCCCAAGCTAAAGGGTACCCTTCTCCCAACTAATTAACTAAAACATCCCACGTTGCGACTGCTAATATAGCAAAATAGGGACTGTCCTCCCCATTGGCGGAGACTGGGCCCTCATCGACGCCAACGATGGCGCCAGTTTCAACGGCACCGTCATTCAAGATGTTCGCCAAACCTTCAAGACCGACGATGGCGCGTACATTCAGGTTTTCGAAACAGGCAGCACGCAGTCTGATGGTACAGCCTTTGTTCGGTTGACCTACGAGACCGGTAGCGAAAAGTATTACTGGTTGAATAGGGTGGTGGCCATTGGTATTTTGAGACTGGTTACGCAGAGTGATTTGACCATTGATGTTTGGATGGTGAGTATCTTTTTCTCAGAGAAGGTGATGATGAGCTATGAGCTAACGTAGAGTAGATGACGCCGCCTTCTTGATGACGCAGTGGTTGGGATAACAATATGCAATCTCGATATGTTTTTAATGAGGTGTAGGTTCTATGGTAGTTTCTGCCACAAATCACTTGGTCTGCCTGAACTGTGTTGTCTGGCTATGGGGGGGAGGACAAGATGACCATTGTGATCGCTGCCGTAAACTCAAAGTTTAAAGTTTACGGGTTCCGCATATCCTGAAACCAAGTTTAATGACAAGTAGCCCTGTTTCATTACGACCACCGTGTCGATTTAGAAATATATATATATATACCTAGGTATTCACTCGTAGTTTAGAAGCCATGCATCAATCTATCCTCACAACAACACCCAACTCGGGCCCCAACAAAAGATCTAGCAAACTACCCCTACAACAACATGTCCTCTTCACGGTCCGACTTGGAGACAGAAACTCCCAAGACTAGCGACACGGTCCAGTCACCCAAGGATACCATTCTGGCTCTGCACCCCGAACAGCTTCCCAAGACACACGAAGCTGGCTTCCTAGCCGGTGACTGCATTCTCTTCAAGCACTGCGAAGCCGATGGCGGCGACAGATGGGCTTTACCCCATAGCCTCGATGCCACCAAAAGGCACGCCCAGATCTAGGCGTGCCTGTGGCAACATGAATGTCCCGCTGTATCATAGGCAAAGTGTTCGCCATCCTCGGCGTCCTTGCCTTGCCGTTTACGTTTCCGACTCTGTCTCCCTCGCCCTCGCCATGTTATCTGTATGTTGGATGCACATTTGGCGTCGGGCGCAAGGCTCTCGACGCTACATCTCTCTATCCCCAACCACAGTGGCGCATGCTCCCAATGAGCACTTTCTATTTACTCTTGCTGGGAAGCTTGGCTTATCCGGTTGGTACAATTCGGTGGCCGATATCCTAGCTGAACGATACGACATTAAGCGTGCCCGGGACCTGCAGCGAGAACTCGCACAGGTGCTGGATCTCGGCCGCCACGACAACGCAAATAATCCGCCGTTGCGTCCCATCCAAGCGCGTCAGGAACTGCTGGATCTAGAATGAACCTGGGTGTTTCTCCGGCTTGAGGCCTATCCACGACTTTTCCCAGACCTACGAAAATTCCGGTGGCTAGAAACATGATACCAAATCTATCAAGCACACCAAAGATCCATCACCACCATTACTATATACTCACAGCTGGCAGTTGGTGGAGGGGTGATACATTTAATTCCACACCAGCACCACATCTCGGAACTGGAGGAAGAGGAGGGGGGCAACATGTTTTGCTGGCTTACTGTGCCGGTGTTCCCGCTCCCGGTGGATGCGAATTCGGTGGATTATTACGTATTCTCTAGCAAGCAAAAATATACCTAGGTAGTTACCTAGGTGGATAGTGAGTGTGAAGGAAGCCCAAAAAAAACTGAAAACGAGAAAACACAACATGTTCAAGCTATTTTCACTCTAGACTAGCAAACACGAAGAGAAGGACAACTCTTTTTTTCCTAACGACAGTGGTATAATTGCCGCAAGAGGTTAACCGTTTTCCCAGCACGAGTAGTAACCATTGTAAAAGGCCAATAGCTTTTCCCAGGAGAGGGGTCTAACCACTGTAAGAGGCCAGGATTTTTTTCTTTGGCCCCGATCAATCCAGGCACTGTCGAGATGACTTATCAAAGTATGAGTGAGGCAGCACTTGGTTCCTCCAGGTCTACATCAGCCCTTGTAAAGTCGCAGACAGGAGCTGGGAAATAGCTGGCAATCCTAAAAGTTCCCTCTCTCGCAACACAGTATCTTAAAGAAGGTTTGCTAATGTGGGACTTGGTGAGTAGGTAAGCTAGTATCTAGCAGGGGTGTGTGCAATATATAAGCAGCTAGTAAGGTATGTGTTTTGCGAGGGTTCACGTCAATCTCGGTCTTGGTTATAAAATTCAAGGCCGTGAAACTGCCTTATGAGGGCATGGATCTTCCGTATTAAGGCCTCAAGTTTCTATCAGCAAGCCCTGAAAAAATGGAGAAAATGCCGCGTCATGAAAGAAAGGAAAACAAAACAAAAACAAGCACGTAACCCCCCATCACATCTAAACGGTGATGATTGCTAGATATCACAGCTGAACTCAATGCTAGCTGCAATGGGATGTCGGATAATCTAGTCATCGTACCTTAGGTACGGAAATTTCAGGAAGAATAACTAACTAAATTGCAGTTCTGGTCACAAATCCCATTAAAACTAACAAATGACCTCAAATCTGTGGGCGCTTCAGCACTTAGATTGGCTCATCTTCGTCTACAACCACTCGCTTCTGGTTCTGCTTTGGGTTCTGGCTCAGATGGGGCATTCAATTCATCTGCAGGACCCCGCCATGTATACTTAGAGTGAGGCTGAAGCCGAAAGAGCCTGTTCTATATTACGCGGATATTATATCGCCCAAGTTAGTCGCGGCCAAGCTTTTTCCCCCTCGGTTCTCCAACTAGACCTTTATACCAGACCCCTTATATCATAAAACGCGACCGACGCCCTAAATCTATTCTGTGATGTGATTTTAGTTCCTCTCCTTGAGCAGAAACACTGATTCCAGCCAGGGGTCTTCTTAGTATTGTCCACCATGTTGCAACACAAACTTCTCTCCCTTTTGGCACTCGCCAACCTAGCTAGCGCTTCCGTCGTCATCATACCCGGAGGGAATCCCCGGGCATGGCGTCCCGCCCCGCAATCCGCGTCTGTATCATCCGACGCGCTCCTCCGATCGAGCTTGCCTAATGAATTCTACAACACGACAGCCAAAATCCTCATGTCAACTTATAACTACGATTACCCGTCCCAATCGCCAACAGCAACGGACTTTAGTTCTGGAGAATATTATTCCTCCGGAGATAGTTTTGTTCGCGGAGCCATTCAAGCCTGGGGCCAGCATTTACACCTAGTGATCCGGCCCGACGAAGTCTGGTTTACCATTCTCACGCAAATGAATTTCTACATGCAAGCGAACGCAAACGACAAATCCGTTCGCGATCTATTCGTCGCCCATGAGGGACAGGAAGTTATTGTCGTCGAAGACAATACCTGGTATCAAGTCCTCCGTCGATTCCAATTCGAGATTCAACGCCGCGTGAAAACCGCTTGGCTTCTTCAGTGGATCCAGCCGGGGTTTACGACGACGACAGAAAACGACATAATGACTTCGAATATCCTTATGATGGGGTTGATGAAAAGTTATTTTCGCTATGAGGGTGGCATCATTTGTGGTTTGCCCTCGGTGACTCTGCTCGGGTCGCTTTCCGATTGGGAAGGTCTTCTCGCCAAGGTGGAGCGGCTTCCGGAATTTGGAGACGATCCCGCGAGATATCGACGACGGCTCCGGCCGGTATTGACGCGTTTCGTGGAGAGCTATAAGAATCCCGATAGTCCGGCGACTAAAGAGTTTTGGAACCAGATCGCACGGGCGAATCGCGCCGGCGGGGAATGCGGTGCGCCGCCGGTGCGCATCTCCGGGTGGATTGGCGCGTTTTTTTACTGGGATCCTAGCGGAGCGCCCTATGCACGCAGCGAGAGTGCGAGTTTGGAATTGGATGGGGTGCGGTTCCCCAGTTTGGACCCTCGGGATTTGCCCGTGGGCTATGCCGGTGCGCCCTTCACCATGCGTGATTTTGGCGGCATGGAAAAGTTTCCGGCCTATGTGGTAGCGGGCACACTGGGGAAGCGAATTCGCAAGGGAGCGCCCGAGGGGTTCGCCGAGGCGTTGCGACGGAACAATGGCAGTGAACAGTTTTTGGTCAACCAAACCGAACATGGGACATTGCAGGCCATGTCGGCTTGGATGTTGTATGGACCGGTGCCGGAAAACGCGACGACGGGGTTGATAAGAGGTGTGCAGCGGGATTACGAGATGAGGAACATGGACATTCTGTGTTAGGCAGGAATGACCACCACTCTCTCTGTCGACCTTCGCAGGGACCGTTTGAACGCCAGCAAAAAAAAGTAGGGCAAAAAAATGATCGCGACGGGAATTGAGCCCGACGTGGGGGTCGAACCCACAACCTTGAGATGACGGAGTAACTCCTTAAGAGTCTCACGCTCTACCGATTGAGCTAGCCGGGCTTGGCCAGGCTTGATCGCTTTTGATTGTGGTGGACTTACAGGGGTATATTAAGGCTACGCTGCGCAATTCAAACAAATCCGCCATGTATGGTCCAGTTGCAAGTTTGCTTGCCTCCCAGAAAAAGCATCGCCTTTAACCGCCAAGCTACTCCGTATCCGGCTAAGTCATTCGTACTTCACTTCGATACCGGTAATTCGGCCAAATACATGTATTGTCCACCAACCTGCGCCGAGAGTTCCGCCGAATACCCTCTACTTCCTTGCCCGACATTTGTTGCTGCACTCGCCCGTGAAACTTGAATTGTGCGGTGATCGAACGAGCAAGAAGCACCCTTGGCGCAGCCGCCGTTGTCGAAATCCCGACAGGGGGCTCTTTTGGGGTGTTTTAATGGACAGACCCCGTTGTATCCGTCCTGACATTTGAAGCTCAAGCTGCACAAGTCATTGTTGCTCGCGACATGCATGTAATTGCTGTTCGGCAGCTCTTGCGGCCAAGGATGGGCTTTGTCGCATCCCGCCCTCGGACACGCCGTCCCTTTGGGACAGACTGCCGACTTGGGATGCCACTTTTGGCAGTCTCGTATCCCGCAATTCTTGCCATTCTCGCATGTTTCTGCTCCTGGGTGGAGATACCTCAAGTGGCAGCATGGTGTTCGACAGCCGGATCCGTTCGGACACATCTTGGTCGGAGTCGGCCTCGCGGTCGCGGTCGCGGTCCTAGTCTGAGTTGAGTTGGAAGGAGTGGCAACAGCCGACATGGACCGGCGTAATTCGTGTACCATCTCGCGCAGCCTCGCTGTCTCTTGGCGGAGGGCCGCTACTCTTCTTGCAAACTGCGAGGCGTGCCTGAACTTCCAGCGCATTCTGTCCATGAATCCGAGGTTGCCGTGGCTGCTAAACGGGTATTTTCGACGGATCTGCGCCATGGCATCAAGTGCATCGCGACATGGTCGAAGGTGGGCGATCAGAGGGCTATGTGCGTCATGCTGCTGCTGGTTGTTGTTGACTGTGCGAGTCGAGTTTAACTGCTGATAGAATCGAAGCTCTGAGATGAGTTCGAAAACGGCTTGCTCGCCCGCTGAAAAGACACGTGGGGCTCGCGAGAAGTCGTTGGCAACCCCTTGGGCAAGGGACAAGAGGTTTGCTACGTCGCTTGTGAAGGGGATCGGTTGGTACGACATGGCAATAAGGGTTCCGAGTAAAGCTATGGGATCAATATGGAATGAGAGAAAGCGCGGAGAGAAATCTTCAAGCAAGCAGCAACAAGCAAGGGCCGATATCTAGTGCAATTATGTTATATGCATTCAACGAGAGCCTTAAGGTGAGCCATGTCTTAGGGAGTGTAGGACAGAAGATGCAGGGCTGGGGCTGGCCTCAGTCTCAGGTCAAGCTGCCTGGAATCTTATTCATGTACGGATACCCACCGAATATTGAGGGAATTTCTGTGCTGTGCCACACCTATAACTCGCAGCCCCTCCTGAAACATAATGCCACACGGGAAGTCCCGAGAGCCTATACGAGGCGCCTGATAATCGCCTTGGCTGCATTGGGTGTGATGGCCTCTGCGACGGCCCACAGATGTGGCCGTTCGTTAAATCAAGTACCTAGATAACCGCGCTAATAAGGTGGCAAAAGGCGTCCAAGGCGAAGAAACCAGGTTAACAAACTGCGTGAAATAGACTTTTTGCCTAGAGTCCAAAGAAGAAAGATTATCAACCTGTTATGTTTAAACCAAGTCCACGCGCTTACATTGTGAAGCTGCTTTCTAGCCTGCCCCAGAACAACCCCGCGTGATACTACTGTTAGCTACCTAGCTAAGTAGGTACCTGGTTACTTTTAGAGCTTGCGACGCCATCCCCTTTTCCACACATACACCCTACCCAGCCTAACGTATCCTATTGAACCATTACACCACGGGACGGCAAGCCTCAGCGCAACTGTATTCAATTCAATTTAGGGGCAAGACATTCGAAGCCGCCAGCCCGTTCAATTAGTGGCACGGCATAATTCACGATACGAACATGAACCTTCGCTGCGCCGGCGCCACGCAGCACTTTTTTGCTCAAGTTGCCACAGTGCCACCTACTTAACCCCTTGCCCACACCAACCGGGTGCAAAAACGGGGGTAATTTCAAGTTCCCGCTCACAAGATGAAGATAGCGAGAGAAGGAGGGAGGGAGGGAGGGAGGGTCACAATATGTGACCAGGCTCTAATTTTATCGACAAAGTCTTCCAGGCGGCAAGTCCGAGTGCAGCCTTCTGGGTGGTCCATGTTTCTCAACTTGGTTAAGGTGCTTTATCATCTGCCACATAATTTTTTTTTTTTTTTTTTTTGGGGGGGGGGGGGGGGGGGGGGGCCCGCTTT
>Ga0247760_1002302_pt1 | contig 14896 bp, 9 predicted proteins | sample UWRJL171409R4_FD_179936 | JGI IMG/M metagenome (GOLD analysis project Ga0247760, IMG submission 179936) | Plant litter microbial communities from Arlington Agricultural Research Station in Wisconsin, United States - UWRJ-L171-409R-4 | ecosystem: Environmental > Terrestrial > Plant litter >...
AGCCAGGTAGCAGGCGTTGGGCCGTTTTCTTGACGATATGACTGTCTAGAAGGATTTGCCGCCATTTCCTGGAGACATTGAAGCAGGGCCAGAGATCGGCAATGTCCAAATACTGGACGACGTGGACGTGGAGCTCCATGGGCAGATTGGCGAGAATGTCACAGCGGAAATCGCGCTTGTTCAGCTCTTCAAGCATCAACCTGACTTCCTGCCCAGAGAGAGAAGCCGCAAATTTCTGCAGAAAGTTGCGACGCTCAGCTGGGCTGGCGAAGTGGCCGCTGGGATCGTCCATGGGGTTCTCCGTCATTGTCGAGTCTTGGCGGGCCAGTTCACCGACTTTGGAGATGGGGTTTAGAGTAGGTAGGGGGAGGCAGCTGAAGGAGAGAAAAATCCCCTCCCCAGCCGCCCTTGGTCGGTGTGACGAGGGCTGAAGGCGGGGCAAGGGGAAGTCCAGATGAATAATTGGGCTCTCCCTTGCGGATGGCGCACTCGGAGCCAGCCCCGGTCTTGGCTCTGTTGATGCCGAAGATTAGTGGCACAGCACCCGCCAGCGGGCGTCCTCCACCATACCAGCGCCGGTTAGCGGTTGCGGAGCCTAAGCCCGGCGGTATCGGCCGTGACCAGTGCCATCCAAATACTGACATATTGTTAGCACGAAACCTCTAGAGATTAGATCTAAGGCTGCAGGACCCTCTCAAATATCGTCGTTGAAGAATTTCAAGAGGCTTAACAGACTCTCTGCAGCGTGGAATCTGTGAAGGCATAAATAGGCATTCTCAAAGTGTTGGTAGAGGGAGCATACAGCGTCCTGGGCAACCCCAATATCACCCCCTGCCTAAAGTCTCACGCTAACAGCCTTTCCGTGCTGGGCCTAGTCGAAGAGCGCTGAGGCAGTGCCGTCATCTGACACCTCGTCCATTCATCCAATATTCCAACAACCGGACCAGCAAACTGTATGTAACTTACCCGCGTGCAAACCGAGAGGGCATTTCTTCCTAGAAATCCCCAAGGTCCACCAACGTGACCATGCAATCGGGCTAATTCTTTTTTTTCTCGACCTTTTACTCCTCACCACCGCGACCGACATCGAGCCGAGCGAGGATGCGCGATTCCACTCCCTCGGCCGCCCACCCGGGCGTTGCTGTTGACGACGATACGACGTCGACACTCGGTCCCGCAAGCACGGTATCTTCATCCTCGATCCGCTCGCTCTCCCCATTCCGGCCCGGCTACCGCAACGAATTGCGCGAGACGCAGCAAAAGCAGCGCGTCATATCGTTTGCCTCAGCGGTCTTGTCATCGCTCTGCGCGGGGTCCGTCACCGTCTTCTCCCTATACGGACACATCTTCCAGGAGCGCTTGCACTACTCCCAGTTCCAAGTCAATGGGCTGGCCAGTGCTGCCTCCATCGCCATGTACATTCCCGTTCCGTTCCTCGGCTACATGTGCGACCGTGTTGGCCCCGCTCCACTTTCGCTGCTGTCAACCATCTTCTTTGGTGGTGGCTATGCCCTGGCCGCTGGGTTATACCGACGTGCGGACGTCGATGGTGTTGTTGGCGGCCGGGTCGGAGGAAAAGAAAGTCTAGGGCTAGCGTATGCGGCCATGATTGTCGCCTTCGTCGCCATTGGCGTCGGAACATGCGCCATGTATATGAGTGCTGTGGCAACGTGCGCCAAGAACTTTGGCAAGGGAAAACACCGCGGCTTGGCTCTTGCCGTACCAATTGCTGCCTTCGGACTCAGCGGCATGTGGCAGAGTCAGGTCGGCAGTCGTATCTTTTACGAGACTCTGCCTGACGGCCGTCGTGGGGATGTGGATGTCTTTCGCTTCTTCGTCTTTCTCGCAGCCCTGCTGTTCGTTGTGGGACTGATCGGGGTGGCTGGACTCAAGATTGTTGATGAGCAGGATCTCATCGACGAAGCTGTCGAGGAGCTCGAGCGGAGCGGGTTGCTGGATGGAAGTGCCCTCTTCACACCGGGGCGCATGGAAAGGGGATACGGCGCGATCGAGCGGTCAGATCCGTTCGACGACGGCGAGGATGCGGGCATACTGGACCCCTCTAAGGACCCCGAGGAGGAAGAAGCCCGCCTTAAGAAGATGTGGGTGCTCAACGCCGAGACTAGGCGCTTCCTCACGGACCACACCATGTGGTGCTTCGCATTCGGCTTCTTCTTCATGATCGGACCGGGCGAGGCGTTTATAAACAACATGGGTACAGTTATTAAGACGCTTTATCCGCCGACGCAGCATTACGCGGGCGCCCCCACGTCGGTGGCAACCCACGTTTCTATCGTTGGCATCACCAGCACCGTGGTGCGGCTCCTCACGGGGTCCTTGACGGACTGGTTGGCGCCGAGTCCCCAAACGCGTCATGTTCAAATCTCGTCAACAGCAAGTCTACGACAGGAAGAAGGGAGATTTTCCATATCACGAGTATCCTTCCTCCTCTTTTACGCCGGTATCTTGTCGCTCGGCATGGTACTACTCGCTTCCGGCGCGATCCAGAATCATGGAGAGCGTTTCTGGATCGTCTCTGGCCTAGTTGGCTCGGGTTACGGGGCTGTCTTTAGCCTGACCCCTATAATCATCACCGTGATCTGGGGCGTCGAGAACTTTGCGACCAACTGGGGTATTGTTGCCATGTTCCCGGCGCTCGGGGCCACCATCTGGGGATTGGTGTACTCGGCAGTGTACCAAGCTGGTGCCAGAGCCTCAGCTCCTGCTGGGACTGATGAACAAGACCTGTTTTGTTATGGAGTAGAATGCTATGCAAAGGCGTTCTGGGCCATGGCCGTCAGCGTTTGGGTAGCTGCAGCGTTGGTGCTGTGGGCATGGAAAGGGAAAAATGGCTGGGCGCAGAGGGGGATTGTAGTATAAATTATTAGAGCCTGTACAAGTCCATGTATACTCAAAGGCGAATAGATGCCCGAGTTTCGTTTGTCTGCTTAGTTGGCGAAATGATATCCCACAGTGCGTCTCCATTTTTTTTTTGGCACGGTGTAATTTCTGCACCCAATTGAACCCATTCAGGCTCCGAATGCGTTTCCACTTTTCACTCTGCTCACTCACTCACTTACTTGACCATCGCCAAAAAGGGAGAATGCAAATCGGCAATACAGCAAGATTATAACAATCACTTTTCACAACGCCGAAATGACATCTAAAAAGTCAGCCCGATCCGGGCAAGGAGGGCAGGGCAAAAACCCCCAAGCCAAAGCCCAAGACGACCAAGTAATGGCAGTACGTCCCGCTGCCCCCTTTTCGCCGCTCTTCATCTCACCCAGCTAATGTCGAGATCAAAGACAAACAACAGCAGCATCACCTCGAAACGTTCCGTAGAAAAACTCTACTACCCTTCCGAGTCCCACTTCTTCCGCTTCTTCGTCCCCAAATTCCAGCGCCGGGCCCCGCTTATCAATAGGGGGTATCACCTGCGTTTGCGGGTGATTGATGTGCTGGTGCGGGATTTTATCCTCTCTGAATCTAACAGGAAAAAGGTGGTGGTCAACCTGGGGTGTGGGAGTGACGTGCTTCCTTGGCAGTGCTGGGAGAGGTATCCTGCTGCTACTGGGGATGGAGTGAGGTTTGTGGATGTGGATTTTCCGGAGTTGATGGTGAGGAAGAGGGGGGTTGTGTTGGCGACGCCCGAGTTGAGCGGTGTGTTGAGTGGGGTGAAAGACCACGAAGGGTTGGCGGCACCGGTGGTGTTGGAGAGTGATCAGTATGTACAGATTGCGTGTGATTTGAGGGAGCTGGGGACGCTTCAAAAGGGGCTGGAGACGGTGTTGGGAGACATGAATGAGTGCGAGTTTTTGTTTGTGGCCGAAGTATCGATTACTTATATGGAGACGGATGGGGCGAATGGGGTGATTCGATGGGCTTCGGGGTTGGGAAAGGGTGAGTTTGTGATGGTGGCCCCCAACGGGCGGGTTGGAAAAGACGATGCTAACGGAGAGATGGAAGCGGAGTTTGTTCTGCTCGAACAGATTCTCCCCGAAGGACCAAAACATCCGTTCGCAGAAACCATGCTGAACCACTTTGAAAAGCTGAACTCGCAACTCAAATCAGTTCATACATATCCGACGCTGTCAAGCCAGCTAGAGAGGTTCTCCAGCAGGGGATGGGGCTCAGTCCGCGCGTTGACGCTGTGGCAGGCATGGTCAGATGACGAGTTTTTCACCACGGAGGACCGACAAAAACTGGAAGAAATCGACCCGTTTGATGAGTGGGAAGAGTTTGCTTTGTTTGGGAGTCACTATTGCCTAATTCATGCCAGGGCCGAAAAGGGCGAGGTTCGCGTTGTTGGATATTCAGGGGTTGGAGAGTACGAAACGCATGGGAATCCCACTCCCGACATCAGTCTGGTAGTGCAACACGACGAATGCTCAGGACAACGGGGCCAGCGCCGATTTGCAGCGGCCATGGTACTCAGCGAAGAGAGCGATTCGAACCAGAGCAACCAATCCATCATTGTCAACACCTTGGGGCTGGGGACGAAGGGTCGACTCCAGTCCTGTGACGTGTTTCACCATGGCTCCCATGATGCGGCAGTTGGTATGTCTTTTGGAGACGGAGGGCCAGCCAGCAGAATGTGCCACTCGCTGACACATCTCGGCGAGGGACACGGATCTCTACTATCGGGCGGGCGGGCAGCACCTTTTAACCCCTTCCAGGACTGCTGGCTGTTCGACAAGACGACAAAGATCTGGAACAGGACGCATGATCTCCCAATCCCTCTTTATAGGCATTCTGCCACAAGTTTGACTGGGGGGCTGGCACTGCTTGCTGGTGGTCGGACATCCAAAGGGGCTGCGTTTGAGGAATTCCTACTCTACGAGCCCAAAATAGGCTGGATAGCGTGCGAGGTTGTCGGTGAAGTGAAGCCGACACCAGTGTATGGGGCTGCTCTAGCTGCTCGCGATACCGATGTTTCCAGTTCGGGAAAACGTCGTGGTGTTTACATTGGGGGACTTCGGAATGGGACCATTGTTGACCAGATTCTGAGCTGGGAGCTAGATGTCACTGATCGCAAGGTAAGCTCCGAGGGTATTTGCAGGACGGTCGAGTGACACAAGTCTAACCACCATTGCCAGAAACCAACTATTTGCTTCACCGACGCAAGGCCATCAACAGGAAACAGCGACGATATAAGCCGCCTCCTTCTGCCCAGGTACGGCGCTAGCTGTTTTTACCACAAGGGCAGCCTCGTGATACTGGGAGGCGTAATCCGAGATTATCTCCTCCATCAGGCCGACGAGATATTACTCTGCTCTCACGAAAACTCGGGGAAGATGATTGCCAGTGAATCTCTCCGCTGCGGTATCTATCGGCAAGCCAAATCTCTGCCACGCCCACTACTTGTCGGCAGCTCTACAATTCCCTTGGCAGATGGCCGGATTGTGGTCATCGGAGGCGGTGCTACATGCTTCTCCATGGGCACCTTCTGGAACAAGGGTATCTACACATTTTATCTGGATGACCAAGTGATAAAACAGCCGGCCACAGCTGGCTGGGCACACGAAAAGACTATCGACATCATCCCTGGAGAACCAGCTGTACCACTACACGGTGGTGAGGCTGGGAAAGCCCAAATCAAGTCTATACCGCGGAGAATGATAAATACGAGCAAGGAATTCGAGAAGATCTTGAGTAGTGGTCAGCCTGTCGTGCTCGAAAGGATTTACCTTGGGAGTTGTATTCAAAACTGGACACTAGATTACCTCGCCAATCAGGTGGGCAGTGATCGCAAGGTGTGTTGCATGGCCGAATACAATGCGCATCAACTAATCGTCCAAATAGGTGATCATCCATGACTCATCAGCTCAGGCCATGAACTTCAATACCAAGAACTTTCGTTACGTAACAACGGATTTCGGTAGCTTCGTCGAGAGGGTCAAAAAGGGCGACAAGACTTACCTCAGGGCATTATCCGAGGAGAAACCGACAGAGAAGCCCGCAATGCTGGCTAAAGATTTCCCGCTCCTTGCCCAGGACTTCGTGCTGCCGCCGCAGCTGTCTCTGGTGACGGAGAACATGTTCAGCGCGGTGCTGCGTTTATCAGGGCCAGTCAACATGTGGCTGCATTACGATGTCATGGCCAATGTGTACTGCCAGATCGGCGGCACAAAGCGCATGATCCTGTTCCCACCATCCGATGTCGAGCATTTGTCTTTTGCACCAGGAGCATCCAGCTCCAGCATCGATGTCTTCGCATCTCTGGAATCGCCTAACCTGGCGCCGACCCATCCTCACGAAGTCACACTGTCGCCAGGAGACGTCCTCTTCCTTCCCCCATTGTGGCTTCACACGGCAACACCCGTATCAAACACGAGCATTGCCGTAAATGTCTTCTTCAGGGACTTCGATGGGGCTTGTTATGCGACGGGCCGAGATGTGTATGGAAATCGCGATCTCGCTGCTTACGAGAAGGGGCGACATGACGTTGCCAAGATCGCGAACAGCTTTCAGAAACTCCCGGCCGAAGCGCGAGAGTTTTATCTTCTGAGGCTAGCCGATGAACTTCGACGCAAGGCTCGAGGTTAGAAAGATGATTGAAGTCGAGGTTATGCATACCAAGTTGATACTTGACGGCATGATGATGATAACCAGAAGAAACACTTTCTATCAAAGGATGGGAGGAACGGTACGTACCTTCCTTATCAGCGAGATCTAGACAACCGAAGATTTGCTCGGGGGCCAATTGAGTCCCGCCTTGGTCCCGCGAGTCAGCCGAACACATGCACAAAGGGCCCATCCTGACAGGTCCGTTGGACAAAAGCGACTCTGCAACGCGTTCCGTCGCGCCGAGCCTAGAATAGCACCGAAAAATGCGGTACAAAATGTGCCAACATGTTGAGTGCTGTATATCTTTGGAAGCGGCTTTTACCAACAATCTGCTGCTGGTAAACATCTCGGGGTCATGAAACATCTCTTCGTCTTATCTTGCCGACTCTGAAATATTTCAACGACCCAAGCCTTCCAAACTTCGGATGACGAATGAGGCAAAGCTTAAGGTGGGTACATTGAATTTTGTGTGGCCAAAGCGCTGCTGAGACCCTGGACCCCTGGCGACTTAACCGGGATTTACCGGCCGATTTTTCTCTGGCCTTTTTTCCCCGAGACTCTCCCGACCTCAGATTTTTGTAAAAAGGCTCATCGACAACAACGTCGCAGCTCTGCACTCAAGTCTCAATTGACTACCTCTCCCCTCATCTCTCTTGATAGCTTCGCGACCCGGGCGTCAAGAGTCACCAACCCCCCCGTCAGTCCTTATCTCGTCCGTTTTTCGGTTCGTTCTTTCAGACCAAAAAAATGGCCAGCCCGACACAGTCTACCGGCTCGTCCAAGGTCGATGCCGCCATCGCCCAGGCCGCTGTCACCAAGCCCCAGCTCAGCGGTGTCGCTCTCTACTCCAGATTCGCCCTTGCCGGCGCTGCCTGCTGTTCCATCACCCACGGCGCCCTCACTCCCGTTGATGTGTACGTCGCGAGAGAAAACCTTGTCTAGTCCGGACTTTGAGCTCCTAGCTCCGGCGCGTCACATTTTTTGCTAACATACATCCCTATAGCGTTAAGACCCGTATCCAGCTCGACCCCGTAACTTACAACAATGGCATGATTGGTGGTTTCCGCAAGGTTATCCAGAGCGAGGGTGCTGGCGCGCTCCTCACTGGTGTCGGCCCGACTTTCGCTGGTTACTTCCTCCAAGGCGCTTTCAAGTTTGGTGGATACGAGTTCTTCAAGCAGCAGTCGATCAACCTTCTCGGTCTCGAGACTGCCTCCCAGTACCGCACCGGCGTCTACCTCGCGTCGTCCGCCCTAGCTGAGTTCTTCGCCGATATCGCCCTCTGCCCTCTCGAGGCTACCCGTATCCGTCTCGTCTCCGAGCCCACCTATGCTAGCGGTCTCGTTGGCGGCTTTGGCAAGATGCTGAAGACTGAGGGCATTGGTGCTTTCTACGCGGGTTTTGGCCCTATCCTCTTCAAGCAGTGAGTTCCAGCGTTGCCGATTTCGTTGTCCTCAAAATATACTCACTCTGATTTTTTTCGCAGGATCCCCTACACCATGGCCAAATTCGTGGTCTACGAGAAGGTTGCCGAGAGCGTCTACCGCCAATTCCCCAAGAAGGACATGTCCGATGGCATGCAGACTGTTGTCAACCTGGGTAGCGGTCTTACTGCCGGCTTTGCCGCCGCGCTTGTCTCGCAGCCCGCCGACACCATGCTTAGCAAGATCAACAAGACCAAGGGTCTCCCCGGTGAGGGTACCACCACTCGTCTGATCAAGATTGGCAAGGAGCTCGGCTTCCGCGGCTCTTACACTGGTATTGGTGCCCGTCTGTTCATGGTCGGCACTCTTACCGCCTTCCAGTTCGCGATCTACGGTGATGTAAGTTTTATTTTTTTTTCCCGCGTTGATATGCACGGCGCTGACAGCCATTACAGCTGAAGAAGGCACTTGGTGCCGTCGGTGGTGTCGAGATCTCGAAATAAGTTAGCATAGAGAGGCAGCGTCGCTGAAAGAAAAAAAAAAAGAGGGAAGTTAATGAGTGCATGGAGCGTTGTTGGGTGAGCTCAGCATATATGATATGGCCCACCATGCTACGCTTTTTCGAATCCGGTTCTGGCTTGGATGGGGCGCCGGAATTACCCGAATGTGTTATTTTGTCATGTTTAGATTCCTTGGGGATTGGGGAATCTTGGTCCGGTTTTCTTTGTCTGGCGAGGTGCTTTGACAATAGAGCATAGAGCACTTTGGGCAAAGGCACATCCTGCCAGAGGGCTGGCTGTATAATAGTCCAATTTATCCATTATAGACTGTGCTTCGCCGTTCCACATGGGATTAAGTGTACGAGTTATGGATGTGAAGAACTACGGGGCTGGTGTTGAGTGGGAGTGGATGAGAGAAGGAGGTCAGTGTTGCTGCAAGGCTGCTGAATGGCGTAATGGGTATATTTGCATAAAATGGGACCTCTGGTGCGAGTCTGGCTACCGTTATATCCAGTTCGATACTGGAGATCTTATTTACGTGAGATGTTCGAGATGTATGAGATGGGGCAAAGAGATTGGAATTCGGAATGGTGTCTTCTCGGAGAGATCTCAATGCGGGTTAGAAAAAGTGCGCTTAGGGGTCATACCTATTTCTTGAAGGGTTTCAGTGTTCCAGGTAGACGGTAGTCGAGAAGTTCCTTGATGATGGAGCTCTGACTTGATCTACTTTGACTGGTACCTAGGTAGGTAGGTAGGTACCTAGGTAGGTAACGATCACGCCGCACAATGGAATCAAATGGTCGTTGGTCTGGTGTTCTTGAAAGAGGAAGCTGATCCCGGGCAATTTTCCTGCCGATAACTAAGGTACCTATCGAATATTCAGTCAGTCAGTCAATCGGTCAAGGCACCTTACCTAGGGAAAGATAAAGTTGGCGAGAGCACGTAAGCGGCGGCAGCGAGATCGTTCCCCCATCTTCCTTCCCACTCGTGCATGTAAGTTGGCGATGGCCTCAACTCGGCCGATTACTTCGTACGTACCCCCTGGACTTAGATGTACGGCAACATGGAGGGGCCGGCTGGGCACCGAAAAACTTGGGGCCAAAACAAGAATTTAAGAATAGATATAAAATAGGTAGCTAGTAACAAAAATCTCCTGATGCCCTTGAGACCCTCTCAAGATCATTTCTCTCGTATTCTTTCAAGGTAGTAGTGTACATAGGTGTACTACCTATTCCACCCCCTCCGTCAGAGCCATTCCAGGCGGGGGTGGACATGGAACCAACAGCCCCCCCCCCCCCCTTCCTCCTATTCGTACCCGGGCACTGAGACTGAAATTTGAACGCTGAATGCACAGGACAAACACATGTAGCTAGCTGGCAGCCAGCCGTTTCACACCCACGCATAATGGTTGGTGTTTCAAGCCCCTGAGGCCAAGGGCGCCACGGATTTTCGGGAGAGAAGAAGGCCAGGGAGGCAAACCAAATTGATCGAAACCACATTTTCCATTTGGCATGTTCTCCCGTGTGGGACTTTCCCGACAATCCAGTCTGGACAAGTCAAACTAACACCAAAAATGGGGGAGCTACAAATGAAGTAAAAAGGGGGGCTGGTAATCAACCCGACCAGCTAGGTTGATATCACTACCCAAAGGAAGCAGAAAGCAGCAAACACAGAAGGTGAAAGAAAAAAAAGATGGTGTACACAGGAATGGATCCCTCTTGTTGCATTTCTCAATTGTTAGATGCCATTGGTATAAAAAAAAAGCAGTCAAACCCAATCCTTTATCCAACCCGCTCGCGCCAGCTTATCAACACCTGCTATGAAAGCCATCATATCTTTTGCAAACCACCCTCTTTCCGAGATTTAGATTCAGGCCCGAGTCTTAGTCTTGGTCTTGGCAGTTGCGCTTGCGCTAGCAGCGCTCTGGGTGACGGTGACGATCACGTCCACAGGGCAGGCAGTCTCGGTCTCCTTGACGACAACGGTCTCGGCCGACGCAGAAGCATTGCTCGTGGTCGTAGCAGCAGCCTGGGCGCCACTCGTAATTGTGACGATCACATCAGGGGGGCAAGCTGTCTCAGTTTCCTGGACAACAACCGTGGCGGCGGAAGATGAGGCGGCAGCAGTGGTGGTGGGGCGGTTGTTGTTCTTGTTCTTGTCCTTGCCCTGATCTTTGCCCTTGACGGGGCTGTTACCGGAGTCGACGGTGACGAAGACGGTGGAGGCAGGAGCGGAAACAGTCACGGTCTGGGCGGCAACCGTCACTGTCTCCTTCTCGGTGACGGTGACCGCGAAGTTTGCGCACTCCGCACCAGTATTGATGCCGGTGTTGCCACCGTTGTTACCGCCGGGGTTACCGCCAACATTACCGTTGCCATTGCCCAGTCTGGCCGTGGTGGTCGCGACCTCAGTGGCGGTGTCGGGAACAATGACAGTCCGGGTGCCAGTGGAGGTAGTGGTAAGAGTGGTAGTGGTATCTACGTCGGCAACAGCGGTGGGGGTGTTCGAGGCAACAACGCGAGTCTTGGAAACAGCCGCAACCTTCTTAGTCTTGGATACAGTAACTACCTGGACAACAGTAGAGCGGAAGGTCGAAAGGATAGTAGTGGTGACCACACGGGCAGGGATGCCACCATCACCACCGCCGCCACCAAGGGTGATAGTAACAGCCTTGGGTGTAGTAACAATAGCAATGCTGGTCTGTGTCACCGTAGCCGTCTCGACAATTCTCTCTGTCTGGGTCACAGTGAGGGTGGGGAAGTTATCGAGACCTTTGGTGCTGGCCTCCTTCACGACGCTAGAGGCGATGGAGGAAGCCTCAGTGACAGGGCACACGGTCTCGGTCAGCACAAGCGTGTCGGTGACAATGACGGTGGAGAGAGCCGTGGCAGGTAGTGTGGCGAGATCCACGGCCCGGGTAGGGCAGTCGGTAATGGTAGGAGCGCACGATGTGACAGTGCGGACAGCTGTGGCGAGGACGGTAAGGGTGGTGAGACCAGCAGCTGCAACAGTGGTGTTCGCGGCGAGGGCGAGGGTGCCATTGGTTGCTCCGGCAGCCAAGGTAGCTGCCGTAGAGACGGCGAGAACGGAGGAAGAAGTAGAGGTGGAGTTGGAGGCCAAGACGGACTCGGCAGAGGCAGCGGTGGCCGAAGTTGCTGAAGTGGCCGAAGTGGCCGAGGCAGCGGCGGCAGGGGATACGGGTGAGGGTGTGCCCTTGTTCTTGCCGAAGCGGTTGACAACAGGCAGGCTCACGGGAGCCTCCCCGGCGACCGTGGCACTAGCTGCCAAGCTGGTATCATTTTGACGGCGAAGGTGAAGGTGGCGGGGGTGGGAGTAGGCGGTGGTGAGGACGGCAAAGAGGCCGAGGGTGATGACGGAAGTCTTCATCTTAATGGTCTTGTTTCGTCTTCGTCGGGTTGTCGTGTGCTGTTTCGTCTCTGGTTCAAGTGACGTCTTACAGCTGGTGCCGGATAGCTCTGGGTGGGCAGATCAAAGGTCGAGATTGCACCCTGGCGCAATGTCGATATGCAAATAGTTGGAAAAGTGCGAAAGTCGACTTCGCGATGCTGGCAAACACAGTTGCTGGCGTGAAGAAAATGTAGATACAGTTGAAAGAGAGAAACGAAAGCTGCTACGCTGGGCTGACTAGCAGACAAGCAAAAGGAATGGTGCTTGGCTGTAGAAAAACGACCGAAGAGAATGAAGGTGAAGGTAGGGAGAGAAGGAGAAGTAAAACTGAGGGTGTGATGGCTTCATCTTATCACCTGGGCTTCGCGAGTGACGGCAGCATCGACGGTAGCCCAGGGACCACAACCCCTGCCGAGCATCGTATGGGAATCCTGGACGAATCGAGGTTCAAACAAACACAGGCGTGAGGTCCCCACACTCAGGGTGGCCCTTAATCAAGATGAGGACCGGCGGGGGCTCTCCACTGGCGAGGTGTTGTGGTGGAGGCGCTTCAATGACGGCAGCAGTTGGAGGTTTCGAAGAAAAATCCAGGAGTGGACCCGGGCGATACAGCGCGGGGATGGCCTGTCGGGAACCAGGGGTCGCTGCAGGAACGCGCATTTGAGACAGACATTGCAGCCAATCAGCGCGGCCTGGCTGGCACCGATTTGGTTAAGGGGCAGGTACGACCGCCAGTGACGAGGAGGCTTGCAGGGGTCTCGGCAGCTGGGAGCTGGAGAGCATCACATTGCAACACGACGCAGCATCCTCACCGCCAGGGAGAACCGATCACTTGCCCATCGTCGCATGGCTAGCGACAAACTTTACGTGCATATGATCCTCACGATCGCAATCAACATGGGCGGTGCAAGGGCGATCCGACACTCAGATTTTCAGCGGCAGACCAGGTCAACCTGGATCCTGGGCTGCTCTGAGACAAGTGATCGCCTGAGGATGTGCTCCCAAGCTCTTCGAACAAGACTAAATAAGGTTACTCGCGCCGCGTTACGCAGCAAGCGTTTTATCCCACCAGGCCAAGCTCTCAAGTTTTGTTTTGTGCTATTTTTTCGGGTTGCAATCGGGAAGGGGTGCGTACGCAACATGAAAAAATCTCCTGGTGTCCACTTCCACGAGGAACAATTTGTCCGAAGGTAATGCCAATTTGTCCGCATCACGACGCCCGCTGAGCTTGCTTGTACAGTAAGCCGAGGGTGTGTGCTACATCATGATTTCCCGGCTCACCAACCATAATACGCCTCTAGAATTTCTGGGCCGCTAGGCCGGGCGGCTGCTGTTGAGCAACCATCACACCAAGTCCACCCTGCGTCATATCTGTATTTCCGATTTGCACTGGTCTTTCCACCCCAGAACCTATGTATAGGACGTTCATGCAAACTAGGGTCGACAACAGGGAGAGGCCAGAAACTCGTCATTTCTTGACCCCTCTTTCTAGGGTATGCTAGGGTCCATCGTCGTCAAATGTGGCTGAACCGAAGAGGCATCCAGGGGCAGGGAGTGATTGGACTGTTTCACCAGGCGACCCGCTTTGGTGACCAACTCCCGACTTCTCGGCACCATCCGTGATGCGCGCGTCTTCATCAGACCAACGCTACCTTAGACCAACAGAACCTTCCTATTGCAACCCAATGGCATTCCGATGGTAAGAGGATGGCATCGAAGAGTGAGGCACAACACCAGATGATCCTCGCTGGGTGAGGCGATGCATTTCTTGTCTTGCTTCGGCGAAGATGCAGAGTCGCAGAGACGAAACTGCGTTTCGGGCATGGAAACCCCATCAAAACGGTGTAATATGCTCAACAGTCGCTGCCGTTGATTCGAGCCTGGGTAAATACCCACTTTCCTTCTTTCTGGCGCCCATTGTCTCGTTCTCTGTGGCCTCTGCGGGACGAACCATGATCCATCCAGTAGGTGGGCAAGCATTCCCGCCGACATTTTTCATCTGTTCTTGGTGGAACCACGTTCTCATAATTTCTTGTGCCGCAGTTGGCTTTCCTACTGCCATGCTCCCGAGCATTTATACGAGCATGTTTGAGTTCCCAACGAAGCGGGCCGTGGGAGATCTCCTGTCGATGCGTGGGGTAAAATGGCTGTCGATTTAGCCCGGCGATCAGAAACACGCCCCCAGAGGCCCGAGGCCTTGCTCTCCGTCCGAGCTCATGAGTTTGACTGTGAACTTCAAGCGACGGCAAACTGGAACGTCGGTATGGATCTATACAGCTAGGTGTCGTAGATAGTCGACGAGCATGGAACTTCCAAGCGGCAGTTCTGATGCAATGGCCCCAACATGGAACACGGCCACCCAGTCGAAGGGTTGTTTGAGTGAAGATATTCAGGCCCCGGATTTGCGAGGCTATAGTTATTTCCCAACTACCTACAGTCCAACCCTGGAAACATTTTTCGGTACTTTACAGCGTACTAAGCACCTGTAATATCCCAAGCCAACAGACTTTCAGGTGATCTATGCTAGACTTGAGGGCCCCGATACTTGGCCTAAATTCTTTTGCTCAACACCTCATCAGACAAGCTCCAGTTGCTTGGACACTGTGAAAAACCGCTGGACGGAGTGTTCATATTTGCTCATCCAACCTAGGTACCTTACCTAGGTGGTACATGTATTGTCTCTACTCCTACAGCAGCGCCGATTACCCAGAACAACGATATGAGAATGTCATGTACTCCAGTGTGGGCACAAACCCAAGTATCTGGGAACTGTATCCCATATAGCCACAAATATTGACTGTTTCGATATTTTTGCACATCAAATAGGTTACGGTGCCTCTTTCCCCGGTACTCGCACGATGTAGTTGTGCAGGTAGTGTGGGTCTCGGCATCCGGACTTTGGTCGGGTGACCCGGTCACTGGTCCGAAATGGCTTACACTAGACCGTCAGCACCGATAACCGGCGGGTCCGGATATCAGCAGACACGGCGCGCATTC
>Ga0247760_1002303_pt1 | contig 14895 bp, 20 predicted proteins | sample UWRJL171409R4_FD_179936 | JGI IMG/M metagenome (GOLD analysis project Ga0247760, IMG submission 179936) | Plant litter microbial communities from Arlington Agricultural Research Station in Wisconsin, United States - UWRJ-L171-409R-4 | ecosystem: Environmental > Terrestrial > Plant litter >...
GGCTGCTGTTATTGAGATTTCGGGTTTTTACAGCTAAAAAGTGGAGTTCTGGATGCAAGCTGCCTGACAGGCCGTCGCAGCTGGAATAAGTGGGGGAGGGTGTGCCTTAAATTTGTGGGGGTGTGCAACGAGTTTAACTCCTCTCCAAAGCATCATCATTGGGCCGAAAAAAAATTTACTTCAAAGTTGCCTTTGAAGTCACTTGCTTCAGCTCTTGGAAGAGAAATAGTAGAAATGTACTTGGAAGCAAGCGCAATACTGTAGATACCAAGTTTGTCGGAAGGAATGCAATGTGGTGAAACGAAGGGGACTCCGGTACGTGGTGTTGGATTTGACTGTTACTGATCTACACCAAGTTTGCACGGAAAACTGTAACAGTCAAATCCGACACCACGTCCAGCTCTTTCCAGGGCAAAATACTGCGCAGTGCTGGAAGTTTGCTGGTGCTGTCAAACGGCATGCCCCGCAGTGGATCCAAGAGTTGCTGTGGGTCTCAGCGAGAGCCAGTCACAGCGCGCCAGTGGCCCGTTCAGCCACAGCTGTGGGGCTGGCGGGGAGCCCTGCCAAGGGCCAAAGTGGTTGCCAAGAAAACAACCAAAATTCAGCCCGGGGCCTCTGCACTAACAGTGGCTTATGATTTCGACTACTTCCCATTACACTATTCATCACAACCCTTTTCATTTTAAAGCAAAAAGCAAACCTGCCGTAGATAATAAAGCAACTATAGGTAAGAATAATAAATTCATATATTTATTTTTCTTACAAGAAAAAGAAAGAAACAAAATAAAAGCGGGTATACCTTAGTATAAAGAGAGGGGAAAATACCCAGTCGCAGGAGGTAGGGTGATCTGTTAGTGCGGAGTTGTCCCATAACCAAACTCGCTACCGGCAAGCTACTCTGTCTTGCTTAAAACCTGTACTGGGGCCGAGGTAGTGTCAAGGTAATGTGTCCCTGTTTTTTTTGTCAACCGCTTTGGGGCCACATCAAACCCACGTAAACCACATGATTGGATCATTCCAGTCGTCAGTCGCTCCGAGGAATTTTTTTTTCTCGGGGCTTTCTGCGTCGACTCGACCCTCCTTCTCCCAGACAAAGGGGGAAAAAATAATTAACCGCCAGCACATTAACAGTGCTAGACAGCTGCGCATCGGTTGAACCCCTTTTGTTGTTGTATGGAAATGCAGTAATTTCGACACAGCTGTCAGTTGAGGTGTGAGAACAGGATTGGGTCACCGGGGTTTTATTCATATACCCGGCCCTGCAACTGCCGAGCGTGTGCTTCGGCATTCAGCTCAAGAAGCAAACTGTTTGTACATGTTCGTGATCACGAAAATTTACGACAACTCAGTCGCTGGCATTGCCGGGTTGCCAGCATTCTTCGAAGGACCAGATTGGCTGGTACAACTCTCCGTCTTGCCCAAAATCGATCTCAACCACCCTGTCAAGAAAGATAAGGCCATGCTCCCGTCGTCTCGGGTCCCGATACAGGCTCATTTGCGTCGAGTCGCGGCAGTCAACACATAACAGCACTTTATTAGAGTAGATCAGGCGAGGGATAGAAAGGACGGGTCAGGCTTTTGTAGATCGATAAAAGGGCGGTGCTACAGCGAGGGCGCTCTATTTTCATGTCTTGTTTAACCGGATATTCCACAATCACACCCACAGCTTCTTACTCTCCTACCTTGTGGTACGAAATTTGAACACAGATGCAAATCTCCCCAATACTTACCCAATTGGAAGCAACCAATTACCTTGACTTTGTCTGCACCATACCACCTTAGTCGTCCCGGGGATCATGTCGCTCCACGGATTGGACATCAAGTGGTCAATGTATCAAGGAAGGATCCCAGAGCAATGGGGACTTGCGCTTGATAGCTTAGTAGATTGGCGAAAGGTGAAGAGGACTGAACTAGATCCGACATGACTGATGACTGCTTCCCTATTAGCCATATCGTGTGTTTTTTATCATTTGGTTGTTCGTAATGGCTGTTGATCAATGGACATGTAACCTTGTCCATCGAGTCAAATGCGACAAAGATATTGATCCTCTGCTCATATAACTGAGTTTGTTGAAAGGCTGTCAATTCGCGAGCCGCTATTTGAGCGTACCTCCACTTTTTTTTTTTTTTTTTCAATCACCAATTATATCCAGTCCTCTTTGTAGTATTTCAAAGCTCGTACCCTTATATTAGAGTACGGGCAGAGATTTCCTTGCCCCTTCCACAGCTCCAGTCCTCAAGATTGTCGCGAGTGCAACGGGGTCGTGAACTTATTGCCTGGCCAAACAAATAGGGTGAAAAGACGAAACAAGATTGGTGGCCTGTGCTAGCCAGGATGGCGTCCCATGAATCACTGTGCTGTGGCTTCCAAGTTTCAATGTTGTCGTACACAACGTCAGTGGAGCTTGTCGTGTAAGCAACCTCGGATACAGAGATACCCTCGAAGCCTGAAACTCGACCGCCGAGCCCCTCCAGTCTTGAATGTTGTAGCTCTCGTTGTGGCCTCCGAGAGTGACAAAAACACACTCCACTCCATCATTTCTGCCTGTAATCCCATTCATATCACATCCGGCCCATTTTCGACAAGAAGGCAGCACATCAGTAGGTGGCCAACGGAGGGGTGCAATAGAGACATGCCGCTGATATCGCCGTTGCTTGAAAGGTTGCCTTGCTTTGCGACATCAAGTTCTGGAGGGTGGACTATCATCCCTCCCGCGCCAAGTTGAAAACATGAACAAGAGCGTCGTTAGGTGGCAGTCTGTTGATACAAAGCAGTAGAGTCTCGCAGTATGCACGTGTGCTACGGTGAACCTCTTGTAGTGAATATGCACGTAGGCAATGATTATTAGACTTTATGGAGGGTTCCTTGATCAGCTACTCGAACTGTGTGTATGAAGAGGTCTCAGCGGTAGAAGAAATCGCCGATGGCCTGTTCCTTTTTAGGTATATTAGGACCCAGAGCCCATTGTTTTTAATGATTCCTTTTTTCGTTTTCGCTGCTCCCCGGTTTCATGTTGACAAAACTGCTATCTCAGTCCCACTTAATTTACAGGTAATTAAGGATTTCACCAAGTTTAAATCCGACTCGACCTTGCTGAAGGAGGAGTGAATGAAGGGAGACAGGTGGGTTAACTCATGCACAGTACATGAACATGAACATGAACATGAAGGCTGCATGTGCGTTCATGATCCTAAGCTCGGTTTCAATGGCTACATGTATATTTGCCTCCATGTCCTTCATGCTATTTCAATTCCCCCTCCATATACACTCATTGCGTTCATGTTTGCACATACCAAACCGCACCTTGGCGAAATACCACACGTTCAGCCATATTTCCCTACATGTCAACACGTGCATATGGCGACATTAAGAAATAAGAGGTTGGAGGACTGGAGTCATTTCATTTTATCACGCCTCCCTGTCATGCTCATGTGGGGATATCAAAAATCAAGGACATTCACATCCTGTGAGTGGCAGTGCGACACATCACCGAGCCGGGCAACCCAAACATTGAAACGAAACCCAAGCCCACATCACTATACATCAAATACGCATCAACAACATATATCAGCTTAGCCCTCAGCATTTTATTTGCGCAAACCGGGAATAGTTTGGTCTGGTGGCCAAGGATAAGGCACTCACCCGCAACAGCACGTCGTATGTAATATCCAGTCTTGGCTGGCGTTGTCGGTACACGTATGTGTCATGTTCATCATGACTGGTGCCGGGTTTTTCCGCAGAAATAGCCAGGTCACACACACGTACACACACGTACACACACATACACACACCTCAGTATTACTCGCCATTGGAGGTTTATGACTTTAACAGATGAGCTAGACACCATCTTATATGTAAATGTATCTGATGGTTGGGACATGCAACTCGCGTTGCACCCCCAAAAGCTTTTCCTATTCACTCCGGGCCAAGACCCTGCGACACCAGCACGGCATGGACGTACATTCACGGAGGAATAAGTGTAGCTTCGGTAACGGACCTCAGCTCATAGATCCTTTCCTTCAATCATCCGCTAGCTAAACTCTATCATGACAAAATGCTCGACATAAGTTGCTGAATCGCCTGCAGCGGCGCTGCTGCCTCTCTCCCTTCTCCTTGCAGTTGTGAAATCTCCATTGTCAACTTTGCCGATTCCCTCTCCAGATTTTCCAGGGCTTTCCCCTCGGCTTCAAGACTGTTCCTGGCTGCTTCCAGACTCAAATGGTGACTTGCCTCTGTGTTCGCAACTAGCTGCCATGGCGCGAGAACACCTGTCTGACCGAAATGTCCCCAGGACCCAGGTTCACCCATGTCTGGCTTTTCCAGAGCTATTAATCGCTCATAATACGCCACCAGCTGCTGAAGCTTTTCTCTCCTCTCGGCCGAGCGCTGGATCAACTCCTGAGTCGCGTTGAGCTCACTCCGTTTGCTGTTCAGAGTGTTGACCAACTCCTGTGTTTTCTGCTGCGCCTTGAGAAAAAGGTCGACAAAAGCCTGGTTGCTGCTGCTGCCGCCCTCCCTAGTGAGAATGGGATCGGGAGTTTTTTTTGGGGCCGAGGAGTAGGAGGAGAAAAGCGCAGCAAACTATCGTCAAAGTCTGGCGCCGAGATCCCGGACTCCTCCGCAGCGCCGCGACAACCCTCAATGCTCAGCTCTTGGTCTGTCGAATCGGTGCCGATGACTCGCTTTCTCTTGCCTTTCTGCTGACGCCGCAGCAGGTCCGCAAACATGGCCCGCAGACGATCTACCGGCTCGAGTTCGGTTGTAGATTGCCCCCTGATCACAGCCCTCGTGTTTCCGAGAACGAGCACCCCATAGTTAATAGCATCAACTTGCTGTTGGCCTCTCTATGTAAATATCATTAGCGTCTCTGTTCCAAAGAGAATATGGACAGTTGACAGTTAAGGGCGACGGGCAACCAACCGTAGGCTCGAATTGAAAGACAAGCGGGCCACAACGTTTTATCAAAAGACCCATGAGATGTTGGGATACCTGTTGGAACCGTGCATTGTCCCAAAGTGAATCGAAATATCGCACGCGCTGGGTGATGAAGTTACCATGGGCCAGTGTACAATGCTCGGGTCGCAAGTGATGAAGAGGTACCAAGACCTGTTGAGGTACTGCCTTTGCCTTGAAGGGAAAGTTGCGGGGCGTGACACCTGCGTCGACCTGGAGCCAAAGGGGATCCAAAATCTTGAAACGGGAGTCTGAACTTGGAACCTGGCTGGCGATCATTTTTGAGACGAGAGCAATGGTGCTATCGCTTAAGCGCTGGTTTTTCTCAAGCTCGGAAATACTGGCGCTAATGACACCGGGATCCATGGGGTCGTATAGGCACTCTGATATGCCACTGCCGGTCGTGCTGCCGGAGACTCGGAGCGACTCATCTCCTGGGCTGTTCCCCTGAACCGACGAGAGCATCGGAAGTGACGAAAGGCTGCCTTCGTTAACACCAGCCTTCTCTGAAACGCCCCTCGACATTACGATGTTCGACCCACCGCCGTCGGCTCCATCAAACTCGTCGCCCTCGACCTCGACCTCGACTTCGACACTAGACCTCAGAGACGGTGGCGTTGACATGGATGCAAAGCGGCACCCATCATCGACGGGGAATTCACTTGGAGGTGAACCGGTGTTTTTCATGTGGGTACAGTCGCCTTTCGAGACGTTATCAGAGAGCGGGGAAAGGAGAGGGAGCTTCTTGATCTCCTGCTTGACGAGCCGGAGGACGTCGGTGTTCAAGCGCGGGGGTTCCGTGGAGTGGATGTGTTTGTGCAGCAGACCTCCCGGGAGCCAGAGATCATGGAGGTCCATCCGACGTTTCAAAGCCTGCTTGGTGATGGATTGCATCACCTGGCAAAAGTTTTGGCCCCCTTGCGACTTGCCAATCTCGGGCGGGAACCAGGCTGTCCGACTTCCCCACTTCTAGTCCAGGTATACGGATGCCTTGTTCCTCATGGTGATACCCCGGAGCTGTCTCGACTCAGACTTGGAAAGTTCTTTACTGAGTGCCCGGCCCAGTCTATCAACCTTTGGCTTTTGGCTCAAGAAGTCGCGCACGGCCTGGGGGCGGTTGGGGTCGTCATCAACTGCCGACATAAGCGATGCTTTTTCAACATCGGTATCGATGAGTTTGGCATAGAGCTGCTTTGAATATGGCGTGTCCAACGAGCGCAGTCGAGGTTGTTATTATTATCATACCTAAGGATAACGGAAATTCTTACTACCCTGTAAGTGGCCCTCAATTTGTTCTTACCCGTCCGAGCTTTTTTCTATCTTAGGCTGCCTAGTGCCAAGGTTTCCGAAACATCGCTGCGAGTCGTCCGCTCTTTCAACAAGCTCTTCTTGCCGGCGAACAGATTCCAGAGATAAACCCCTCTGAAAACCTCGTGGCTGTTATCTTTGGCGATCCAAACATTGCCGAGGAATGTAGTTGAGATGACGCAGAGCCACAAGAAAGGGATCATGGCAACGAATGCCCAGGTTATACCGTCCTTGGCATCTTGTTGATCATGTCCACTCTTGTTGGTGAACACAGTCGACATGATGCTGAGTCCGACAAGGCCACCAAATGGTAGTGCAAAGGCCGCTAGGCAAGATATTTGCGCCGTCATGGATGGAAAATACGCCAAGCCGTGTAATGAAGCAGGATTCATCCTTACCAACAAGCCATGCCCTACTAGGGCCATCATCCCATACACCACATTAGTACTCCGAGCATGGACGGCCCATGCCAAAACCGTCATACCAACAGCCGTAGTAACGCCCCCGAGCAGAAGAGGAGGGAGCGTCTGGCGGGGCCAGACATTGGAAAAAAACATGGCCATCAACCCACCAGCTACGCCACGTTTGTAGGCACATGGCCACAAGATCAGCTACGTTTCTTTCCACAATGGAGATTATCCTAGTTGCTGAGGAACATGGTGAACATACCTCCGACTCCGGGTATATAAAACAGTAACGAGGTACCAGCCTCGCTGGAACTTCGTCCTTCAACAAGTACGAAGTAGAGGTCCAAGAAATACATGACGGCAAATGCGGCCATTCCGGTAGTGAAATTGATGTAGAAAAGCAAGAGAATGTCTCGTTGCGACAGTAGCTCCCAAGGTATCATGGGTGTTTGGTTGGGGAAGATGCATGACATGAGGGATCCCGGTGACATGGACCGCTCGTAAAGGATCCAACCCACAGACAAGATGCTGCCGGCGACCAGGGGAACTAGCACAGCTGGGCTGTTCCAGGGGTATGTACCACCTCCCCAAGTCAGAGCCAGGATGAGCAGGCCTAGGCCCCAGAGAAAGAACGTTTGGCCGCCGTAGTCAACGGTGGATAGCCGGGCGAGAAAGCGGCCGCGACGAGTCGCCATGTCGTGGCCCTCCGTGTCCCGGAGCGGCTGCGGTCCCAGAAGCTCGTGACGAAGTAGGGAAGCCACCACGAGGATGGAGGCAATGCCAACCGGGAGATTGATAGCAAAGCACCACCGCCACGACAGACGCGTCAGGTAGCCACCGATGAGGGGTCCGCAGCTGAAGCTGAAGCCCGACACCAGCGTAAATAAAGTCCAGTTGAGGGCGTAGTCAGCCAGCGAGACTCGGTCGGCTAGGATGGTGCGTATAGCAATGTTGACGCCGGCGGCACCCATACCCTGCAGAGCGCGACCTAAGAGGAGCACGCCGAAGATGGAGGTGCCGGTGCAGATGGCGGAGCCCGCCAGCATGATGATGATGGCAGCCTGGAGGGCTAGGTGGCGACCGAAAATGTCGGCTATCTGCGCCCAGAAGGGCAGGAAAGCAGCCGAGGTGAGGTTGAAGGAAGAGATGATCCAGTTGAGCTGCTTTATCTCGTCTGGGCAGTGATGGCGACAGTCAGCCAAGAATATCGTTTCAAGTTGTGAAGTGGTGAACGTAGATAGGTAGGTACCAACCAAAATCTTTGGCGATGAATGGGAGGGCAGATGCTATGATGGTAATGTCAAGGGATTGGAGGGCGAAAGGACCAACAAGGCCAAGGATGATCTTCCAGCGATACACCCTCCGCCTTCTCTTGTCCGCAGGGGAGCATTTGTGGTGGACCCGGGCGCCAGGTCCATTGCTGCCGAGCGGCAGTGTCGCATGGTGTACATGACTGTCCGGTTTGAAAGGAGAGAATTGAGGCCTCTCCGTCATGTTCTCGTCAAGAACATGCATAGGAAGGTTTCGATGCCGTCGCTGTGGTAATAACCTGGAGTTGGTTTGACAAAAAGTGTGTAGAACTTGAACTAAGAGCAAGCTGGTCGAGTTGAGAGGAACAGGTGCATGCCTCTTTTGATGAGAAAGAAAGAGGATCACAGTGCTATTATATATGCGATTCTGGGTGGGCGCGTCTTCGCAGAATGCGGCCGGAGGAAGACGAGAAGCTCTCGCTGGCAACTAACACCCCACGTGTAAATCAAAGAGACTGACGATTTGATTGGCTCGTTTGCCGGGTCTCAATGTCACTGAACCCCCGGCCTTATCTGATGCCGCCCCACATTTCTCGCACAATGCGGCCCAAAGAGGTTTAGCGTAAAGTCGAGGGTTGCGTTTCCCCCTTCGTGTATGCTGATGTGGTCTGCGCTCCACACGATTGCGAAAGTGACGAACAACATCATAATCCGAGTCTCCTTCATCTTTGCTCAACAACCCCCAAGCTTCAGCTCCGAACGAATGCTCCTCAAATATGGTTGGCGTACCCGGCAGATCCAAGGGATGCAACACGTGCATCCAGAGAAAGATTAGGGTTCGTGGACTCCAGACGCACTGCATTGCACTTGGGCTTCTCCTTCCTTCGCCGCAGCTTCACTGCTGCTCGATTGCTGACGCGAGTCCGTAGTGCGATCAAGCGACTCCGCTTTGTGGCAACTGCCGAAGGTCCAATCGCCTATGCACTGGCTACACACGGAGGCTTGGCTATGTCTTTTCCCGCAATGTAAGACTCGCCGACGGAATCGAGTCTGGTCGGGAGGAGGAGACCAGTGTCACGCATCAAGGCAGGTGGAGGAAGAGTGAGTCGCGGGAGGCGCTTCTCGGCGCCTTTCAACATCAACGGGCCGGAGCTCTCTCTTGGACCGAACGCCTGCTGTCTCCGTCTTTACCTGGCTGCATATCCGCCAAGCCAGCAATGCGACAGCAACTTCATTATCTCTTCCTGAACCAATACCTGCCGGCCGAGATGCTGGACGCGAACGGCCCCAAATCTTTCCTCCCAGCCAACTGGATCTTGCAGCTGCAGGACGTCGAGATGCGATCGCCGGCACTGCAAACCTCGACCGCGGCTTTTTTTGCTGCGCGAGTCGCCCAGTCGAACAACGACAAAAATTTCGCCCACCAATGCCGCTCCATGTATGTGGAAAGCCTGAAACAGCTCCAGATTGCTATGGCTTGCCCCCGGGCTCGGCTCTCCGACGAAACGCTGGCCGCGTGCATGGCCCTGTCTCTCTACGAACTCACTGGGGGCGAGGGAGCCACAGGAAGCGCCTACATGGCACACATGAGGGGAGCCATGGCGCTCCTCGAGCTGCGAGGACCAGATGCAAGTGCTTCGCCCCTGGGCCACAGCCTATTTCTAGACCTTCGCGCGCATGAGGTGAGTAATTTTTCTCCCTTCCCCGCCTCTGGCCACACGGCGTCTACTTATGCCGAGCCTTTCAGATCAACAGATGCCTCATCCAGCGTCGTGAGACTTTCTTGTCGCGTCCAGAATGGCTCGTGCAGCCCTGGAACTCCCTTCCGAAGTCTCCTCATGATGATCTCGTCAACATGCTCTTTCACTTCCCGGCCATATTTCGACGATTCGACGCTGTATCTAGAGAGAAAGACCAGGGCGTGCTTCGGGCTGGCCTCTGTGACGTCATAGCAAAATTCCTCGAGATGGAGTCGGCCTTGCAAGGCTTGCATGAAAACTTCAACAGATCTGTCTCTAGTCCGCTCTACTGGCCAGCACTTTCCACGCTCGAAAGTCGCCTGGACGACGAAAAGTCTGGAAAATTATTCCCCATCTCATTCCAGTTTCCCTCGTTTTCCGTCGCCCTAACCGTCACCACATACTGGTCAAATATGATGGTGCTTCACAACCAGCTCGGCCATGTATACCACAAGCTCGAAACGCTGACAAAAACATGCGAAGATGGCAGCTTGCCGGCCCTCTCATCTGTTCAGGCATCCTACGACGAAGGCGGCAGGAAGTGGGAAATAATGGCCAAGAATATCTGCCAGTCGGTGGAATACCTCTCGCAGGACCACATGGGCTCCCTTGGCCCTTTGGCCGTCCTCTCCTTCCTCAGTGGATGCTATAGTTGTTTTGGGAACGCTGCTGGCGACTGGAGCCGTGAGATGCATTGGATTTCTGATTCTATGCTCCAGGCCAAGAGGAGACTTCATTTTCCCACAGGCAACTTCTTGACGTGGTAAAACTAGGCCGGGACCGCGGTCGAAAGTGCAGGGATTGGGCATGCCTGGGTACGGTAGCCTTCTCTGGCTGATCCCCTCGCCAGGCGGATGGCGAAGACGAGCTGATAATGATGTTCTCCACCATTTCAGCAGACCTGCTTTACCCTCATTTAGATTTTATTTTTGGGGGGAGGGGGATTATTGCAAGGCCTATTGCGATGGAGGATATGGATACTTTGCGCGGCGTCAATGGATTTAGGGAAATCGCAGGAGAAGTTAGAGCGGGTCCGGGGCTGGAACTGCTCTCCACTTCTATACTATTATTTTTATAATTAAGGATTAGATTTATACGTTTTATTACTTATTTTATAAAAAAAATACACTTTTGCCTTCACTTGTTAAATAGTATAATCTTGGAAATTAAATATTAACTTGAAGATTTCTTTACATTGCTATTTGGATATGCCTCTTAATTCACCTTTTAGGCTTTAACTAAGGGAGAGTAATCTAATAAAAGTTTATCGTCTTTTTTAAACTTATATATTAAGGGGAAAAGTAGCGCTAATACGTTGGATACATATAACTGGTAATAAAACCTTATATAATATCCATACACTGTATAAACCTCCATCATATTAAATCCCAAGGCCACCGCTAGCTTTATAGCCTTTATAAAATCCCTCTTTAATTCCTTAATCTTCTCCGGCGTTATTTCCCTAGGTATTAGAAACTTTTTATTAAACCAAATCCTAGTCAGTAATTTATCGCCGAGGACTTGGCTTGATGGCTGATAGAAATGGTTGTGCTCCAGATCGAACAGCCAGGTGGCAAGACAGTTGTCAGCTGCCAGCCAGTTCGTCCCTTGGATGCGGTCGTGCGGGAACCCCACCTTGAACCATCTTCATCAACATCGCCAACTGCCAGCATGTCTCAGGACGCCATCACAATCAGACCGTTGCGGCCGTCGACCGACATTGGCGCCATCACGGAAATCTACGCCGACGCTGTGATGCGCACCACGGCGACGTACGAAATCAATGCACCCAATGAGGCGGAAATGCGCCAGCGACTCGCCGACTCTGTTCAGGCAAACGGATTCCCATGTTTCGTCGCCGAGGAAACAATATGCTCTCCATCAATTCTTGGGTACGCCTACGTCACAGCGTACCGACCACGTCCAGCATACCGCTACGCCGTCGAACACTCGGTCTATGTGGCGCCGAGCGCGAGACGCCGCGGCGTCGGCCGGTTGCTGATGACCGCGATAATCCGGGAATGCGAGAAAATGGGCTTTCGACAGATTATAGCCGTGATTGGAGAGTCTGGTGAGGGCAATCTGGAAAACAACGAGTCGGTGAGATTCCACCAGAAGCTCGGGTTCCGCATCTCGGGCACCCTTCAGGGGTCCGGATACAAGTTTGGAAGATGGCTGGACACAACCTTGATGCAGTTGTCCATCAACGGGGGCTCGAGTGCACCCATCGACCTGGAGTCGGTGCCAGAGATCAAGTTTCAGCGGGGCAAGTTGGCCAGCGCTGAGGAAGACGACGCCCGCTCAGAGATCACTGCAACGTCTGGGATCACCACCGCGTATACGCCCGCCAGTGACTCAACAGCCAACGAGTCTTGCTTCCGCTACCGCCCACTCTCCCACGGTCATAAATTTCTCATTCGCGAAAGGCAGTCTGGGAAGGTCATTACCTACATGCACAGCGGCGGGCTAGGCTTGCAGGACATGCTCAACGCTCAACGCGCCGACATGGAGTGGCTGTGCGTTGAGAAGAATGGGTATTTCGGGCTGCAGAACCCAAAGTCTGGTCGATATATCGGGCATAACGGCAATCACTCGGAAGCCTTGCAGGCATCTGCTACCGTACTTAATGCCTGGGAGTGTATTACGGCGCGGGATCAGCCCGGTGGAGGATACAAGTTGTTGATGCCGCATTGGCTTGCCAGCTTGAAGACAGTTGTTATCGCTGAGGGCGGGAAAACCCTCGTTAGAAGGGACCATGGAGATACTTTGTGGGATTTCATCATGATTTTGGACGCCTAACATGTCCTGGGGGTGGGGATGAAGAGAGGGATTTTTTTTCATGTCCGAATTTTCCTGTCTGAAATCTGGGACTGAGTCAAACCGTTTAGGCCGACACCCGAAAGGGCAGCGCATCAGGGCCAGTCAAAAAGAGAGAGAGAGAGAGAGAGAGAAATCAGTTGAGATTTCCATTCGTTAAAATTCAGACTCTGTATAATGCGGCAATCTCTAACCCAAACGGTCAAGACAGCTAAACTCTCGGGTTGGCAGCAGACTGGGCGATGAACAGAAACCCACTTTTCGGGGGGCTACACAGCCACGCCTCTCGGTTCTCAGCCAGATCAAAGTAGGCAAACGGACATGACAGGCGAGGTACGCTGCGCTTTGGGAAAAGGCTGGAGAACGGGTATTGCGTGGGTGACTAGAGCTGCTCATGTCTTTGAGCGGTCCAGCCCCGCATTGATGAGCACACACATGCAGTTCGCACGGGACAGGTTCAAAACGCATTACGTGTGCGACAGCAGTGGTTCAGGTCCTGTAGCAGCCGTTTCCAAACGCGTGCACTACAGCGAGCTGGGCTGAATCACATATTTGGTGCCTGGACTGAGGCTGGCTTTTGTATGGCTGGCCCCGCGCCTCTCAATGGTCAGCCTGGTCTATTTTGTATTGCACAGGATTACTAGTACATGTACTTTGCCCGCTTCTCGTCCAAGATTGGTGGCTGTTCGGCGGGGAAGAGCATAAACCTCGGTCCGCAAATGTACTCGCACCGAAGCACCCACGGGTTAAACCCCTTGGATCTTCCAGAAGAGGCATCCTCTTCGGCATCTTTGACTGCCTCGAGGAACCTGCAACTCGGCGCCCCTAGTAGATTAGATGCCCTGCGACAATGCGTCCCCCGGAGCCGCTCAAATCGGGATGTTAAAGGTTCCATGAGCAAGCCTCACAACTGCTCATCCCACCGATCGCAGGGACAACCAACCCAGAATCGTTCCTTCGTATCAAACAGCATACGGTAAACGTCTCTTTTATTTTGCTGTGGGATACAAGATGTCCGCCAATCTCGTAACATATTTCTCGGCTATCTCGCTACAAGGTGCCTCTCGGGTATCACCAAGTAAACGCCAGAGTAGCGTAAGTATACTAGTAACTTTAGGTATATATACCTGCTGTAGGTGATGATGTCGATGAACCTGTATCGGGAGTCATTGAGAAAAGAGAGTGGCATCGGTGATAACGCGAATGAAAAAAGGAGGCGAGGGCGGAGACTCCATATATATGTCACTGGGGCAGCAAACAGGCAGACTTCTGGGACAAGCCAATTAGTTTCAGTCGCTCAAGAGGAATGTCAGCCCCTTCCCCCTATCCATGCTTAAATAGGAGAATATCAACCTGCCTGCAGAGAGACTTGGAGAGTTCGGGGTGTCAGCCCCCCAGTACGTGTGCATGTCCTCCCGCAACCGCATTGCCCCAGGGGTACCGGCCTAGACCGCCCTGGTCCAATGGGGATTACATTTACGCAGGTGCCACCGTCGAATAAAAAGTGCTATATTTGTTTTGAACCCTACTCGGGGAATGAGTTTTCACTTTTTTTCATAAAAGACACGGGCCAAGGGAGAGAGACTACCTGACAAGACAAAAAACAAACTACACACCTTATTAACATGAAGCTTGGGGGGAAAAAAGCATCTAGCACGAGAATATAAAAGCACACAGCAGCAATGCTCCAGACAGGCTGCCGTTTAGGATAGAGTCCAAAATTTTATGAATATGGATTTTGATAAATCATTTATGTTGGGGTTATGAAGGGTCTGTAGTAAGGTTAAATAATTTTTGAAAAAACCCTTTATACAATTCTTTTTATATTAAGTATTAGGGCCGTATCTGCAAGTAAATTAGTTAGGTAGTTTAGGGGCCGCGGTGCCAGATTGAAAGTAATAGACTTAGATTTTTAACTGCTGTGATGGTCATGTCTGCACTGATACCTTCGTCGTGTCTTTGGGTCCCCCCATATCCCTTGCTCTCTTCTCCCACAAGCCCCTGTTTCCTTTCCAAAACAACCCTCGCATTCATCATTTCGTGGTATTCGCTTCCCCTTATCCCTCTCCTTAATTCCATTTGTTCGACGTCTTCTCGGTGCAATATACCCCTGAGGTCAATTTATTGCTTGGGTTGACGTAAGGTACTCAATGACTCTGAGGCTGTCTAGACCTTTACGGCGTTAGCAAGATCCACCGTTCCTAGCGACTTATAGTAGAGAATCGGTTACCCGTAACGATGTAATATTTTAATTACGAGTTAGAGTAGCACAATCGTTGACCAGGTAAAATAGGTGATGCTTCCAACTGTCTGCGGCGGCGCTCGTGATTGCGGTCTCGATCACTCACAATCATCCGAATCTTAATCCGAATCTTTATCCAAATCTCTCTCCCTGCGACGGCGCCCCCGATCGCGGTCTC
>Ga0247760_1002304_pt1 | contig 14894 bp, 12 predicted proteins | sample UWRJL171409R4_FD_179936 | JGI IMG/M metagenome (GOLD analysis project Ga0247760, IMG submission 179936) | Plant litter microbial communities from Arlington Agricultural Research Station in Wisconsin, United States - UWRJ-L171-409R-4 | ecosystem: Environmental > Terrestrial > Plant litter >...
CGACCACTATTTCCACCACTCGGTCGTCATCTAGCACTTCGAGTTCGTGCTCGCCAACTCTGAGCACCACCGAGATGGTCGTTCTCGTCAAGCCAACCATCGGAGACGCCGCGTATCGGGAGATTATTGAAATCGTCGGCAAGGAAAATGTTCTCGAGGAAGACAACGTCGATGAGATCGGATACCGCGCTTTCCTCGCTCGGATGGACGACTGCCTTGGCGACGAGCTCCTCGAGAACCCCAGCGTGGAGACCGTCAGCCTCAACTCCAGAAATCCATTTGAGCCCCATGCAGCCGATGCCATCAGTACCTCTGGGATTTTCAGTCACTTCAACGAAACTCTCAGCGCTTTGAATGAGGCCCATGTTCTCCCCCCTGCATTGCCCAACAACACCAACGCGCGACCCCACACCCGTGATATCTCGGCTGACTCCAATCTGCGGTTGCAACACGCCCAGCGTCTTGACACCGGCGAGCCCGGCGCAGGCATCTGGGGTCGATTCCACCAAGACAGCTCCCCCAAGCACCTTGAATGGCTCAGTGCTCCCTGGACCCACAAGCATTCGACGGGAACTGTCCGGGGAAGAAGTTTCAGGGCCTCTGAGGACTTTGCTTGGGACGACAACGCCGCTGGAAAAGGCGTTATGATCTGCATATTTGATACGGGTGTTAACGCCCAACACTATGTACTTTGGCGTTTCAGCTGGCGGAGTTAAAGAGAAACGCTAACTGGTCATACAGGACTTCAGGGGACAAAGCAACATTGTGCGAGGCGTCAACGTGATCACGACACCCTACGGCAGCGGCATCTCACACCTAGTTGACTCAGACGGCCATGGCACAGACATGGCTTCGGTGGCTGTTCGGCGATACCACGGTGTAGTCAAAAAGGCCCAGGTCAAAAAGGTCAAGTTTGTCGACGGAAGCCATATACTCCTGTGGGCAGTCATGAAGGCAATGTCGTGGGCTGTGAAGGACGCCAGGGTGAGGGAGCCTGGTACAAGCGTCTCCTCTGTCTCATGGGGGATGTAACTACTTACAGCCCTGACGAACAGAAACGTACCTACTGACGCCACCGGTGCCTTCTTAGGAAAGGACAGGAATATACTCGGCTGGCGGCGGGGGCCAGACGACTTGCCAGTGTGGACCAACCACGACCCATTCCCTAGGATCTTTAGCCAGTATGTGTACCCTGCAGGAATAGTAGTTGTGTGTGCCGGCCACAACAAGGAAGACCAAGACGTGAACGCCTTCGAGCCGTCATGTCCAACGGAGCGGAGACAGGTAGTCGTGGGAGCCGTGCGTGACGATGGCTTCCGATGGACCACTGGGAATGGAGAGGGATCGGGCGTTTTGGATACGGGTGTCTTGGTCGACTGGTAATGCGAACCCGGCAACTCTGGGACCCTTATGGTACCAGCTCCCCGCAATGAGGACTGCGTACGACGTGATCTTGAGACCGGGTGTGCTCTATTCGCCAGAAATTGCGAGGGCTTTGAGGAGGTGGGCTCTGTGACCGGCAGCGACCTTGACCCGGTATATTACCACGGCATCACCGACGGGGGGAGGTGGATATGGGGAGGCTTGCCTGGATTCACATTACCCCAGTGCGTGACGACTTCATACCTAGCTGACTCTTCCACAACGTCGGTTTCCCACACTTCAATTTAGTCACTAGGTCAAAAAGACTGACAATAGTTTTCACTACGGTCCAACTTGCTTCGCATTGCTCGGTCCCCGTTGAATCCTCATCTTCTCGTTTCGACAAACTATGCCCACCTTACCAATCCAAAAAGTAAGCAATCCCATCTAACAACGCACTGCCCCCAACGGCAGCATGGTCCTGCCCCTCATACCCCTTCAACACCACATCCCTCAACCTCCCACTCCCCACCAAGCGATCATACAAATCATGACTCGGCCTTCCCGGCGAAAACCTCTGCAGCAAATTCCTCCACGCCTGAAACTCCGCCTCCGTCTGCGTCCTCTTCCTCACGGGATAATCCTCCAACTCGCCAAACGCCACAAACACCGCCGGCCTCGTCCCATTCCCCCACTCCACCTCCCCCTCGATACCCATCCCATCTCCAAGCCTTGGCGTAACTTCCCTCATCACCGTCCCATTCCGCAATGTGAGTGACGGACTAGCCGCAATCCAGGTATCAAACAAATCCGGCTTTTGTATCAACGCCCAAGTAACGAATAATCCACCGGAGGAGTGTCCGTAGATCGCGTCTCTTCCGAAATCTACGCCGGGGAAGATATCGTTGCGAACCCAGGGGCGGAGATGACTGTCGATGAATTCCAAAAAGGCATCGGCACCAAAGGGAACAGCAGGTTGCCTTGGGATAGGAGCACCAAAATCAATAGAGCGTTGGGTCAGGGCGTAAACGGAGTCGGAGAGGGGGTAGCCGATTCCGATGGTTAGGGCGTCGGGTTGGGAGGGATCGACGGGTTTGCGGCGTTTGAGGAATTCCGAGGCGGTGGTGGAGAAGGCGTTGCCGTCGAGGATGTAGATGGAGTGGGTGGTGCGGTTGGTGATGGAGGTGGTGGGGAGGGAGGGGGGACCCCATTCGAAGGGGTAGGAGAGGGAGATTTGGTAGGTTAGGTTGGAGGTGGAGGTGGTGGCGTTGTAGAAGAGGGTGTTGGGGAAGAGGGAGGGGGGAGCGGGGGGAGGGCGGTGAATGCCCAGGGGGAGGCCATGGTCGATGGGTTGGATAAGAGAGTGAGAGAGGGGAGAAAGGGGAGGGTGTTTGGTTGAGTTGGGGGACGATGCTGTGGAGTATTAATAGTGCGAGCTTGGAGGCAAAGAGGCCGGAGGTATGGCTCCCTGGGTGTTCTGTATTGTGTTCTGTATTTGGTTAGCTTGGCCAATGGTGAGCAAGATCCTTGCTTCTTCAAGCGTTGTGCGTGGATTTCAAGCTTTCGGTGCGGGGTACTTCTCGCATGTCGGCAATCATTTACCCCGAGCGGCTGCTCCCGCTGCCTGTCCGGGGAGAAAAGCCGAAACGACGTTTCGGTTGCAGGGAGTCGTGTCCCGGATCCAGGACTAGAGAGGAATAAATACCTTCCTGCATTGCCTGCCATCGCTCTGTTACCCGTTGTCAAGTAAATCGATTTCTGTTGCATTACACCAATTAACACGCCCGCTGGCAGGCAAGCCGTCAAAGATGGACTTATAACAACACCCTAAAAGCTGGGCATGGAAACCAAGGGGGAATGCTAATATAGCTCGTGAAGAAGCCCTCGAACCTATAGCCATCGATGAGTCTATCGAAGGAGATTGCGAGATGGAAAACGCAAACGTACCTGCTTTTCATCTTATAGATATCGATACGCCTATTAAAGTAAATACCGCCATAGATCAAGGTGATATATACGTGGGCAAAGCCAGGCTAGCCTCACAAACGCAGGTACAATCAGAAGAGTAAAAGCTCTCTCGTAATAAAGGTGATGCTAACAGACTTAAAGCGACATAGACCAATACATCTTTAAGAGAGGCAGGAACCCTTAGGAAAGCTAGAAGAATAAATTTACTCTGTAACAGACTTATAGGGTTTGACGTAATCAGAAACTTTGCCGACAACTGCGAAAAGACCCTCCTAAACTAGGTAAAATTGCTCCACAAGATTACCTTACCGATAAATATTATAAGTACAGATCCTTATATTATAGCGGCTTTTAAAGCTCTAGACAGTGTTATCTGCAGGCAAGGTATTATTATGTTACAGCGGCTTGCTAATGTTTATTTAATGCAACTCTTTAGTTCCCTTAAAGTTATTATAAAATTCGAAAGAAATATTAGACAAATTCACCGCAAGCCTTACTACCAAGACGATCATATTGCTATAGACATATATCTAAGCGCTTAAGAAAGTCACTTAAACGTAAATGATTTAAAGTGTAAGCTAAGACGAAATCGGGAATAGTGTAGTAAGAGATAAAATAACTTAGCTATAATGTCACCACTTTTTATATTAGTTTATTTAGACATAGCTGAGTTAATTATGTATATAACCTTTACTTTTAAAATACTATTAACTAACTATCGTAAAGTAAGGACTTTAAGAATATAAATAACTTAACTCTAGCTTTAATAGCGACCAAAATCCGCAAAACGTACCTTAGTAAGCTTGTAAATACCTGTGCTCATCTTACCAAAGCGGCTCACAGTCCAATTGACCTATTCCTTTAATATAGTCTAGTTTTCTTCTGTGGAAATTATACGGAGTCTCTCTTAACCTAATTTAAGAAATCTTTTTTTTTTTAAATTGGATTGGATTTGCTTATAACTTAATGTGCCTCTAGGTGTAGCCTGGGATCTAGGCGTGGCCTGGAATCTGGCTGTATATCTAAATGTAGCTTAGAACCGGGGATCTAAGTATAGCACCTAAGTGTGCACCGTCGGCCTGGAGCCAGGGGCTGTCAGCTTAGAGCCCAGATATGCGACCCAGTGTACGTCTTTCTCCATCTAATAAATGTAACTTATGTACAGCAGAACACTCTCCAATTCACTAGGCAGATGTTACAATGCAACCCAAGTCAGTCCATAATCTAATCCCTAATCTACTAATATATACTTGTAATAATAGTGTATTAGCAATCAGTCTAAGTATCTTCTTTATATATACAGAACCCTTACAGGAAGTTATTAAGACTTACTCTTAAGCCTTCGATTACCTTGTATTCCTTTAAACCGATACGAATATCTAAGAGCTTATATGTATTGCTAAGCGGAAGCCCGAAAATAGTGTTCTTTAGATGCTTGCTAAATCTAAGTTATTAATATCCTACCCGCTTATACAGATTCTCACCATAGTAGCTGTAGAAGCAGTTGCTGCTCTTAAAGCAAGAGGGTTATACCGTATAGACATTGATACAGAGATACGTACTTTATGATAGTGTCTCCAAGACATACGTAACGAAGTGAAGAATAGACTGAAAATCCCGAGACTACCTTTAAAATATAGTATTGCCTATCCAGCTGACTACAAATGATGCGCGCTGACTGCGCATTAGCCGACTATATTCGCCTATTACCTAATCTGACCCGCTAGTCAGCTTGTGATATTAGCCTCTCAGCTTGTATTTTTGCCACCCTCGATAATTCGAGCTTAAGCAAGCCACTATGGCCCTGTCGTACAGGGGGCCTCATCCGTAACAGGGCTAGTCTGGATGACTAGACCCCTATTTATATGCTATAGATACGTAGTCTCTAGCCCTTACGCGTCTTCTACTTCTACCCTCTTACCACTAACTACTAACTACTAATACCGCATATAGCTATAGCCTGTGTATCGAAACGGAAGAATGCATAAGTATAAGACTTGATCACAGTAGTAGCTACCGATTTCCAAGCTACTAAGCGGATTGCTCTAAACAATGCAGAACTACGTATTAATATATGGAATGTATACTTATTGATCCAGCAAGAGAGGCTAAAGAACACTATTACCGTATATAAGCCGAAAAAGCAGGAGTTTCAGCAATTCTGTGCTTTTAAGCAGTATTATAATCACAATACTGTTACAGAAGATAAGCTCCTTCTTTTCCTTATTAAGTGTGTGGTATAACGGCCGCTTAGAGGTAAAAGCTATATAACAGTTACCAAGACCCCTTGTACATCGACTTGGCTTATATGGTGATCGGTTTAGAGCTACGTTACAGCTGTTACCGACCTTTGTTACACTTAGAAGGCTCTGGGGATAAACAGCCACCCCTCCTCCTGTAAACACAGTGTATAAGACTATATTAAGGCTCTGTAACGCCAGGATACGGCACGTAATAAGGCTAACTATCTTAATAAAAGCTGTCATACCCTCCTTAATAGGAATTTAGAGTTACAGCTTTTAAGGGTGTGCTAGGAACTCTAAGCACAGACTGGCAAGTTACCAGAATGCTATCTTTAAATAATTATCGACATTTTTCTTAGCTATTATACACTTACCTATAGTAGTGACTAGCGTACTTTAAAGCTTTTAAATCTCTATACCTTTAAGTTTATTAACAAGGGCCCTACCTAGTGTATACTTTTTATTATAATAACTTATGCTAGAAAGCAGAACTAGTATAGCTAGCTTAAGACAGCTAGTACCTACAGAATTGGAACCTTTAACTTTACCTTTTAAGTGTGTTAAAATATAGCCACCCCTGCCCTATAGGCAACTGCTTACAGCAGTTGCCTTCTATTGCTGCGTACACTGTAGCCACGGCTCGCACCGCGAAGCCAAGCCTTCTAGAAGGCTCTAGGGCCCATAGGGCCCCTGTTAAGCCTCGAAAGCTCTGGAATCTAGGGCTCCACAGCCCTGAAACCACTATGGGGCTATAGCCCCACAGAGCTTTCTAAAACTGTATTAGTAATAGAAGGCTCTGGAATTCTTCCAGAGCCTTTCACAGCTTATAATAAGCCCTCTCCTCTCCTGTATTCTAGTTAGCTTCTCAGAGCAAAGCAATTCAACTCCTCTCCCTCAGTAGTACTGTTGTAATACAGAGCCTTCAGCTTTGTAACCCCTTTGCAGTAGGCTCCGGCCACCTGTGCGTGCACCTTCTTCTCCTGAGTGCTCTGTAAGCCCTCTGTACTACAGAGGCTTACAGCCTCTACAGCACTATAGTATAGTGCTCAGAGACGCCGTATTTTAACAAAGTGTAATAACCTTTTACCTTTTTTTCGCTAAGACTTTACTAATAAGCTTTTCCCAGACTTCACCTAACATTTAAGCTAGTATAATATTCAGTTAACTAAAGGTAACATTAATAACTTAAGCCATACAATATCTTTTTTATATAATATATAACGTAAGTAGGTTATTAAAGCCTTCTTATATGCTGACATTGCCTCTTATAAAAAGACCTATATTAGCTGCAGTTTAAGAGTTAAGACGGCTAAGTTAAAGGGGGTTTCTAAGGATTAGATTTACTAAGCTGGCTGTTAAAACCACAAGTAGATAATTAGCTGTTATAGTAATACCTTACCTTAAGGTTTATACATAGTATAACTAGCCACTTTAAACAGATAAGGTGTTTTAAAATCCGTCGTGCCAGCCTTATATTACCAGTTAAACTCCTATTAATAATTTAACCGAAGCTTAACTAGTAAAAGGGTCAGTTTAGATTTAGCCCTAGCTAAATTAATAATATTACAGTAATAAGTTTAACAGACCTGCTTTTTTACTTATATAAGGTAGTTCTATAAGACTTAGCCTTCCTTATACTAAAGTATTTAAAGAGTTTAATATAACTCCACCTGGTTTTTTAATATAAGGTATACCTTTAATATATATAAGATGTCTGGGCTTTTATATAAAAAGAGGAGAGTTTATGCTAGTCCTTTCTGACTTCTTTCAGTTTATTAATATACGGAACGAGGTACGGATTGTTTAGCTAGACTAGAAACTTAAGAAGAGGCTTAGTAACTAGTTATGATAAGGCTCCTAGATTCTATCACTGCTTTTAAATAGCCTTACAGTCCATATTAAAGTAATAAATATAGGCTTAGATAGCTCTATGGGAGTTGCTATCACAGCTACTACGGGGCTGGCTAGCCCACCCATTACAGGTCTGTCTAGCTTACCTACTACAGGTCTGTCTAGCCTACCTTCTGCAGGTCTGTTTAGCTTACCCATTACAGGTCTGTCTAGCTTACCCACTGTAGGTCTGTCTGGTTTACCTATTATAGGTCTGTCTGGCTTACCTACTGTAGGTCCGTCTGGCTTACCCACTATAGGTCTGTTTAGCTTACTTACTGCAGGTCTGTCTAGCTTACCTACTGCAGGTCTGTCTGGCTTACCTACTGTAAGTCTGCCCGTATAAAGTATTGGAAAAGCGCACTGTATAAGTCACTATAAGCTATAAAACTAGCCCTTCTCAGAACATTTAAATATTAAAATCCTAAACACTTATTTTAGTTTCTACTATACTCTTGCGTTTAAGTTAGAAATAAAATCTTACCATTAAATAGGTATTTATACTCCACAGCAAGTGCCCTCTATCAAGAATTCGAGTTAGTTGAAGCCAAATGAGCGATAGATGTGTAATGAGTGAACAGTGCAGGAGTTACAAAGTGGAGGCAACAGCTTTGTACCAGTTATTAAGGGCCGTATCGCCTGCCCCTCGCGGGGAATCTTGCTCCTGCAAGATTCAGTTAATGTATGAATGTGACCGTTGGATAGACTGAAGTGCCTTTTACTGACTGCTATCTCCCTTGATTTTACCTACCTTACAAGATGTTATTCCCTTTTAAAATAGATTATGCTTTTACGCGAAGGCTTGGCTGGATAACCATGAGCACGCTGCTCGGTTCTGGCTCACCGCCTTTGGGCAGCAGCATCTGCCTGTCCATGCTAGCAGGGAAAGGGATTGCCGGCTAGTATATAGCAGGCAATGTATATAATAAGCGAGTGAGTATTCTAAGCAAGTGAGCAGCTTTAACAGGATTTGATGACTTATATATAATAAAACCCTAGTAAATTGTTAGTGACACAAATAGATTTTGGCTCTGCTTATCTATAGTAAGTGTCAGAAACGCGGCACCAATGTTGTAATTGTTATAAACGCTGCACCACTGCTGTGATCACTACCAGAGCGATCAAACAGCTGAGGGTTGTAATTGCTGCCCCTTGGCGAAGCCAGAGGGCCATCTTTTAGTGTATGTATTAATGCATGAAGTAGATCGCCACGCTTGCCAGCCAAGGCCACGGTCCACTTTGTGGATCGTACCTTTCTTTTTGATAGTAAGCAGAAATCTATTGAGATCGTCGTACGAAGTTGCTCAAATCCTCATGTGAGATCGTCGTATGAATCCATCTTGTGAAAGTTTCAAGGGAAGCTATAGGCATTATGACTTCCATTCCGTCTCTATAATTAGAATTACTATAAATTTAGTCACCACAGGCTTCTTTGCTGACGTGTGGCAATGAGTGTGGGGTTTCCCTGATGACTATAGTGCCAATATGTGACGGCCTATGCAACTCGAACCCTGAAGACAGAGTTCCTGACTATGGCTGACACGTGATAGTTACGATCGTACACACAAGAGGTGCAAACGAAGAGTGCGAGCAAGGTGGTAAGTCACGTAGATCGTAAGCAGTCGGAAGATGCTTCAGTGCAACAATGCATGTTGTGTAACTTAAAAGGAGTGGTGATCAGTGGAGAGACAGGTGCACTACTTTAACGCCACTGCCGTGGATGGAAGAAGGGAGGGTGGGGCATGCAAGCGGTTATAACTGCCTAATTTAGCGGCAGATGCCGCCGAATTAGGAGGGTGAGACCGCATTACTGAGACTAATGGTATAATTACAACTTAAGTATTACCTTTATAAGTTTAACTTTATAAGTTAACAATTATATTAGAAAACTACTTAAGCGATTAGTTGTTAAAAGCCGCTCTTTCACTTACTGTAACGAAGAGAAATAACTACTTATTTTTATCTATTACAACTTAAAAGGTATCGTTATTAAAAAGGCCCTTATTATTATATATAAAAGGAGTAGTTAATACTAGTTTATTACCTATAATATATACAGTGTTATATTCTTTAAGACTCTTTATTACAACTTTAATATAGCTTTTTAAAGTAAGCCGTTTAAAAGCTTTATAAATATCTTAACACTTAAGTCTATCTGTACACAGCTTCTTAATAACCTTTAATGTAAATCTAATATATTTAAAGTAATTTACTTTTAGTTCGTTAAACGTGTTTAATCTATTAACTGCATTTTTTCTATTTATAAAAGGCTGAGAATGAAAGGTCTCTCTAAACTTATTATAAAAGAGGACTTCACTGTTATAAACATTTCTAATAAAATTCCTATTCTTATTAAAGCTAAATACTACTTCATATATCGCTTCTTTAATATAAAGAGTGAAGATTACCAAATAATAATTAACTACTTAAAAAAGATAGTTAAAGACATATTAAAAGACGTAATTACAGATAAACAGATACCCGTTCAGGATAACTTTACTTACTATCTTAAGACTGTAAATCCTAATAATATGTTAAAGAACGTCCCTAAACCTAACCTTAAAATATGTTTATAAGTAATTAATACAGACATTTTTAAAAGCTAAAGGGATCTTTAATCTATATACCTTCTTTAAGTTTCTAACCCCTTTAATATTAGTAAGATAACAGCAGTTAAGTTCCTTATTAAGTATTTACATTAATAACTGTAAAGAAACATTACATCGTTAAGCGTAAAGTTACTTATTACCTTCTTCTTCTACTTCTTTAAATAATAATTACGGAACTCTAAAGAACACTTAACTAAATCCCTATTATACTAAATACTTTTACAGAATAATTAGTTCTTCCGTTATCTTAATAATTCTAATATAAAAGCTTACGTTACTAATTTACAGAATTTACTAAGGGATATTAATACATTTAGGGACTTAAAGATAACTTAAAGATTATTCATAATTATATTATAACGTAACTTAAACTTTACGTTTTAAATCTTAATTAACGTTATTAATAAGCTCTTAGACTAGTCTAAGAGCGCTCTCCTTTACTAAATCTAACATTTTATTATTTAAGATTTAAGAGGAAAGCTGAAATTTACCCTTTATAATCGAAATAAGTTATTAAAGGGAGGCGTTATTATTAATAATAACGTAATCTCTTAACTAAAGATAATTAGATAAGATAAAGTAACTAATAACGTTTACTATTTTATTAATAAGAAGTTAAAGGATCTATACTCTTAAAGTAAGATCTCCTAACAGTATTAGAATATAATTAAGGAATCACTTATAAAGGCCTTTAAGGGTAACTTCCTCTAAGCGATACTAACTTAAAACCATTTTAAGAGGGGCGTTAGTTATTAATCTCCTTAAGTTATTAAATCTTAACTAAATGGCTTTTAAAGTCTTTCTAACAAGGCTAAGGCGTTTTATTACTCCTTACTTACCTGTATTCTTAAGGATTTACACCTTATAAAGATTAGGTTTATATAAGTCCTTAGCTCTTAGAAGCTACTTACCTTAACTAAGCTTCAGTATACTGTATCTATCAGTATTAAGTAAAGTTCTTAATTTAACTTTAAGGATTCCTTAAGCTTTAACTTTAACTCCTAGTTTAATTAGGCCTTTAATTACTTATTAAATTAAGTAATTAATATTTAAAGAAAGACTTTATTATAAAAGTAAATAAGTTAAGAGACTAACTCTTTAAAAGGGAGATTATATCTATCTTTTTTCACAAAACTTATATTTAAAACGACTTAGTAAGAAGCTTAACTTTAAAAGATACAGACTGTTCCGAATTAAGAAAATGATTACTACCTTTAATTACAAACTTAACTTACTTATTAGTACGAAGTTATAGATTAAGGTTTTTTATATCTTACTTGTAAAATCTACTTTAAAGAGAGTTCCTTTAAAAAAGAAGATTAAGATTAATGTTAATAAAAACAAGTATAACGTTAAAGAAGTTATAGATTTATAAAAGGGAAAGAATACATTTAAATATCTTATTAAGTAATTAGATTACAGTCCTGAAAGTAACTTATAAAAGTTTATTAAAAATCTTAAATACCTTAACCTAATTATAAAGTTCTACTAAAGAATCTAAACTGATTAAAATTAATAATAAGAATTAGAAATAAGATAAGATCTAATATTGAAATTATTAAATTAAAGAGTAAGACTATTATAGGACTTAAAGCCTGAGAAACGGTAAAAAACTCTTTGGTAAGTATAGAAAGATATTTATTAGAACCTTTAATTATAAGTTATAAGGACTTTAAACTTAGTAAAGAAGCTAAGCCTTTAAAGTTAGTAAGCTTTATATAAATTATATATATAATAGTATAGAGAAGTTAAAGAAGGTATAGCCTGTTTATAGATTACCTTACGCTGTAAGTATAGCTTACCTTGTAAGGGAATAGGTAATAGTAACGTTATATAATAAACTGACTGTTTATTATAACCTGCACTTAACATAAGCCTTAAGAGGACTGGCGCGGGTGAAGACAGAGTGTATAGTAGGACGTTAATAGGTAGGGGGCGTTCTGAAGACAGCTTATTAAGTTAATACTCCTAAACGGGGGTTTACTGTTACTGTAAGTTATTGTTATTATAATGTACAGAGGTAAGTCTGAACAGTAGGATATAAATGAATAATGAATACTAGCGTGAGGAACCAGGAGTCCCTTACGTCTATTGTGGTCACGATAATGACTATCTATACTAGCTAACTGGGAAGTACCTTTGTACCTTGCTCTGTCTGCTCTTTATCTTAGCGATAGAGCAAACAGAGCACCTGCTCTGTCTGCTCTCCTGCTCTGTGACAGAGCACACAGAGAGACAGAGCACTTTCTGATTAGTCGTAGGGGCTTCGGGTCTTTGCACCCCTAGCCCAGTGCGCAGTAACGTAATCCACAGGGTTTCCAGCCGCCTAGGCTTTCCAGGCACCTATTTAAGGTTAGCTTCAGCCACTAAATACGCCTTCCTCCACACTACAAACCACACCAATTATTCCGCCAAACTGCTACAAATGCCTCTGTTCGAACGAACAGCCTTTAAATAATCGATTCGCGCGTAGATAGAATAAATCCAAATAGTTAATAGTAATCCACACACGTACTACGCCTCTAAAAACCAATAGAGCCATAATCTCTTTACCCTTATTACTTACCCTTATTAAGTAAAGTAGTTATACGTAACAGGCATCTCCTTCTACACTATCTTTATAAACTTTCCTTTACTAAATAATGCAGCCCTCTAAGCCTTAACAGCCAGTTCGATATCTTCCTTTTCTTACCTCTCCTCTTACAGTTTTAAGGCTTCCTTAACAGTTAGAATCCTTACCTCTTTATAATACTTACGCGTAACCTTCCTCTAGATATTCTTACTTTTATTAACCAGCTCTTAGTTTAGTGTTTAGATAACCTGTATCTTAGCTATAACCTTAAGGTAAACCTAATATATAAAGGTAATATTCCGCTTTAGGGAGGTAATAAGGGTAGTTAGGGAAGTAATAGCTTGGTTTATCTCGGCTTATAAGGTAAAGGCAGTAACAAAACGGTCCAGTACCTCCTAAGGTATTTCTTAAGCTTTCGTTACCTTATCCAGTACTTTTTAAGGGTTTAGAGGTATAAGCTCTGCCCCCTTTTAAATATTAGCAATATTATAACGTATCTTCTCCTTAGCCTTTTAGTAGATTTAAAGGAACTGAAGGTTAGTAATGTGCTGTGCTCTGAATAATACCCCTTTACTAACTATTACCCTGTATTGCTTTGCTAATAGGCTGAAGACTTTTATATCTAGGGGTTAAAGGAAGTGTATAAAGTAAGGAGGAAAGTAAAGAGTTACAATCTTATAGTCTTTATAGTACTAGATAAAGTTAAAGGAGACGTAGTTTAAGTAACTACTAAGGATAAGGAGCTAGTATTCTCTATATGTATAGCTTTAAATATACTTATCGAAGTAATATAGCCAATTTAAGGTAATAGTTTAATTAGTTTAACTGTTTAAAGAGGGTCGAATAGTAAAAGAGGGATTAATAGTATTGTTAACCTAGTTGTATTAGATCTTTATACCCTTAAAGATAATAAACGCTAATAAGAGGAAACTGTTTATAAAGATAGCCTTTATAACAGAGACTTACTTACAATTACTTAACTAGTTTAAAAATAACTTTACTTTCTTACGTAGAACAATAATTATAAAAGTATTATTAACCCCTTTTATATAACCCTTCTTATTTATATAATAAGTATCGTTATTAGCAATTAAGTATAAGAGCTTTTAAATATTATAAAAGTTAAACTAGTGCTTTAAGGTCTTTTAATCTACAGCATTACGGTAAGCCTAGTCCAGCACGCGTAAGTAGTAAGTATGCAGTTTAAAGTGACGGTATAAGAAGTTGTAATATTAGTTACGCCTAATAAGCGTTATATCCCCCTTTTTAATAAACAGTTCTGTAGCTAACTAGTTAATAGCCTTAACAGTTATTAACTAGCTTTAAGCATTAAGCTAGTAAATAGCATTAATAATAAACTCCTCCTCTTATATAGTTAACTGATGTAAGTGTTGTTTTAAAGCCTGTAACGGTAGTTTCCTATAATACCTATTTATCAGAGTACTCTTATGAACGTTATACAGCTTTACAGCTTATTAAAGGCTTAGTTTATTATTGTTAACTGCTGTTAAGGTGTTTTAGAGTTAGTCTTCTTTTATAAGGTTGTAAGGGCGGCTTTTAGGCGCTACCGGAGCTTTCCCCTTTCGATACTTAAGGGGCTTAGTAACATAGTAAGTAAAGGAAGTTATTACTAAGCCGTTTAGAAGGGGGGTAGGGTGCTATATAACGTTTATCTTTAGTTTATAGGCCATGTAAGTAAGTGGAGTATCTTAAAACTAAATCGATTCTAAAAGTTGTGACTCTTAATAAAATTAAGTAATTTAAACGCAGTAAAATTAGTACCGTTTAATTACTTTAATAATAGCGATTTAGAATTAGAAAGAAAAGAAGAAATCGTTAAAGGTTCAATATTATTATTTTAATTCTGTTACCAGGTTGTTCTTTTCTTTTTCCTTAAAGCTACAGTGGAAATGAAAGTGGGGATGCTATACCGTATACAGCCGGAAAGCTAGAGTAACTGGAAACCTTATAGATTACGTTACTATATATACTGCTCCTTTACATTACTTAATCTTTAGGGAATTTGTCAGGCTGTGCCGGCCTAGGTAATAGCTTACAGGGTTATCACACTGTTACTGGGACTTAAGTTTACTTAAGGAAGCGAAAAACGTAAAGTTACGCCCTCTTAATACTTTAAAACTAGTTATATAACAGTACATAGCAGAAAAGCATATCTAAACAATAAGCGTTTATTAAAAATGGAGATTAGTATATGATAAAGACTTAATTAGTGCAAATAAAAGTAAAAAA
>Ga0247760_1002305_pt1 | contig 14894 bp, 16 predicted proteins | sample UWRJL171409R4_FD_179936 | JGI IMG/M metagenome (GOLD analysis project Ga0247760, IMG submission 179936) | Plant litter microbial communities from Arlington Agricultural Research Station in Wisconsin, United States - UWRJ-L171-409R-4 | ecosystem: Environmental > Terrestrial > Plant litter >...
TACCAGGCTTACGAAGCCTGTGACTCACTAGGTGGCAAGTTTGCCACCTATTTGCCACTTTGTCACCAAGGTGGCAAATTGCCACTGTGGGGCTATTCGCCACCTTGATTGTCTCCACATCTTACATTAACTAGGTTACAGGGCAGTGAAGCCTTTAATATAGGTCTTATAGTGGCAAAGGCTTACGCAACAGGCTTACGAAGCCTGTGACTCACTAGGTGGCAAGTTTGCCACCTATTTGCCACTTTGCCACTGTGGGGCTATTCGCCACCTTGATTGTCTCCACATCTTACAGTAATTATAGCTTAATTACCTTCATAATATTCCTTTTAACAATAATTAATTAGAACCTTTACAGTATTATAAACAATCTCCATATTATAATTCTATTCTATAACGTATTATAAGAAATCAGCATCCTATTACTAATATACCAATCCTAAGTATATATAGAGCTTTATTTCGCGTCGCGTTCCACTAACTCTTTGTTTCTTACCCTTGTTTTATTACATAATCTTCCCCATCCTCTCTCTACGTACTAGGCGGTTATATCCAATACTTTTCTTAGCTAGTACTAGAATCCTGGTTGCTAGTAGTATAATAAAAACTAACCTATTTCTCCCTTTTTCTTTAGTAATACTAAGCTTTCCTCCTTTTTTACTATTTTGATAGATAGTAAAAAGCTAGTAACTGAATTTAATTAAATACTGGAACCCCCCCAATTTATCTTCTTTATTATTTAGATTAATGGTTTAAATGATAATAGCCTTATTAATATTTATTAATATTTAATGAGAAGGTAGCGGGTTGTATTAAATATGTATTTCTTTAGTTCAGAGTGACGGCAGCCTGGCCGTCGTGCCTGACCACACCGACCCGGACCCACTGGAACATTCTGCCAACCTACCCCGCCCGCCCCACTAATCGCACCACCATTAGGGTGGTGCAATTCAGGGCTTCCTTTTCCTTTTCCTTTTCTCTTTAGCTTTAGATTTCTGCTAATAGTACGGAATAACCTTGCGTGATCAATCGCATTCCAACTGCCGTGACATTCAGTTTTAATATTAAATTGGAGTAGTAAAGGTTTCGTTTAATTATACGTTTACCGTTTTTTGGGGACGCGATAAGTAAGGGGTATAAGTATTACTTACATGGTCTGAGGCTATAGCTATTGTAGTAGCTTGGACTAGGTAGGTAGGTGGAAAGATAAGAAGATTTTGCTATTTTGCTGTTAATTTGCTTTTTTTATATATAGTTAAGATTTAGGGTTTTTTTTTAAAACCCTAGGTGTAGTTTTAGCATATGGGAAGGTTTATTGCTAATTTAACCGAGGAGCGTTGAGTGACTTAAAGAGGCGGGTCCTAATACCGCATCTCCCAGCTTATTCACCCGCTATTCACGTTGGGCATAGCGTTTTACTTCTTTTTCTTTTCTTTTTCTTTGGACTCCCTATACAAACTAACTATTAATAAAATCTTCCTATCCTATTAAGTAATCAAATCCCGTCTCATTACCCAATATTTCCGTAAAAGGAAAAACTGGTCCCTTTTTAAACTATTTAAAATACCTAACTAGTATTTTATTATTATCCTTTATCTTGTAATTAATAGTAGTTATTAGATTTTATCTAACGGGGAGTAATTTATAGTAGGTATTACTTAAAGTACAATCCTTTAAAAATACTTCATAACGCTACATACCGCAGTAATATATTTACAAATAGCTTTAAGGTTATAATAAACTTAATTAAACGCGACACTTTATTAAATAGCTTCCTTACTACACTTATTAACATCACGTACCATTATTTTATTATACTTTTCTTTTCTATTAATTCTTTTCGGGTTCTTAAATATTATAAAACCTCTACAAGTAAAGGGGTTTAAGTTTTAGATTATTACAGTAATTAGAAACGGAATTGCTCACGCCAGGTTATTCCATACTATTAACAAAAATCTAAACTAAAGAGAAAAGAGAAAGGAAAAGAGAAAAAAGCCCAAAATTGCACTGCCCTAATAGTGGTACAATTAGTAGGGCGGGCGGGGTAGGTTAGCAAAATGCTTTTTAGTAGATCCTGGATCGGTTGCCCTAGTGGGGTGCCCCCCGCCCTGGGCCGTATTAGGAGGTGCGGGTACGCACGACGGCCAGTCTGCCATCACTCTCTGGTTAGTTTTAAGTGCTACCCTTGATGTGACCCTTTCTTTTTGCCGGAGCCTCCGTATAATAAAAAAAAAATTTTAAAAAAAATAATTATAATAGGTAATTTGTTGTTTAGAATTTTGTTATTACTACAAATACAATATTTTAGTAAAAATAAATTATGCGGATAAGGATTTGCACTTATATCTTTTGGACATGAGCCAAATATTTTATTATTAAACTAACCCGCAATATATTATAAGGCTAAAGTGATTTAAACACTTATAACCACTGTTATGAACAGTGTACTTTACTAATTAAGCTATAGCCTCTTTAAATTAATAAGTGTAATAATATAAGCAGGACATCGAAGAGCGAGAAACGTCCAGAAGAACAGTGACAAAATCGATTCGAGCCTACAAGGCTGCGCTTACTAAAAATAAAACGAGGACCAGCCTCTGGCTGTCCCGGAATATCGAAAAAAAAAACCCAAAAATAGTAAATTCTACACTATGATTATGTAACTAAGACTACGCATACCATAAGGTTATATTACAACTTATTAGTAATATCAATCCAAAGTAGAAATTTGTAAGGTATGAAAGAGTTATTCAATTTTTTATAACTTAAGTTGCTAAATAGCTCCAATTCGTTAAGTTGTTTAGTTTAATACTATTCTATCAATTAATATATAAAATGGAACTAATCACTTATTTGGGCTATACTTTAATATATTATTACATAATATTTATTCTATACTATATATAAGTTTATAACTGTATAGCTCAGGTATTTAACCTAATAATTAAAGGTTATTAAAACTCTAAACATTTAAAATGTGTTCAAGGTTTTTTTACCGCAACGGTTTTGCCCCAAACAGCTCAGCCATATACAACGACTGTATAGTTTACGGTAAAGTGACTTACATAGCCATAATTTATGGCGGTATGGATTTTTGCAAACGTTAAAATACGCTGTATTAAAAAAACTATAATTAGTACCTTGTGGAACCACATAAGGACAACATTGTTAGGAATTTTAATTATAAGGTTTGCAAAAGGTTTCTCATTTAACTTTAACACCTCTCATTCAACCACATTTTAATACATATTTTACAGCTTCCGTGTCTCCTTAAACATCCTACTATAAAAGTTACCATTCTACTCTTACTATTTATATCGCGTTTGCGTTTGGCTAGCCTTTAACGATATTCTATCTTATACTCATAGTAGTTATAACGTTAGGTTAGCTGGGACTAGCGAATCGCCAGCGTTGTATATATTCTGCTTCTTTCGTCTAATGCCATTCTGTCCCGGGGCGGGGAGCTGAGTCCCTCTGTTCATCCCTCAGAATCCCCGCACACCTCGCATTAGCTTCTCCAAGGTCTGCAACGCCCGCAGAAGCTGCGTATCGTCATCTTCATCCACCCAGCGTCTGCTCGCCCCTTGGCTTCGCCCAGCTGAAAAGGGGAAAAGATCGGGTTTGCAGACTGCCCCAGCGGCTGGCAATGTTCCGTTGACAAAATACTCTTGTATCGCTCGAGCGGTGCAGACTGATGGTTGCGCCATGGACGTGTGCTGTCAAGTGTCAGCCAATGTTAGTGCAACCAGCAGCAACATGAAGTTTGTAGAGAAGAAACCCACCCCATAACCATCTTGTCGTAGCACAGCGCTCCCTTCAAAGCTTTTGCTGATATTAAATGCATTGCGAATCGGCGTGACCGGGTCGAGCGTATTCCCAATCAGCAACATGGGATGTCTCATTTTGATACTCCCACTCAGCGCCGCCGCCACCGGATGTTCCTTGGCTGGCATTTTCCACTGCACGCATCGCATGAGCGTAGGAACAAACGTATCGCCTGCAACCTTGCTGATCTGGTACATTCGTTTCATTATTGGTTCTGCTTTTTCTCGAGTGGCAATTCGTAGGTCTTTTGGCTTATCACCACAGCGGATAGCCGTTTGCGCGTCGGAAGTTGTTGAACGAGAATAGTTCCCCATTTGTTGCGCGTATACCCGGAGACTTGACTCGTTCCTTGTGAGCAGGCTGTGTATCACATTTGCGGTTCGCGTCCAGGAAAGTGGGGAGGAGAGATCCCCGAGCATGAAGGCTTTGACGGCGCTGTACTCGATGAGTGACCCGCCATTGGGGATGGGGTTGTATTTCAAGTCGTTTTCGAGGAACGAAAAAACCTCGTTTGCGAGCTGTGCTGCGTTGACTCCGTTCCGTGCGAGAGCGCAGCCAGAATTGGTGGCTGCGCATGCGGATATGAAAGCGGAAAAAGTCTCGTCCGTGTCAGAAAATCGAGAGGTATCCCTGTTATTGATGTTAACACCCCAACCGTGATCATTGATATCAGGTAGGTTTAACTAGGGGGATCACATACCAATCGTGAAAGTATTCATGGACGTTGACTATGCCGTCAAGAATCATGCGGTCTATACGATCTGGAAACATGGAGGCAATGGTAACACCTAGGGTACTACCATACGAAAAGCCTGAGCCTACATTAGCACAGAAGAAGTTAATGAGGAGCTGTCTCGGCTGTACATACCCCAATATTTCAACAGTCCATCCTCACCAAGCGCATCCACAATTTGCATCGCATCCCTCGCCACGAAGGCAGTCCCTACCAGCTCGCCAGTTTGTCCCAGATTCGCATGGCAACTATCAGCAACGACCTTACCCATGCCCCAAAGTCTACCAAAAGAGGCGTCCGAGGCATTGGCCGTCTCACGGGTGAGCACGTTGTTGGTCAAAAGCTGTCGGTCATCTTGGTAACAGTTGATAGGGAGGGTGTTGCCCGTGCCCCTGAGAACGGTCAACATACGCCACATCTGCATTTACATGACAGCAGCTACTCATCGGTGAAAAGATGCCTAGATGGGTGGAAAGGCAGGAGGCAGGCAAATAAACAGGTAAATGGGTAGAATACATAAACACACCTCGGATCGAACGTCACCAGATGATGCTGCCCCCCAGTGATCTCCTGAAGATAATCGCCCACCTGGACGAGTTGCGTCCGCCCATCTACACCGGGGCCGCCAAAGTTCAGGATAATGCTACCAAGTGCAGGGGTCTTTTTCGCTGCTACCCTGAGTATTTGAAGGTCTAGAGTCTTTGTTGATTCCTTAGCAGTGTAATCGAGTGGGACGGTAAGGTTGGCGCAGCTAGTATTGGTGGTGATGCGGCTGCCGCGAATATCGCTGCATGGACCCCAAGTTAGGAGGGATGTGTTTTTGTGGGTTTGGCAATGGGTGATTTGAGTGGTGGAAAGGGTCAACCCAAGAATGGGCAGCAAGTTTGAACGATGCATCGTCGTGGAGAACACACAAAGAGAGTGGAATTGAGAGAATACATCCCCCAATACGTGTGGGGAAAATAATCCACGGTGCGGTTTAATGTATGAAATCGGCTTTAATGAAAATGTGGGAGCTCCCAGAACCACGGGAAGTTCATCAAGCCAAGCCACAATTCATCATCAGCCTGTTTGCCGTTTCGTATACCATTTACTTTCCACATCCTGTCCACTGTGCCGTGCCTTATTTGTACATATTTGTGCGACCTCGCTAGATAGATATTAGCCTCTCAGTGGGGGCCACGGAACTCATCAAACGGTTACATAGAATTTCACAAGTGCCGCGCCTTCGAACTTCATGTTGAGTTTCTAGGGTCAGTGTGATGATTACATTCGATACCTGAAAGTGCGACACGGTTGCAAAAATGCTACAAATAGATATAGCAAAGCGGACTTCCCCCCAGCGTATTGAGGACATCCTTGATGGGGATCGCTGGTCCCAACTTCCCCATGTCAAGCAAGTCATCGATGGTACCCGGGCGACTCGGGGGGTTGTTTCGGAAGGTGATGGTGCCGTTCACCTTGTTGGCCTCGGTTGGGTGCAGGACCTGCCAGATCCAGTAGATGCGGTCGATCATGGCATGATGCAAGTAAAACGCCGGGTCGTTGAGAGAGGTGAATACGTCGGAGCCATCGCCACCCATGGCATAGTGGCCGGCCCCGTGAAGTCGGAGAGTCCCCAGCGGGCCTTGCAGTTCATCTTGGAAATGGCCAATAGTGGCAGATGCCGCGCCCACTGTGACGTTGAGCAAGTTCTCGGTTGTGAAGGTCGATGTTGACGCCGCCATGGTGAGGTCACGTCGTTGGCAGCGGGTGTTGAGGCGCTTCACATCGGTGAAAACGGGGAGATATCCTTGCATGGCGGGTTGCACAGGACCAATGTTGATTTCGAATCTGTTGATGCATGTGGTCAGATGAAATCATCTCTCAAGATCACGGATGAGAGTTCATACCCGACAAAAGGTCCCGTTTTCACACAGCCACCACCCTTGCCGGATGGCAGCCAAATACGGCCAGCTCCCACCACACTGCCATTGTGAGCGAAGAACTCGCCATCACCGCCCAAACTCGTGTCGCTGCCGTCAAAGACCGGCGACTTGGATAGATCGTCCTGGTACTTGAACCAGTTCCAATACTGCGATAGTCAGTATTGTTTCCGTTAGTAGCTTGTGGCAGTGACATACCGGCAAATATCCCTTATAGCCGCACTGCGTCCGCAGCTTCTGCTCCCAAAGGTAGATTAGGTAACGATGCCACGGGAGAAAGTTGGCCGTGCCATGGATGAAGTTGGTCTGGTTCATGTGCACAGCGACATAGTCGTCAAAGTGGTTCTGAGCTGCCGAAAACTCCGGATCGACAGACGGGAGGGTCCACAGGCACTTGACTGCTTCGATGTACTCTTTTCTCTCCTTCTTTGACAGTGCCTCCCTTTTTTGCATAGAGAAAAAAGAATGTTAGAAATACCGAATGGAGAACGACGGACGGGGTAGGATGATACCAAAGGAATCGACATACCAATCTCGACGGACTGCCACATTGGCAAGAGTGCACGTTTGGCGTCCATCCTGTTGGGGAGCTGCGGCATTTGTTTCGCGCAACTTCTTCTCGACCTGCTTCTGCAAATCTTTGAGGATTTTGTCGGCGTCTTTCTCGCGGGCGGCAGCAATCCCCACTGTTGCACCTAGCAAAAGTGCGCACAAGGAATGGAACCGCATTGTTACACGAAGCCCAAAGTCGTTGATGATGCCCTTAGAAAAGAAAGGAGTGGACCTATGGTCTATTTCATAAGCACCGACAAAGGGACTACTTGGAATTAAAAAATAAGTAGAGGACGAAATGCCTTCCATTTGGAGAATCGGGACAGGTAGCCGTGTCTTGTCCCAAGCTAGAACCCAGAGAGGCTTCAAAGTTATTGGTAATCTCGGGAAGTGGACATTGCATACGAGTATCAACCCTGTAGCCAATCGCAGGTCAATGTGTGCCGTGTAACCAGCTCGGCACGGAGTCCCATTGCGACGTAAATTGACCCGCCCCAATGGATTACCCGGTTACACTCTTTACGGAGAAGGTGTCTGTGTTACCATGATCCGTGGGACAGATGATGATTTCGCAAGATGGACCTATCTAGTGATAAAGTTGACGGCAGACATCGATAATCACTATTGGCATATGCAATGGAATGCTGCAGGCAGGGTGTGAGTGAGCATCGCCAAGTGTCTGTCAAAGCACCAGGGAACAGACGGGCAGGTGTCATTGGGTTCACGGGGAGTTGCCATCAAAGCCTACAGGGTTTTGGACGCACGATCAGACGTATTGGAACAAATATGATGCGATGCGCTGCTCGTTGAAGGCTGCATTCAATAGTCCATCGGGGTGCATGAAGACTGCTCGGATTCAATCTTAGGTAGTTCTTGGTAAAATTATGTGAAGAATATTTTGGGAGCAGAAAATCTGCTGGGTTCTGTTTCCGCCGCCTTGGGAGGACACAAACCTATGGCTCGTCCCATTTGATGCCTACCCTTATCCCATTGTTTGCCCTCACGGGCTTCCTCCTACGTCAGCTGCGAGAAAAGTGCCGGATCCGATATTTGGTCGTCGGGAGGTAATTATCAATACCGGACATTGGACTGAAGCTAAAGGCGCAAATGAGGTATCGGGTGAATGATTTGTCTCAAGGTCGCTGAGATGCGTTCGTTCGGTTTCACGGACCTAGTGGGTGCTAATTGCTTCCGCCGCAGATGCCCAGCTTTCAAATCTGCACTAATGCCTTTGAAATACATGTTAATCATTCCAGAGTACCCAATTTATTGGCCATTCACCGCTGAGTAAGGGTACTTGGATGTCATCCGCGGTCCTCATCCAATAATTCGGAATTGATTCCGAGTGAGTACTTCCGCTCTCCATCTAATAATCCGAAACAACCTCAGACTGAGCGTTTGGGCCCGGCACACCAAATCGGAAGCCTCGATGCTTATCACCATGGATGTAGGTCTGGCGCGCTATTCCGGAACAAGTACTCTCTGCAGTTTTAGTAGCTGCATCATGATCCAGCAGTGAGTGGGCAAGGGAATAAGCTTTGTTTTATTTCTGAGAATGCCGCTATCTGAACATGTCTATCAGAAGCATGCACGTAGTTAGACCTGCCCGTGATACCCGCGAGGAAACCTACTATTCCCTTGCTACGGATGACTTCCTCGCCCGTGATTGCTTCTTCTTGTTCGGGGTACCGTTGCAGATAGTAGTACAGACGGCGCGACCAGAAAAGGACTTGCCATAGGTTTTCAGCCATGCAAGCATCTAAACCCAGCCATTCTGAAAGGACTCCGTGGTTATCGAAAAAATCGCTGAACTCGTTATACCTAGGCAGACCATTCTCAACTCAGTGACTTTAGGACGACAAACTCTCGCATCCGCGATCTCCTCTGCGTTCTCTTGTGGGGATCCGCATATCCATACCTACCCGGCTGACTTTGGAAAGCAAACTATCGTATCTATACGCGGTTCTTGCTCCCTCGGTCCGGGAAGTGCAGAACTAGACGTTTTTCGGGAGTTTCTCCAATGCTCGCCTTTGACCAAGACATGAAGCAGGCGCAACCTGGGAGTACCTATTGTTCCATGTCTGCACTAGAAACCTTTGCCTCTGTGCCCCTAGCTCCATCAGTAATGCCTTGAGCTATCGTAAGTTAGCCCCGAAACGACACTGCGTGACAAATTCAGGTTAGATAGGACGAGGATGCTCACGTCACCACAGAGTGCGGATTATTACATCTTCTGCATTGCCTTCTTGATAACCAAGAGCCCAAAATGGGGTAGGCTGGCGGAGGTTTTTTTTTCTTTTTAAAAAAAAATTGATTCCATGCCTAGTGCTTACATGTGAATGAACAACAAATCTTGTGGCGCTCGGCTTTGACTGGTTGCCATGCCCAGAGGCTAAGGGATTGGATAGTTCGGTCTTTTTGTTCGGTCTAGTCTCGTGCCTGGTCAATGCACTTGCGAACACACGTGCAGAGCACATAAACGCAGGCTGTCCCTCAACTCTGAGCAAATTTTCGACAACGCTATGAACAACATCTCACCGGACCCCTTGGCTCAACTCAACAACATGGATTCCGCCCTCAGTCAACCGCTTCTGCGAAAGACGATTTCCTCGACGTCGACGACGAGCATAGAAGATACAAGCACGACTACACCTCGGAAACGACCACCAGCAAACACCACAATGACCAGACTGCGCCAAGCATTCGGGTTTTCCCAAGGCTACAATTTCGGCCTGTTTGCGATTTTAGTCGGCATTCTCATGACGTTTACCCTCTCACAATTCTCATATGTCGATGTGGACGGCTCATTCTGTGTTTCCGGAGACGAGTTTGGCGAATGCTATTTTGACTTTATGAGATTAGCCCTCAAGATCCATCTCCGTACCATTTTTCCGGCTTCGTTTCTCGTTTGTTTCCAGTTTGTCCCCGTGGTTCGTCGGAAGTTTCGGACCTTCCATAGAGTAAACGGCTATGTCGTCTTAGCTCTTTCCCTGGTAGGGGCCGTAGGGGGTTTCATGTCTAGCAGACATGCGTTTGGTGGTGAAGTAGGCTCTCATGCACTGTCTATTGTGTACTTTGGTTCTTTTGCCGGGTCCATGATTATGGGAGTTATAAATATTTGGAAGCGTCGGATTGAGCTGCATCGGGCATGGATGATACGCGGATGGGTCTATGTAAGTCCCGATTACCCTATCATTGCAACTTCTTGCTCCAACGAGCTTGAGACTGACCATGACCTCAACAAACGCAGGGCAGCTCCATCATCACCATGCGGATCCTCACCTTCGCCATAGCCGGGCTGATCACCGTATTGCCTGGGCAATATTATGGCGCTCGCCTCTGTGGCCAGATCGATTACTTGGTAGGAAAGAACGAGACGCTCGCAGAGTTTCCCGAGTGTCAGGCTTTCTACTCGGGCCTGGAGCCGGAGAAGTACATCTTGATTCGCGCCGACCTGAATGGCTCCAAGGCTACGGCGGTGTCTGCATTTGGCATTTCTTTTGCCCCGGCTGGTTTTTTGTCTTTTATCCTCCATTCCGCAGGAGTTGAGATTTACGTGAGTTCAATGAGACTCGGCTTGTTTCTCTCCCCAAGGTACCATTTCTGACACTGCGCGCGCGTTATAGCTTGCTCTGACGAGCGCCGTGAACGGGGGATATCGACCGATTTCGGGGTCGAATTAAATATAATCCGACCTCTGAACGATTATAAGCGAACAACTTGGTGACGACGAGGGGTTTGCACGATAACATGAATAGCTTTGGATGGTTAGATGGGTAGAAACAGGAGAAAGTTTTGCTATATGCCGGTAACTTGGTTTTTTTTAAAAAAATTTTTTAGGGGCTTTCCAATGCCCTAGGTGGCGTCGGCACATGGGAAGGTTTTTGATTGTGTGTTGCCGATTTGACCGAGGGGCGTTAAGTGACTCGGGGGGTTTTTTTTTTTTTTTTTTTTGGATACCTCGCACAAAGTATATATAGTTCCGTTATTATCATGTTCGTGGATGTCCCATACCTGCGTCTGACCTTTCGGGCCGTTCTCAAATATTCGCTCCTCCGACAGACAGCGACGGCTACTCTCAAGAACATTCTTCAGATTTTTAGTGTACGCACTTGAAGTTATCTCCACTTCAATCGCTCGATCGTATATTCGGTCGATCCATCACTGATGGCCACACTGACTCTCCCCAGCGAGACCCTGCAGCGTCCCTCCATGTCTCTGGAGCTACTACGGCAAGCGCGTATCAGATTCCTGCACCCTGGCTACCCCGATGACCAAAATACTCTTTTAGATCTCCCACGCGTCGATCTCGGACCCTCGAACGTAGGTAGGACACGCATCGCTGGCGTGCATCATGGTACGGCTCTCGTTGCTTGTCAGATAATTGCCAACAACGCGTTTGACAGCCGCCTCGCCCAAGACACAGGCGGCCAGCATCTGGCCGAAGTACCATTGGACAGTATCTTGACAAGAGACGTCTACTACTTCTTTATCGGCGACGGTTCTCGTATGTACCTATCTATACCATATCTACCAAATCATAATGCTTTTCCTGCTAACTCTCTCCTCTTTCTAGGCCAGTATCCCATAGTTCCCAGCTTTACAGACTGGAAATTCCCACATGACTGCATCCCAGAAACTTGGCTCAGTGCTGTGCATGCCTCTCCCGATTGTTTCGGGAGCGTCACGGTGTGCGCCATAGCTGGATTTGGCGTCCTTGTTGACGCCGTTCATCTTGTCCACCGAGAAGAGTGTCTGTAGTGGAAGCGGAACAATATGAACAGATATGGAGCTGATCCCCTCAGCGATATTGACGACTTTGCAAATCTACTTGGTCTTCGGGCGGACCTGCACACCATCTTTGATGCGCGAAAGTTCGCCATCGTCCCAAGAAACGCTCGGCTTGCAACATATATCCTAGCAGACGGCGCAGCGGATTACTGGCCGGCCTACCATAACGTCCTGGTCCAACATGTTCACATCCGATCTGCAGCACACCTCTTTGCCCGCTTCGCATGGGCGGTCCTGCTCAAGGTTAAGCCATTTATCTGCCAAGGGCCTCGTCGGGACGTCATCATCCAACATGACTTTCATGTAAACGGCCAGGGCATAACTACCAGGCCGAGACACTGAGCGGCGGCCAGCTAATCTCGAAATACAGCGGAGGAGGCTCCAAGGACGCCCTAGATAGTGATGAGGCCGAGTCCAGTGATGGCGATGCTGCATTCTACTTTTGACCAACCTACCCGGTATTCTTTTTTATTTTTGAGGGGTTAAAGGTAGATACTTGAGGCCTCAATGAGGAGGTTCAGGGCTTTTAAAAAAGCAAACTCCAAGGCCTTAAATATGTATCAAAATCAAGGCCTACCTAGGTGCCTACCTAGGTAGCTACAGATAAATATCCTGCCTCAACCCTTTGTAAAACAGCTGTCCCCCCTTCTTCCCAGTACTGAAACTGGCATTGGCTCAATAAATACAAATTCAAGCAAAAATTGCACGAACCGCCGCATTGACCTCCTCGCTGCCGTTCGCAGATTGAGCACACTCCTCGGTCATGAGGGGAACCACTTGCTTTTCAATAGTCTCGACCATGGCCTGGATATTTGCCACATCAAGATCTTTCCGGTTCCGATCAACAACCAAGACACTTCCCCTGGGAACTTGATTGTTGTTAGGGCGGTCCGGCAAAAGGGCCTCCCACTTGCCATCCTTGATATCCGTCTTGAGACAGAGGAACCGCACAGCCGGAGATTGCGAACAGTCATCATCGTTCATGGTGTGTTTGCGAGAAGAATAAGGTGTGATAACCCATTCTTTCCCAACCAGGTAGGGAATCTGGACCGGGTCGTCACTCTCAATGTTGAAGAGAGGATGGGTCTTGGGCACATTGACCTGAACCATCTCGGCCTCGCCCCGAGTTTCCTGGTCGGCAGGAGAGTTGATGCGAACGCCTCGGACCTTGCCGCCGAGCTCTCGCAGCATCAGGTTTTCCCAATGACTGATATTATTACCTCGACCGACCGGGTCAATGAAGCTGCCGATGGTGTCGCGGTAGTAGCCCAGGTAGTCGATGGCGTCGCGATACGCCGTCATGGTCATGTCGGCGAGGAAGGCCGGATCCCCACCCGCGCCTTTCTTGAGGACAGCGACAATAGGTCCTTTCCAGACCTTCTCTCCATAAGCGTCTCCCGCCAAAGCCGACCACATGCCGTGGAGACACTGGTTCGTCGAAATGCCGAGTTGGTTGTTGTTGAGACGCGGATCGTCGAGCACCCAAATGTTGAGCGTGTTGGCGTTTTGCGGACGGCCGCGAAGCAAGTTGCGACGTACCGGCATGACATGTCTTCCAATATAATCATCATCGTTGTTGGAGTTTTGTCCAGGGAGGGCGAGGGCCTCATCGAGAAGGGGATTGAAGTAGGATGATCCGGGGGTCGAATTCAGGTCCTCACTGCCGATCCAGGCTAGTTTCGGATGAACCCGCTTAACATCATCGCTCTGCGCTGCCACAGCATGGCCCATGGGAAAGATGATGGCAAGGTAGTGATGCGGTGACGGACGACTCTCGGAGGCCGCGAGTTCCTGGAATTTGCGACACAGCTGCTTGTGGACGGGCCAATCCGTCTGTTGACACTCGGCAGTGCAATACGTGGTGGACCGGCATCCTATGCAGAGACGGGCGGTGGCCGATCCACAGATGGTGCATGCGGGGGTGGATTCCATGATATTGACTGACCTGGCAGCGACTGGTCTGGCAGTGAGAGGGCAGATGAGTGCAAGTCAAACTCTGTGAAGAACTGATATCCTAAGTGAGGACAGAAGAATGGACAGGAGCGGACACTGGAGTAAGACTTTAAGTATCTACTTGGAATTCCGCCATTGCCTCGTTAACCTGGAGTTGGCGCAGAAACAAGCGGTCGCTAGGGTTTTGGAAGGCAAGAGATGCACATTGCCGACGGAAAGGTGAAGCAAGCAAACAGTGTGCGCGTTTTGCTGTGACGACAGTACTTGGATTCACGGTTTGATAACTGCACGCTGGACAACCCTTGTTGAAAAGTGTTGTATGCAGCGACGGTTTCCCCGCCTACTAGTCGGTCACCTGGTGTTCTCCAGGGCTCTGGTTCGCTCGAAACTTTTAGCTTGTGTGATCAATCGCTAATATGCGCCACAGCGTCATCGTCAAGTCTTGGCATGGGGAGAGCCTGGCAAGCACAGCAAAGCTGAACTTGCCACCTTCGCTATGGGTCTGGCAGTCAAGGGGAGGGAATTGAAATCCCAAGACATCTGGGATTATCGACGGCAACCTCATGTGCTTATAACAGCATGTCAATTCCTCCAGGTTAGCAACATGAACGTAGCAACTAGACCCTAAGCAAGTGACATTGATAGTTGGATCGTGCCTTTCTTCGGGCTGAATGACCCCGCATCCCCGGATGACCAGGGGCGCTTAACGCAGATATCACTGGATAGAGAAGCTGCTCACAAAAAGACCGACGCCCAATGTGCATGATGGCTGTGACTCGGTTCCCCGCTTTATCTCCCAAGTCTTCTCATGTCGCCAACTCCAGCTTTTCTCTGAGCGTCGTCAATACATGTAACAGGTCTGAAAAAGCCTCAATAGAAACTTTGTGCTTTCGCTCAGCACTAACCCTCAATTGAAGAGAACACAAAGCCGCCTCACTGATTCAACAACTCTGCGCGGTTCACGACATGGCCACCCTTCGCCCCGGCAAAGTCCAGCCCGAAGTCGATGTCGGTGCCGATGCCGATGCCGTCAATCCCACCCCGACTCCCATAACCACACTCGGCAGCGACGGCGGCATTCTCTGTCTCGGGGTATTTCGCACGGGAACCTATTC
>Ga0247760_1002306_pt1 | contig 14890 bp, 9 predicted proteins | sample UWRJL171409R4_FD_179936 | JGI IMG/M metagenome (GOLD analysis project Ga0247760, IMG submission 179936) | Plant litter microbial communities from Arlington Agricultural Research Station in Wisconsin, United States - UWRJ-L171-409R-4 | ecosystem: Environmental > Terrestrial > Plant litter >...
CGCTCCGCGGCTGCATCCGTGGATCTGCACAGCCAAGAACGCCAGACTCCACTGCCAACCTCGTATTCAGTCAGCCAACCTCGCTTCGCAGAAGCGAGTGTAGCCAATGCACTCCGTGCACTGGCCACCCTCACGGCTATAATAACACAGCTTCCACTCTCGAAGATAGAAAAAATTAATCACCTTCAACACACACTGCTTTCCAATGCCTTAACCCCTTTTGCATTTCAACAATAGTAGACGCGATTAGGGCCTTAGACAACATCATTAAATGCCTAGAGAATAATATCCACTTAAGGATTACCTATATTTAACTAAGATGGATAATAACCTGTCTTAAAGGGAAGATAAGAAATAGCCGATAATATAAGCTGTTTATTAGCAAGCGTAGCTAATAGGATGCTACCATCACTATTAATTATTACCTTAGTGCTACTGGAAAAACGGATAAAAAGGAAATTTGTAAACTTATATATATAAGTATTATTTGTGATGGCTTGCCTGCTTCCAGAAGGTGCGGCATATACCTGCCATTTCCGACACCTGCCAAGTTGGGAAAATCTCGCCTACGCTGCACCCTGCTGCACTTACAGCTTATAAAGAGAGCCCAGTCGCCTAATGTACCTCTAAGTCCCTCTAAATGTCACTCTTCTGCCCCACTCTCTCTTTTTCGCCAAGCCCCAGCTAACGACTCGGCCCTGATTAGAGGCTCTTATCACTGCGAATTACATCATCCAGACACCAATGCGTATGCTATTAAAACCTCCAGCGCGCTTTGGTTTGTGCTTTCCAGCTTAGTAAGTTTTGACCTTTGCTAATTCCGTAAACGTACTTAGAACAGCTACAGACAGAGCGTCGTAAGCCGAAGCGTATTGTCTTTAAACAAGCAAGCTCCAGCATACACCCACTAAGGCAGCCACACGTAAATAGATTGCAAGTAAAAATACTAGTCTAGTATTAGTAAGCCTTAAGGTTAGAGTTAAATCTACTAGAATTAAAAGCAGCCCGTACATTAATACACTTATAAAGCCTTAACTAGACAGGGTCCGTTAGGGTTACTCCTTCGCGACGGGAACGCATCGCTGGAGGCTACGTTACAGCTTAGAAGGAATAGATAAGGATAATTACACTTTTTAAATCTAGCATAAGGAGTTACGTAGCTTGCACTTTTTAAATATAATACTAAGTGATTACGTGTTCACGATAACCTTATTAGAGAGTGTGTTTTACTAAGGAAGGTATGGGAAGGGAGGTAGCTAGGTAATTTACACTTTTTAAATACGGTACGGAGGATTACGTTCTTATAATAATACGTTCTATTAGAAAAATATCGAGAGACAGCTAGGTAGATAATACTTTTTAAATATAGCGAGATAAGTATTATATTTTATTTTAGGGATATAGGTTATATATTTGACAGTAATGTCGACTACTTACTTAACTTAGTTACCTCTGTTCGACTAATGCGTTATTAACTGTAACGAGAACGTTATTAGTTTACGTTAGGTATAGAATGCAGGATTTAAGAGAAACGCACCCACGTTAAAGCTAACATTATAGTGGAGTTTTTAAATTACCTAATAAGGAAGGTCTAGTACCTTTATAAAGGTTTAAGGGCCCCCTTACGGCTTAATTAAAGCTGAGGATTGCCTTAAGCAGGATAGAAATAGTACAGGATAAGGAGTTACTGGGTGATAAGTAATAGTATTTTACGGATAGCGATAGTAGTAAGGACAGCACTAGGGTTAACTAAACTAACTAACAGGCAAGGAGAAGAGCATCAGATTTGTAAGTTAAGGTATATAAATAGTATAAAAGTAATTTGCTAAGTATAATATCCGTTTAAGAAAGCTAGTCTTTAAGGATTAATAAAAGGCTAACTGGGAAGCTAGTAAGTAAGGAGTAAGGGGGAGTAGAATCCCTTAACACTTTACTCTCGACGGAAATAACTTAAGTTTGCTTCTTAACTGGCTAAGGGTAGGGATTAAGGTGCTAGCAGCAGGCGTATTTAAGGGATGCCTATAACGTAAGTATACCCCTTTTTTTATTAGTATAAGGACTTACTTAGTGGTAGGGTGATTAACTGATAAATTGTATTAAAAAGGGGGAGGGGGGAGGGGGAGTTAGCAGTATAGGAATAGGCCCTTTACACGTCACACTAGTCTATAATTAAGTGTAGGTATTTATCGTTAGAGATACTCTTAGTGTGTTAGAGTGAGCTGTCGGGAACTGGTAGATGTAGATAGGCTGTCCTGCCCCAAAGCGGACGCTTTAAACTGGGGTATATATCCCCAGCCCCTACTATATACTTCTTGTGTAAAAGTGTGTAAAAATCTCCAGTTATCTTAACGAAAGCTAAGAGCTAGGATGATCTTCTTAACGATAATGCAATTAGGGATGGGATTAATTAACTTTAAACTGCCCCTTAAAAGAGTGTCTAAACGTAGTGCCTTAAGACTGAAGTTCAAAGCTAATCTAACTGAGAAACTTCTCAGTCTATATAAAACTAAAGCGACACTACTCCAAAACAGCTAGATTCCTCTAAGTAGCGTAGTTGGTAATGTGAGCTATATGCTAGGTATATTCTTAAAGATAGTTCTTTAAAGGCTAACCCCTCCACTTATAATTTTTAAAAGATTAAATGTTTAGATTTAATAGCTTTAGCTAGATTAACCTCCTTAGCGCTAATATATAGAGTAACGAATGCCTAAGTTATAATAAAGATTAAATAGCACTGGCTTAGACGCCCTTATCCCTAGCTGGAAAGGGTTAGAGTAATAAAGTTTTAAATCCTCCACCACTTAAATTTATTACAGGGCAGCTATACTTAATAAGTAGTAAAGGTAAGCGCAGGACTTAACTAAAATTATTAGATAAGTTAATTTGGATTTATAGGTAAAATAATTACAGTATATATTAATAATATATTAACCTAGTGTAAACTTCACTTCACAGCTCTAAGCAGAGCATTAAATCTCACTCCTTTATTAAGCTTACCGGAGCTTACAGAGGAATGGCGTTAGCTTTTACACACGGGGTTATTTCCACCTTAATCCCTATATTAAATCGCTTTAACAGTAATAACTAGGGTCCAGAGTTTAAGCCCCACTTATTAAAACGGGCAGGGCATAGTCCGGCCTAGCGTTTATAAGGTTAAGGCTAAATAACACTATTATAATACGAGGTAATATACTGATATAGGGATACCTAAGTAATATAGTAATATAAATATATAGAATATAACGAACACTTTAAAATCTCAGTTATTAGTTTTTAAGATTATTAATAACATAATTAAACTTATCTCCGTTTCCACACCTGCCTTATTTTACTTTTAACTTCCCTCCCCGCAACCTACTAAATAAACATCTTAATATAAGACTAGTCCTCTTAAAACACTATTACTGACAGCTACATTAAGCGTTACCCTAAACGGCTTATATAATTTAATAAAGGTTAACACTATCGCTATTAAGTTAAGTTATTAACAGCTAAGCCCTGAAAAACCTACCTTATAAAAAAGGCTTTATATAGAAATTAACGTAGACGGAGACACTATAAATAACAGTAAAGGTATACGTATAGCTAAACGACTAAAGTTAAAGGTTATTTATAACAGTACGTTAGCTAGCTGTATTACTTACCCTCTTAATAAAAGGAGGCTTAAAAGGTAGAGTCCGTTACTAACTGAAGATAAGCCTAGTAATATAACTCTTATAAAACCTTTTTACTAGCTACTTACCTGTACGTTAACTAAGAGTCCTAGCGCTAATTAGCAGGAGTTAGTCTATTAATAAAGCTGACGAGATTTAATACCAAGAGGCAATAACTATAAAGTTCACAGCTACGGACAGTTATAAGGCCCTTAAGTAAGACCTGTAAAACCTATTAATTTAGAAACCTTAAGGGAGATCCTAATAGATAATTGTAAAGTATACGGCTTTTATACTAAATACCTTTTTTAGCTAATAGAGATAGTATAAAGGTGGATTCCTAAGGACGATATATCCTTCAAGGCCTTATTTAAGAGCGACTTTAACTTCTCAGATATATATAAAAATGCAATCATATTACAGTTATACCTTAGATCCATACGTAACTACACTTAAGAAATGGCTACAGTATAGAGACAGTTAGGTTATCCTTTTTAATTTATAATAATATAGCCTAAATATATTAAGACTGGAAAGATAAATAATACCATATTAAGTTAAAGTAATTCTCTCTCTAACATTAGTAATAATAATAGTGACGATTTTTCTAAAGGTACTGAGACTAATAGTAACTTTAATATTACTGACAGAGTAGGGAGTAAGCGGAATAGCTAGGCCTGTAGTAGGGCCCTTTATTAATCGCCTCTTAAAGAGTGACAGTTATAGTTATATGTGAAGGAGAACAAAGATTAGTTATAAATTACCAGCTAACTAAGTTAGTCTAAGAATACTGTAAAGCTATATTGGGGAAAGATGAGCTAGGGGCTATAAGGATATGTATAAAGATGTTATATAATGCTCCTCGCTCTTATTTATTTTAAAGTGAAGGCCTTATTGTCGGTATTTCTGTTTAGCTATCTATGTAATGATATATTTCATTAGGGCTGGGGCTTTATTAATAAAAGGAACGACTTCCCCCTCGCCTTAAAGGTAATAACTGTAACGACGTCTCTCCTATATTATCTTACTGCGTTTATACTATAGCCGCTACTTCTAATTGCCTTAACCCTAACTATAGCCTACCTTATTACACTATTACTAACTCCTTAGGCATCTTGTAAGGGGAGTGGCGGTGGTGGTTTTGCCGGCCTTTTTAATCTAACTGTATAAACGACATTGTAAGGCTCCTTATCCCCATTTGCTCTAGGATATAAGCGTTACCATCGGTATTTCTATTTATCTATCCGTATAGCAGCGCAATACCTTTAAAGCTTTATTAATAAAAGGAGTGGTTCCCCCCTCCCTCTTAAAAGCGACGGCTGTGATAACTTACTTTCTATATCTATCTTAACACTTATAACCACTACTTCCTATCATAACAGCTTAGGCCAGTATTTAGTTTATAATACCCTACTCCCCGATCTTTAAGAAACGGTAGCTACTATTTAAAAGAACAGCTATTCCGTTTAAGGCCTACTGTAAGCCTAGGTCTTACTGGTTTATCCAGTATAAGTGTATGTTTAAAGGGACTTAACGGCATTTTAATAAAGGTGACTAGGAGCCTTGTAATCTGGTGTAAGCTGAGAAATGTGTTACTTATATCCTGGCTCCTGACAGTAAGGGTATCCTTACAGACTTAAAACTATACAGGCTTTATTAGTAGAAACGTTATCCTTACTTTGTTAAAGATTATAAAGGTAACCTGTACCGCTAATATACTTAGAAATATCACTTTAAAGGGGTGTGTGTGCGGTACGGAGTTAAGGGTGAGATTGATAAAGTGGACGACGATAAGTTTACCCTTTAGGCTGGGGGTATTAAGTAAGTTAGTATTACTGACTTCTTTTAACTAACGGTGTGTGTGGGCTTAAAGGAGAATAGGAAAGAATTAAGTGGGATACTAAGTAGTAAGCCAATAGTTTAAACGCTAATAGGACTGGGTTTAGGTCTCCCCCTTACCTTATAAGTAAGCGGACTACCCTAACCCGACAGGAAAATTACAGCGTTTTACTTATATATTAAGAAGCAGCAGGGTGTGGGGGAGAAAACAGAGATAAACTGGACCTAAGTGGACGCTACTACTGGAGAATATAGGGCTTAATGCTTAGTAGACCACTAGAATCTTAAGCTGCAATATAGGTATATACGTATTTAGTTTCTAGCAGTTCTTAAATATTTATATAGTTTGTAAAGATATGTTATCGACTATCTATAGGTGTAAAACCTAGCGATAATAAGTATTATAATAGTGTTATAAGTAACGTTACCCGCCACGTGTCCGGCTTTGCCTTTACCGTAGCTAAAATCCTGTAGTTTTCTCCTGGTCAGGCTTGATATAACTCCGTGCGGGAAGAAGGGTACTGCACCGTTAACGCTGCGTTAGCTGCGTAGAGTAGAGCTATAGGGCCCGGCGCCCTTAACTTGGCAGTATGATAACTATCTACACTGTAATTGAAGGGTAAGCCTTAGTGGAAGTGATTCCCACCGTGTCTACCTTTTCTATATGCAAGACTAGGGGGCGTTCGTGAACCCGGATATATAGACGCTGATAAACCCCTAGCGTAACCGTCGGGCGATAGATGACTCTCGTGCTGAGGAGCACGCCTCCACCTGGACGAGAACTCCGAAACCGAGGTGATAATCAGTCTTACCGCCCGGGAGTAAAGATAGCGGAGCTATCTTTCCAGGCGGTCTGCTTAATACGTGCCGACCCGGGGTTAAGGCCTAATGGCTGTGGTTGATAAAAATATTATCCAGCTTGACATCTGTGTAAACTATGCTGTCCTTATAATGCTGCAGCCTGCCGTTAAGCGGTTGCGGTAGTTAACGATAACCTGCAGCGTATATATGATGAGCGTCACGACCAGTGACATACAACACGGTATAGATGGCGTCGAGCCAAACCCACGCGCCCACCGCATCCTCGGCGCTGTCCCGCTGCCACTTAGGCGACCGAATAGACCAATAATATTCCCTAATAGTAGCCTACATCCGCTAGTTATTTTTCAACCACCTAATGTGGGGCTTATCCTCACATACAAGGCACAGATACAAACCGCAAGAGAGAGAGTCTTAAGGAACGAAGCTGGAATATAAGCCTCTACAGAAGCGCCACTCTACCATCCTCAACGAGGGCTCGGATCCCCTGAGCCAGCAGCTGTACCCCTCGCAAGTTCGATTCCTGTGCCGGCAGTCGGCAATAAAGAATCAGCCCATCTACGCATCCGAGGGACGACGGGCTGAAGCTGCCCAAGCAGGTCAGGGCTTTTTTTTTTCTCAAAGATCTCTGTGCCCACGGATCCCATGTGTCAATGATTATATAAATGATCAAAGAGCTTTTTAACCCTGATTATTATTGATGAAACCCATCCGAGTTGTCCGTTTCGAACAGCTCGAACTCGAAGCGCGAGTAGACGGTGGCGATGGCGATGTAGCTGCAAATTCAAGACTGTGGCCAGTGTTAGATTGCACATATATTAGGATTATCACTTATAAATGCGCGTCAACCTACTTGATGCCTATGCACTGCCGCGAGCCCTTTCCAAACGGCATAAAATATCTGTCCAGCTTGGGGTAGTCGATCTAGCGGTCCGGTTAAAAGGCCTTAGGCTCCGGGAAGAGCTTATCGTTCATCAGAATGTCGTACGTCGTCATGCTCACGGGCGTGTTGTGTGGGATGGCCCACTCGCCGTACTGCAGCTCGGCGTCCGGGGCCAGCCGAGGGTCCCGCGTGACGATACCGTGGGCTAGGCGTATGGCCTTGTACACGACGCCGTAGAGGAAGGGCACCTTTTCGAGCTGGTGCCAGTCGTACGGCTGCGGGACGGCGGCGAGCTTGGGCTGGGCAGCCATGTGGTAGCTGGCGACGCTGAGCACCCACGACGTTGTGATCAGGCCGGCCGTCACGATGAGCTGGGCCTCGTTGCCGAGGTGGGCGTCCGTCTTCTCGCCCTCGGGCAGCTCCGCATTATTAAGCACCTCCTGGAAGATGGTGGGATGGGACACGGCCTTGTGCTCCGTGTTGATACCGTCCCGGATCTGGCGCACCCGGGCGCTAAGGTCCTGGAGAATGCGAAAACGTGGGATCAGCCACCTAGCACAAACCTAACAGGGGGAAAGATAACACACCTTTCACAGTCCCACGACGGGCATAATATCGGGCTATCCCCAGCGGACAAACCACTCGGGAAGCAGGTTGAGGATAGGGAAGACGATAGGGAAGTGCAGGGCAAAGTGGCCTGTGATGTAGATAGCCACCAGGGCCTTATTCAGCGGTAAAGTCGGGGCTCTCGAGCTGGTCGTACGATTTGGTAAAGGCGTACTCGGTGTTGATATCGGTCGTCAGAGCCATCCAGGCGCGGCTCAGACGCACGACGGCGCCCTTGTCGGCGGCATCGGCGGCCAGGCGGGCGCACAGCTTATCGACCTTGGCGTGGATGACGGGCTTCGGTAAGGGCTTGCCCGACTGAACCTCCCGGAGCCGAGCAAGGTGCAATTCAACATACGCCTCAACTACATACGGCATTTTTATCTATGTTAAGTACTCCATAGCTACAGAATGAATGGATTGAGCGGGTTCGATGTAATCCATGTGTTGCAGGAAAAGCTCATGTTTTGCCGTCCTGGGGTGCCAACTCTGGCTAGCCTTGACCCGCTCTTTTCGGCGCCCTCAGAGGTACCTTGAGCTCGGGCTACCGAGTACTTGCCAAAGTCTCTTCACAGCTTAGGAACTCCAAAGCGGCATCCCAATTCACGGTTGCACACCATCTTGGAGCCAGAATCCCGGAGCATGGTACTTAACAGATTTAAATTGAGATCCTGCCCATCGCAGCAAGGGCTGTTCGGACCCTTGGTTAACGACCGAAGCGCCGAATCAAACGACGCGCGGCACGCTGGAGACAGTCCCTTGTGCACCTCGCTTTCTCCGGCGCCTATGGGGGTATCCCAAATGATGGAAAGCAACCCGGCGCCCAGAACCACTAACAGCAAAGCATGATTCCCGTCAGGCTTCAAACGTTTCGCTGCCGTATACTAAACCGGAGTGAAGCTTGCACGCAATAACGAATATCAATGAAGCACACCATGACTAGGCTTGTGGAGTCCCTAACGTGGCGAGGATCGCCGTGGGATGGCTGACTGCGTCCTCAAGTAACGAAAAGAGACCATCGGGCGGAACATGCCTTGATCTGGAACCTAGGCGAGAGCAGTTGTGTCCTAGGATTGATTCCAATCGTAACAGTAAATGCTGGGGGGGATTTGGCGTCATTCTGAGGGGTGAAACATACATCGAGGCAAGGATTCAATCACTGTTAACTTCAAGCGCCGCTGGCTTCCGCAACATTGGTCTCTGGGCTCAGCATAACTTCTTGACACTCCTGCACATTATCATGGCTGCCCAACTTGCCACACGTCAGGCTCAGCTGTTTGCCATTCGAGATCAGATTACCCAAGTGGGGAAGACAGGCGACCACATCTCCCAGAGCACAAACGGCGTCTCAATTCAGCTCCGGGTCATCTGCGATACCATATTCGTGCTCGCTTTGCTGGAGAGCCACCGTTATGACACGATACCGAGAACAAGACCTCTCAAAGATCTCATTGGTAACTGCGACACGGCTGAAAAGCTCACCCCGGACTCTTGAAGCCCGACTGAAGCCTAACGGCTATCAACAGCATGCAAGCAAAGCTGGAAGCCAAGTTGACCCTCCCTCAAGTTGCCCTCCAAGAACCAGCGCATCGAAATAACATCAAGTCCAAACTTCTCCTTGCCACAAGCCAAGGATAGCAAACTGAATCCCTTGGCTGTCCATATTGTATGCGATACTCAGTCGAAGCGAAACCCCCAGCATGGCTCCAGCCGCGAACACTCAACTACAACGCATCGTGGTACCAGTACCAAACCGCCCGCACTTTCAGGGGGACCCACATATCAACTTGGGCAGTGTTCTCGACCTAAACAAGGTCCTCAAGACTACCGTATCCCTCGGTCTCAAAGCGATTCCAATAGTCGGCTCGCTGCTCTCAGGCCTCATCAAGGCCCTCTGGCCGAATCCACGCAGTCCCGGCCTGCGATGGGACGACATTGACAAGAACGTGCGGGAGATCGTCCACAGTCTTTTAGACGAGGACAAGGTCCGCGATCTCCGGCGGAGGATCGACTCGCTCCACGACCTGATCGACCAGTATAATAGGACAGAATACGGCATCAGCCAGAAAGGCCAGCGGTTCACGTACATCCTCAGCCACTTGACCGTCACCCGGCGCGAGTTCACCGAGAACGGCACGCCGTGGCTCACGCTACAGTTTTTTGTCCCGCTGGCCACGCTCCATCTCGGCTTCCTTCGCGAGCAGCTCCTGCACTGGGGCCAATCTTTCTCGACCAAAATGCCGACCAGGCCCGTCTCCGCCGGGAGCTTGACGAGGCCATCGCCGTCTACACCGCCGCAGCCGACAAAATCAAGGTGAGAAATTCTTAGGCCAAGCTTAACTTGATTCACTATTCAAGTGCGACCTTCTACCCCTAGTTTTTACCTAGAAGCAGGAATCGAACCCAATATGCACTATTACGTCAAATCAAAACAGCACCCACAGTGGCCGGTACATCTCGTGGCGTCACTGGCTCCTATATAGGTGGATATTTGCGAAGAACTATCATCCTAGTGTGTCACGCCCCCTTGTATGAACGAAAACTTCTCGCAGCTCGTCCTAATTCGGCAGACCACCCAGCCTCACCATCGGCTTCTGCCCCTTCGGCGTCAACTTGCCCTCCTTATCAGCATGTGTGTGCAACTTGACGATGAACTCGGCCTTCCGCACATCTTCGGGACTCCAATCTGGAAGGGGCACAAAGGATTTGACATCCAGATGCCTGAGACAGTTGGCACACCCCTCCACCTGCCAGCGACTCAGGACGGGCTCCACACCGACCAGCCACTCCTTTTGGGACTTGGAATCCCTAACCCAAATGGACACCACAAATGACCCGCTGATGGGTGCACGGTTTATGCCTGATATATACAGGTGGGGATGTGACCTCGGGGTACTGGGGGCAGGGGGGAAAGGGGGCTTGCCAGGAAGAGGGGGCTTGCCGGGAAGGTAGGGCCGCAGCTCAGGAGGAATGTCATAGTTATAACCCAGGGCCTCGATGTTGGTAACGTCCTAGAAAGAGTAGAGGTTAGATAGCGTAGCTGGAGATATGGAGGTTGGGTTCGATCGTTACCTTAGACGTCATGAACGCGCCCGTATTTGGATTCTTGAAAGGCGCCAAGGGGCTGTCGACCGTCAGCCAGACATTACCCGGCACCCCCGGAGTGGGACCCTGCGAGTCCACGGAATTGGTGCCCGGATACTCGGGGATAATGTCCAATTGGTGCTGTTGGCGTTGCCTACACTGCCATACCCAAAACACCAGATCGATGAAGCAGTGGTGCAGGTAGAAAATCGGATCAAACGCTGCCGTGTTGTTTTCCCCCATGTCCCCGTTCGCCAGGGAATAATCTGCGACGTCTCTATTAATCTGCCCTGGGATGTGAAACCCGCCCACGGCTAGGTGCACCCCGTTGTGCGGACGCTCTAGCGACATCACTTCGGGCAGGCCTTTGTCGTCGCACTCATAGTTCCACTTCTGCATCGACGTGGTGTTGGAGAAACAGGTGTAGTTGGGCGCATCCAGGCATTGCAGGTAATTTTGCTTCTCGCCCGTCAAGATGGTGTTGTAGTCCGAGTTCACTAAGCTCTGGTCGAAGATCCACCGGTGCACATTGTCATTGAGCGCCGCGTTGATCTCAGCGTCTGTCATCCTTGCTAGGGACTGATTGTAATCCTCTGCTTGTGCGGCAAAGTCGCCGCTCTTCAGCCCTGAGAAGGGAAACCGCACCGTCTCGTATCCTTTGGGCTTGGAATAGTTGTCCCCATCGCCGATGGCCGTGTCGTGTACTGACGCGGAGAGGATGTATGAGTAGAGCGGATTGGGGATGGGGGGGGATCCGTCGGCGAAGGTGTACGTCCTCTGCAGAAGGACAGAAGGGATGCCATTGTTGGCAGTGTCGTCGCTGATCTCGTTCCAATATGGAATGGTGACGTTGGCGTACTCAGGGCCGATGCTTTGAAGGGCTTTCTCAAGTCGAAGGAGATAGGCTCGGTGCCAGGTAGGAAAGAGGACGTTGCCGTGGTTGCAGTAGCCACCCCACCATTGCGGATTGGTGTACCCGGCGCCGCGGAAAGGCTGGCCGTGGAAGCCACTGATCTTGAAGAACGAATTCTCGTTCTCGGCTGGAAGATTCTGGATGTGGTTGAGAGCCCGGACGAAGAGGTCCAGCTCGTGTGGTTCAAGATTGATGATATCCTTGCGAAGAGGAAGGGAAGGCGGAGGAGGGAGGTGGGGAGGAGCTTGAAGAGAAAGGCCAAAACTAATGTTGGACATGATGGTAGACAGAGGACAATAGAACTTTTTTTAGCCGCGGATATAAGACGGGGAAGGACTTGTGGGGTATGATATTTGGTGTATCTGCAAGAAGGCTCTTTTCACCGTGTAGACTGGGGTGACTATCAGCAGGATATTCGTCATGAAGAACAGCAGGGTCTTATAGCCGTGGCGGCATTCCGCATCCCAAGGTTTAGCCTATCTGTGAACCTTCCGTTGGCCGGCCATTAGAGCGATGATGAAGGCAGTATGATCATGAATATGCCAGAAGCAACCTTTGGGCGTGGAGCGGGGGCTGAACCACGCACTTTCCGTCCCGTGGAAAGTTGCCACGCATTATGCTAGGAAGGTAAATCAGGAGATCCATTGGCAGCACGACTTCTGAGTGCGGTTGCTCCAGGGCTCTCATCGCTCCAGTTACATCTCACGCTCCACCTCCAACTCACTCATCTGACTGAAAAGGTCAAGGATGCTCTACATCGGCAAGACACAGCCGCGCCAATTACAAAGAATTGCTGAGGGAGTGCTAGTCTGCCGTGATACCCAAAGTTTTGCTGCCTTAAATGAAGCAGCGTTGATGTTGAGACAGTTGCAGATGTAGCGCCTTGGGTGGGATAACAAAGGCGGCTAATGCGGTCCAAAGATCAATCCATGATGATGAAGCTGACCACCTCGACCCTCCAGCCACTCCGCAACGAATCGAAACCGGACCGTGATGGTGAGTTATGGAGCAGGAGGAGGGGGAGCGGTGGCTACAGCAATGCCCGGGACACTAGGGAAGGACATGACCCCTTTTTCCGGCAGAGATCAGTGACAAATCTAGTGTGAGTTTTTTTTTTTTGGCTTTCAAGTTCCTCGAGTTCAAGGAAACCGCGTTCACCGAGTTGCGGAGATACGTTTTTGGATCCACGCCTCTCCACGGATAGTACTTAGCTCCCATGATCCTGAAAAGATTCGACTGCTAAGCAAGCATCCTCCAACCACAACATGCCCGAATTGACCCGTCGCACATCCACCACCGAATGATTCAGTAAGATGGTCTCGCATTTGACCCTTAAAAGGAACCAATTACCATCATGACGTTAGCACAAAACATGCATTTTTTCAAGAAAGCTGGCGTGTGCCGTTTGAAAAACTCTCATTGATAATAAGTGGGAAAATCAGCTCAAGTGAATCGTGATGGAAGGGAGTACCCCACATGGGGTGTCTACGCAGTAAGTCACGTATTTGAGAGCAGTCACAAAGAACCACGACATCGAACAACCCCGCTTTCCACGAAGTCTCCTCGCGTTCAAACTATCCATGTGGCACCAATAGAGACCTAGATTTTGCCAAGCGCTTGGGTATCAGTGGCCTTAATAAGCAACTTTCCAGACGCGGCCTCCGGCATACAGCAGTTGGCAGTCATATTGGTTGAACTCAACACAGGGAAATCGACGCATCATTTGATATCACCAGATTGATATGACTCATTTTCCGGCGTGTCTTGTTATTGGCGTAGGGTAATCTTCCCCGCACTCCACAATGCATACTGATTCTACCACTCAGACAACAAAGGTCACGTCGGGGTATGCGACAGAATCCGTTGGGGTTGTCGAAGTGGCGAACGAACTCGCTACCAACTTGGATGTCGTGGAGGGGGAAGTTCTCCAGCGTGGTAGACTGGTGGTCGGTCAGAGGGGCAGAGTGAAGCCAGGCGCCAAAGTCGGGATGCCCAGCGTGAATGACCCAACCGTTGTCATGAGTGCCGTTGATAGCCGTGGTGCGCGCTGTGCGGAGGTGCGGCTTGGTATGGAGAAGATCCCGCAGAGTATCCATGTCTGCTGGGCTACTGCTGGGAAGTTGTAAGCGTGTGCAAAGCGAGGATATACATAGAGCGCGGGATAAGCGTAGAGGGTTTGGTGTGAGGATTGAAGATACCTATTGAGAAAGAGAGTGGGGCGGGAAGAGCGGATGGCCGGGGAAGAAATGGAAATGGTAATAAGGTAAAGTGGAAGAGATAAGATGCAAGTAGGCAAATTATTACATACCTTGGAATTAAGAGGGTGGCGTATGTGGTCTTTTTGATGAGGGTGGGAAAAGCGCTTGTTGGCGGTCGGTTTGGTTGGTGAAGGAGATCTGCCTTTTCGCTGTTATCAGCGGCGGAGGTGGAAGTGGAGTTGTTGAGTGCAGGATTCAGGGCAAAGCGAAGGAAGGAGGTGAAGGAAGGCGATCGGCCGTGGAATACGTATGTTCAGCGCGCAATTGTAAGGCCTTGTGAGAGTGTTTGGCTTACTAGGCCGGGGGAGGTGGGAGGAAGAAGAGAGTTGAAGGCAGGCAGGTACGCGTTCCTTCAAATGCGGGCCGAATGTTCAATGGGTATCCACTCGAGACGGCATGGAGGGCTATCGGTAAGTTTCAATAGGTGTGCCTGTGAGTCACTTATAGGTTAATCGCGGATAGCATCACACAGGTAATACCGGAGGCGCACTGTGTAAGAGTGACTCGTAATCGCGATGTTTAAGAGACGTCGTGTAAGATCCGTGGGAGTTCGCGACGTGGCGGGGTGGCCACGTGAGACGCGATGTCCGTGTTCCGCCCACTAGAGAGCCAATGGTATTCACGGCGCCGCTGAGCCGAAATCAGCCGCCCGCTGATCGAAGCCCCATATTAAACCCTAACCCTACTACACCGCCACCGGCGAAATTTGCGAATATTTACGGTGGCTCCGGTGTGGCCGCCGTGCTTATTTCCGGATATCTATGGCGCCGGCTGATTCGGCCGCTGATTCGTCGCGGCCCCCGGAGCCTCCACTATAGTACAGGGCGCTAATGCG
>Ga0247760_1002307_pt1 | contig 14887 bp, 13 predicted proteins | sample UWRJL171409R4_FD_179936 | JGI IMG/M metagenome (GOLD analysis project Ga0247760, IMG submission 179936) | Plant litter microbial communities from Arlington Agricultural Research Station in Wisconsin, United States - UWRJ-L171-409R-4 | ecosystem: Environmental > Terrestrial > Plant litter >...
CCCCCCCTTTTTCCACTCCACAACAATTCTACCTGCAGCCTGCAAACTCATCACGTCAGCAAACACCCCTCACTCGTACCATCTAGTAAGAAGAGTTAACCTTCTAACCCATCTTATAAGCCACCTGACTCAACTGCGAACTCGGCAACATGCGCAAAGCATTCGCGCCACCCCTGCACCCCTGCACACCTTCAAATCTGGCCCTACCACCCCCCATTTCTCCCTCGGCATCATCGCCACCTACACCACGGATGCATAAACGGAAATTTCATTTTATCTTTGACGTACTTAGAAATTGCCGCATCATCGCCCGCCACTGCTTCACCCTGTACAAGCTACCGCTCCGTACGTTGCTCTAAGGGGTCGGAGTGGGAATCATCCGTCGAAGGTAAATAACATGACGTCTGTAGATGTCAACCTCGATTGGAATTCTTGGCTGTGTGGCAATTAAGTATAGGTTGCGCGAGAGGGTCGGAAGGATCGAGGCGTACGGTGCCGTCGCTGAGGAGGTGTATGTTGATGGCGTTAGCGGTGGTGCCGGTGGCGAAACCGCTCTCCAGGCTAGGAAATGAGGGATTTTAGAGGAGGGAGGCGAGGGTTTTGGGATTGGTAGCTAAATGGGAGGAAGGGTGGGGGGGGAAGGGGGGTGAGGGGTAGTCCTGTGGCAGAGAGGAAGAGAAGGAGGGTGGGGTCTGCTGGTATGGGGAAGACCTTTCCACGAGGTGGTGTCTGCGGGTGAGGGGAGTCCGGGTCAATATATCACGAATTTTTAGCGAACCTGCCAATAGGACTCACAGTTCCACTCAACGCTTGCTATAGAGTGATCCCGCGCCCTTTGCGCTTCCATCGTCCACGGCCTTTACTTCCACTACTGGTGGCCCGGATGTATTGCGGTTGGGATACACCGATTCTCACCACCTGGTGGCTGGTCAGCAAGTCGCAGTTTTTCCTTTGACTTCCGCTCATACTGTCGCCGGTGATATTTGTAAAGTGGCTGGTGCCGGCGTGAGAGCGCCTTGAAGACAAGGGATGTTTTGAAGTGGGGACCCAACAAAGGCCCGCTCTATCTCCGCTTGCGCATTCTTTGTTCGCCCAGACCCCCATCTCGGACCATGCCTTTCTAGCAAGCTGATAATTCCCCCACAAAAATGGCGGAAATAAAGAATAGATTGGCGTTATTACCCTATATGCCGACATATTCTAAGTAAAGTCGTACTTCCCAGCCACTGCAGGGGGTGGCGTCGTGAAGGTGACGGCCAGCGTAATCCCACTTGTACGGGCTAGAGTCAAACTCGCGATAGAACTAGAAAAGAGTCCCTCACATACACTCCCTCTTACACTCAACCCGCTCTCTCGCATCATCTTCTTCATCTTCATCCTCGGAACCATCAACGACATAACAGTAAGCGCAGCCGTCAGCAACCCACCCCGGAACACCGCATCGACGCGCTCCTCGGGCTTGCACTTATACACACCCTCCAAATTTCTTTAATTTTTTTTTTGCTACAGTCTGTTGCAGCAGAGGGTTTAGGGCGCAGCTAAAGCATCATAATTTTTTGCTTTCGTGTCTAGTGTCCTCTCGAACCGTCGTCTCTGTTACCACTAAGATCTCTTTCTGCACTTTTAGGCTGAGAGTGCGCTGCACCCAAGGAGGTGCCATCATCGACGATCTCGGTCGACTTTGCGAGCATGAACGACGGCTTTTCACATGAAGAGCTTATCGGAAAGTGAAATGGCTTCCCTGGCCTGTTGGTGCTGGCTGAAGGTTTCCCTCGCTGGACAGCTACTCAAGGCACCAAGCTACTGAGACAGCAAGCAATCTGTCTAAATCGTGGGTGTGCCAGCTGTACGCGGCGGCTCTTTCGTTTTGGGAGATCATCTATTACTTACTTAACCTTCACGATAATTTGTCAATGCTGGTCTGATTGCTTTATTCCGTCGTTGGCTTAGTCTTCTTTTAGGGCCAATTCTCATCCCTCCACAAGAACTGGGAGATCTAAAGGGTGCGATGCCCTTTACTTCTCTGCAACAGGAACGTAGGCTGGAAAACATATCCGTCATATTGAATCCCTGCTGCCGGTCCTCAGGGCAAAGACTATCAGCCAGGGTTGCTAGCTTATATGTGCCGCTGGTAGACCCGTGGCGAATTTGCCGCTTTTGGTTGTGGCACGATCTGCACTTTGTCCGGAGCGGGTTCTTTGCGATGGCTCCTCTTCGGCCCACCCAAAAACCCCATATCCTCACAGTAAGAATCTCCTTTAACCACAGGCAGGGCCGGCGTCACCCGCGAGGAGCCGCTGGCGATGGTCAAGAGAAGCGCGGCGCACTGCAGCTACGTGCCGGTACGGACGCTAAGGCCCGCAATGTCCTTGTCGGGCTCGGCGTTGCAGAGGGTTCGGTTGTAGACAAACTGCCACACGACATCCTGGAGGACACGGACGGGGAATTTGTAGCCGGAGCGGGCCCGGGGTCGGTGTGTGGAGTAGATTGCCCACTGGAGCGCTTCCCCCGTACCGCGGGCTGGGTGGGATTGATGAGAGCCGATATCCACCGGGTTCCCAACCGTCGCTTCCCGGGCGATTCTGCTTCTCCTCTTCTTCTTCCAATTCTCCGTTAGTCTCGACAGCGGGAATCGGCATGTCTCGGCCGTCCGCGCGCGATTCTTTCTCTGCAACGCCGCTAAGTGGCTCTTGCTGACGACTTTCACGCACAACCAGAATGAGGCCGGTGACTACGGCGATCCTCGGCCTCGCCGCGGCCGGCTGCAGTGTCGCGGCCGGCGCCGGGCATGGGCCGCGGCATGACGGTGGCGAGACGTACGTGCTCATAAACAATGGTACCTTCAACAACACTCCGGAGGGGAACTGGACCAAGGGGATTAGTTCGTGCGCCTATCCTCACAAAATTGCGCAGCGTTGCTGACCCGCCCCTGAAGATAACCGCCTCCTCGTCGTCGATCTCTCTAAAAACTTCTCCAACATGGACACGGAACCGTACTCTAGGATCCTCAAAGGCCCTCAGGTTCCCTCTTCCCTGATGCAGCACGCACTGTGGTTTTCGCGCGCAACACGAAAAATCTACCAGATCGGCGGCTGGTGGTCCGCCAGCAACATCGACAACCCGGGCTTTAAGCAGCTCACGGAGATCCCCGAGGCAGAGCTGTGGGAGTTTGACGTCGTTAAGAAGGAGTGGACACGACCCACCGACCTTGTTATCAAGAACAGAGGGAAACTTCAACGCCCAGGCGCTGCCGCGTATTGCGATACGTCGTCGGTCAACAGGAGCTACCTCTTCCAAGGTTACGTTGAGCAGCGATCCGACAAGGAGTGCATCGACTACGCGGAATGGTCCGAGTACAAGTGTACGCCTCAGCTTTCTACTAACCCCTCCCGGCTCCGCTGACAGGTCACTAGTCGTTGAAGGACTGCTCGAACTCAACACTAGCGGCCAGCCCACCCTCACCAACATCTCAGCCCCGCTCCAGATGGGTGGCAACGACGTTGGTCCACGCATGACCGGTGCCATGGTCCACGTCCCCGTCGGCAAACGTGGCATTCTCGTTCAGATTGGCGGACAAATCACCGTCCATCCAACGCCCTACGGCAAGCGAATTCCCCAAGCCAGCGGGGGTAACAACAACGTCAGCTATCTCCTTCTTGCCTCACCATACCCCACCCCTGCTCACTGCTGACGTGCTGATGGATTCCCCTCAACTTCGTCGACATTTACGACATTGAGTTCGGCTTCTGGTTTCGTCAGCAGACCTTTGGCCTGGCACCGACATCTGCGCCGTCGTCGTGCCGGCACCTGACAACTCGTCCTTCAACATCTATATGGTCGGCAGTGTCGACAACTACGCAACGCATACGGCGAAGGGTTAGATATGGGTACTTACGCTGCCGACCTTCCAGTGGGTGCTTGTGCACTCGGCGCCCGAGACGGTGCTGTACGGGCACACGTGTCACGCGCTGGGCGAGACGCTCGTCACTGTGGGTGACATGTTCATGACTCCCCACGGCGACGTCGGTAACTGCGCGTCGACCATGCCAGCCGCATTCTTCTCGCTCGCCACGTTAAATTACACCTCTACCTACGACGCCGCCAGCGCCAACCGCGTTCCGTTCGTCCCCGAGCGCGTGGTAACCGCTGTCGGTGGCACTGCCCGCGGCGGCGCCTACATCCAGAGCCCCAAGGTCTGGAGCGACCTGTACCTGCAGTACGTCTTCAACCCATCACTGCCACGACCGTCGTACGCACCCAGCTACGCTCTGGCGGACCCGGGAGATCCCGCTGGGAACGGCCCCACCAACCCCTCGGTCGAGGGATCCCCGACCAGCATTAGCGGCGGTGCCATCGCCGGCATCCTAATCGGGGTCGTCATCGGCGTCGCCGCGCTGCTTGGCGCCGTCTTCCTTTGCCTTCGGCGACGACGCAGCAGCACCCCGGGCGGAGTCCACCGGTCAAACGAACTTACTAGGGATTCGCAAGTGTTGGAGAACGAGAAGCCGGCCGAGTACCACCTCTACGGCAACGAAATTGCCGAGGCGCCGGCACAGATGCGCAGCGAGCTTGGCAGCAGCGAGCACACTGTCAGCGAGCTGGCGGCCGACAGCGCAGACCCCGCGGCGCGGGGAAGCGGGTATGCGGCATTTGGGCGGGATAAGAAGGACGCCGAAGGGTTGGGGGAGGAGGCGAAGAGAGTTGACGTGAACATGAGTCCCTTGTCGGCGAATTCAGGAACTAATAGTTAAGAAACGGGGGATAAAGGGATGACCGGACTCGGGCACTGTCTATAATATTTGGGTTGATGCGACTGTAACGAGGTTCTCTGGTTACCAGCTGAGCTTGGTTCCCTGTTGATGGCCATGCCATGTTTACTGTGTGTATAGAAAATGGCAGGTCGGGCCTTCTGCCGGCCATCTGAACACAGGGTTTTAGGCTAGCTAACAACAAGCCTGATGCAAACCCTTATTTTATTATGAGTGAATCATTGCAATAAAGTCGAGAGAAGAGCTGTGTTTTGTGATCTTCCCTTAAAGACGGAAAATCAGGCAGGTATCCGACATCAACAACGTTGTATCATCCATGGTGTTATTAGCCAGCGTGCCAGAATGTTAATCGGGGGGCCCTCTGTACAGTGCTGAGTGGGGAAGAGCAATAATCGGCAATGGTTACATTTTTTAGGGGCTGTCCTGGTCCGTTTTTAATGGGTCTATCATGAATTTGTTTTAAAAAGAATTCATTGGGTTTTCGGAGACGAATCTGGGGACATGAAATTTCCCTTTTTGGTACCTCGTGCACGTGACACTGCTCACCCCGGCTCAAGCCAGGCTCATTCTTTGCTCAGGCTTTGCTTTCCAGATGTCTTCTAATAGATATTGGCGTTCTCCAGCGCAGCACCTCTGCACTCAACCCCACTTTTCTCCACTATCTACAATGTTAGCTTCTGTGTATAAAGCCAATATGACCTGCAGGTCCGGATTGTCACCCATCGTGGCCAGCATGTCCTCGCGGATCTCGACCTCGGTGCCGTATACTCAACTCGGGCTCACCACTGAAGAAGTCCAGCTCTTGCGTGCCGGTCAACTAGACAATGTTGTAGACAAAACCGTCGACAAGATCGCTAAGTTCCATGATATCCGGCGCCAAGTTGACGAGCTGGCGCTCGACCTGAAACCTATCACACATATCCGGGATATCGTGCATGAGTTTCGACATAAGGCCGAGCAGTTGGAGAGCGTTGCGCCCATCCCGTCTATGCACGCTGAATTTGCAGAATCCTTGTCCGAGGCAACGCAAGCGGCCAGGTAGCAAAACCTAAGCTACGGTCCGGTGATGCGAAAGCTTGCCACAACGAGCTTCATGACCAGGATAAATCGGCCCCCTACCGGTACCCTCGTGGTGTTTCCGTCCGGGACAGGTGAATCACGAGCCGCAGAGACTGATGGCACAGACATCCTTTGGTGTGTATTAAATACTTAACGGGATGGCTAACAGTCAAGCCTTAGCCATGCCCACCGTGCAGGGTCACATCGACGACCAGATATTGAGCAACGGCCATGTATCACGTTCGCCGCGTCAAGGAGGAGCGCCAACGAGGGTCATGGAAACAGGAAAAGGCTGGATATAACCTCTCAGGAAAGCACACATATTTCGCGGTTACTCTCGTCGTCTCCCGCACCGCGTGCGACGATAGAAAACACCCCAAGCTTCAGCTCCATGTCTATTTTTATAGAGGTCTTACTGCAGTATGTCTCTTATTTAGCGGACTGGTCCATCTTTGACCTCGGCTCGGATTCGGCAAGTGACCACGACCCCATCTCAGCCTACAACCGCTGAGTTCTTCCATGCAGCCCCCACCAAAGACACCCCCCTGAGCGGTCTTAAGCGGTGGGGAAGGACAATTAGTCGAGTTCGATGTAGTCGCCTTTCTGTTGATCCCTACTCCCCGTTTATCCAGGAACTTCCCACCCCAGTGTCGCACAATTTTGTCATTGATCCCCCAACACATTAGTTCGGGTGTTCACCCAATCTATCATCTTCTTCATCTTCACCTTTATCCTCATTATCTTCTTTCTCATCATCTTCCTCCTCCTCTTCATCCTCCCCTTCGTCCTCCCCTTCGTCCTCCGCTTCCTCTTGTTCGGTATCTCGAGTTTCTGCTCCCTCTTCGGAATCGTCCCAGATATACAATCCCCCCCTTTCGCCGTCCATCACCTCTACTTGCTCGTCCTCGTCAGCTGTCGATGTCAGGGTTTCTGAAACGAGTGACCACTCTCTCAAGTAGTGAAACCCCACATCTAGCAGTAGACTCGCCAGGTCCACTACTGAGTCCCGCGTCGACTCCTCTCCGTAAATGAACCCAGCCGTTACGACAAATACACTAGATGACCACCACGACAACGTCGAGATGACCAACAGAAACGCCAACACCAAGCTCCAGAGCTGCCAACGGTGAGCCCACGTCTTGTTCCTCAAGACGCCTGCCCTGTGCGAGTACCAGTCCGATCTTTTGGAAGCGAGAAATGATTCCCATCGCTGGTGTCGGCCGAGGTGGTCATCCTTCTTCTCGTGCTGCTTGTTGCTGGGTCTGCTATGATTCCTCTCCCGAAACTGATCGAGATGGAACTTCCATTCATCCTTAAGCCTCCAGTCATTGGTGAAGGGCCGCAGCGCGCAGAACCGAGCCCAGCGCTCGACAGCCATGTGCCCGACCTCCTCATCGAGCGTAAAGAATTCTTCGTGCCTCGTCCCGCAGCGGCAGGTAAAGTCGTAGCGGAAATTCGCCAGCTCCCTGTGCGCCAGCTTCTCGACCTGCTCGTAAAATAGGTGGACCTGGGTGTGTTCGGGGCTCGACTCGGACAGCGGTAGAAGATCGATGGTATTCTTGCAAAGGCCCTTGGTGATGGCTTTGAGACGGGTCTCGACCGACGGTTCAGCCGTGACGCCGATCTTGATGAGCTTTTTTCCGCTGGCGGTGTGTATCGCCGGCACTACGTATACGTAGCCTAGCTTCTTGTCCTTTTTTCTGAGCTTCTGTGGCTGACGCATCTGCTCCTCGATGCCTCCGTCAATGTCTTGGGCGCGTCTAGCTTTGGTGCCGCTGCTGCCGCCACCTGTGAGCGGTGTCGGGGCGCTCACGATCCGCCGTCGTTCCGAAATCGGCCTTACGGTACGGGAATTTTCGGAGGGTGCTTGTTTTTTCTTCTGCGCCGGAGATGGATCGGGCGTTGTCTGCGCGGTCGAAGGGTCTGGCTCCGACCCCGAATCGTCCGAAAGGATCTCAATGATCTCGACATGAGTCGGCTTGGAAACTTGAGACCGTGATTTTACATGAGGGAAGAGGAGTCGGGGAGGCGGTAGTGACGGTCGCGATGATTTTGATGATTTCTGCGGTAATGAGGTTGGTGATGGTGGAAGCGGTGGTGATGATGGGGGCGACGGCGAAGGTGAAGCTACTCGCCGTTTCACCCCCCGCGTCGGGATGCCAAGGATACGCCTTGGGCGAGACTCCACCCGCTGATTCAAGCCGCTCTTCCTAGAGGTAGTAGAGCGTGCGGAAACATCGGCAGAAGCATCTGAATCAGCCACCTGGCTCACGGTTACCTTACTGGAGGTATATTGTTCTGAGCTCCGTCCAAGTGAGCGTCTCAGAGAAGACCTATGCTTCTCTACAGAAGGAGTAGCATCGCTCATTTTCTGATCCGCCATTGGGGTAAATATTGGTTAAACAACAATCTGAGATCAAACAACGCTGCGGGCTCAAACGCGAATGATAAAGATGGATGCAATGAAGGTTTTGTGGTGAAGAACCGGGACCCCTCTTTGAAAAGCGCAGAACCGAGCGCCTAAATGCCGAGGGAGGCTGGTGAGCAGTCCCGACAGTATGGTACGAAACAGCCAACAACTCCTTGAGTGGGCGTGCAATGAAACCTTCCTAACCACCACCGGCCACCCATGGCGGCCACCCATGGCGGCTGCGCCCCGTCCACAGCCCCCTGCATGACACTCTAACCGTCGTTAAAAGTGATTGGAAAGATTTTAATCGAAGCAGAAGCAGGGGTATTTTGCGCGCCCTTCAAACGAAGGGCGGAACTGCCTGCATCTGGCCAGCCAGGTCGCCCCCCCCCCTGTAGTGACCTGGTACGTGAAGGGTTTTACCGACGTGACGAGCATAGCCAACTGCTGCCATGGTGCGGCAAAATCCAGGAATCTCCCTCTCGGTTACCTCAATCGCTACTCTAAATCGAAATGATGCGCCTTCGGAGGCCGCGAGGGGGTGGGGCTAGTCCACCATTTCTTGGCCTACTCCGCCAGAGGTGAAGTAATTCCCAACCTACCGTAGTAGAGCTTTCCTCAAGCTGTTAATCAGGCCGAGTCATAGTAAGCACATGTAAATAATTGTTAAAAAAAAATCGTTATTATAGCTCTAGAAAACGCGATGGACAATCGGATATGCATTTTTCGGCTATTTAATTCCTGCGGCCTAAGATTTGGTCGACTCGTTATGAACAGCGCGGGAGTCTCCAGATAAGAAAACAGCCTGGTTATGGGACTAATATAGGCACTTGCGATTACCATTTTGTTGGCTTAACGCTTTCGCATTTTCCACCTCCAGAGAATACTACCTATCCAAGCATCGATATCTTACCTGAGACAGCACCCAATGAGGGTAGCCGAACATAAGTCGCCCCTTGGCTACGGGTCTCTACCGCTTGTCCGTGCATTATCCCATGAACCTAGGCATCCCCAACAAAGGAGCATGGATTCGCTTCAGAAAGGACCAGTCCTATAGCCGCCATCTGCCGTCGAAAGATGAAGGGAAGGTTCCCACCGTAGAGGGTCCAGACCCCATCCCCTCTCTCGAGGTTAGGCGGTCTAGCCCCAACATACCTACCCGCCGCTACGAAGAATGCTTGACTGAGGACCAGCGGTCAGAGGCTGCCCTCTAGCTGAACAAGGCCTAGTGTTATGGCTCGCAATAGCTCCCCTGGTGTAGTATTGTAGCTGCACCACGCTGAGAAGAGCCCCATGATCACATGAACGTTCCTTCACAGTGCAATCCGCCCCCGCCGCAAATTTTCACCCTCGTGGTTAGTAGTCGACGAGGACATTGGGCGTTTAGTGCAGGGAAAGACTGGAACCGAGGAGCGATAGGGCTTCACCAAGAGCGAAAGATAGATGCATTGTTGGTCACGGGCGCGTGCGTATTGCGTGTAGAAAGCAAATTTACTTGTTTGTATGGCGATCTGTAATGACAGGCAGGATAACCAGTACATGGCAAGACGAGTCAATGAAAGTATAATGTCCCTCAGACCCCCAAGACATCTGCTCTCGCCCTGGTGCTCAGCATTCCAAATACAGGGAAAAAGAGATCACTCCTCGCTCTACAGGACCACGGCGTACACAATATATCCCTGAATGACTTTGGAAGCTGTGATGGGATTGGACTCAGGAAGCGGGATGCCGCGGATTGTATCGACGTCGACGAGCTGCGGGCTATCGTCTTTGGTGGGGAACTTGACCCACTTGAGCGCCCAGACAATTTCGCCATTGACAATTCCGGACGAGACAATCTCCAGGAACTCCGGATCGAAGCGGATATCGACGCTGGAGGGGGTCTCGAGCGGGACGCGAGCGGAGATGGTCAGCTCTGCGTCGCCAGGAAGATATTTCTTGATGGGCGGCAGCACGCTGCTAATGCGGAGGTTGTTGAGCTTGTTGATGACGTCGTCCTCGACAGAGGCCGTGCCGACAGCGGCAACATCACTGCTTGTTTTTGGGCCAAGGCCGGTGTAGTGAATCTCCACAGTGTAGGTGGCGGTGCCAGTCTCGACAAGGACGCTCTTGCTGTTGAAGTGGTCCAGGGGCAGGTTGATGTGAAGCTCGTACTTGAGTTCAATCAGCTGCTTTGGCTTCTCGCCGAGCCCGCCGGGGTAGCCCTCAAAGAGGAACTTAAGGCCGCCCACGAAATGGTCATCCCGGCTCAGAGAGGCTCCCAGCCAAAAGCCGTCAATCTCACCTTTGAGAGTGACAATGAGAAGCTTAAATTTAGTATCGTATAGAGCCTCAATTCTGGGAGGTGAAAAGGGGATGAGGTAGGGTGCCATTGTGCGTAGGCGGTCAAGGGACTTGTGGGATGGGAATTGCCGGCTTGGTTGTTTCTCGACGTGGAAGTTGGGTTGGTTTGGAACTCAAGAATTTGCAACGACAAAAAAAGAGCCGCAGGTTTTTATAGAAAACCCTCTCCTATCGTCCTTCTCAGATCTGCCCATCTGCGACTAAGCGCACGTCAGAACACAGCCAAATGACGCTTCGTTCTCCCAACTCAGACCAGCCAGCCACTTTTTCGACCTTCAGCTGCCTCTTGACTCAACTATCATGCCTCAAGCATTTATGGTTGTGTCCCGTGCTTGCTTGGACCCAATGATGGATCAATGTCAAGCGACGTGGGGCACGGAAAAGGCATGTACCGAGCCATTCCGGAGCTGATATCTTGATTTCATTCGCAACCCCTGCCTGGGGCCCCTACCAGCAACAACAAATCTACGGGCCTACAAGAGGCACGCCTAACAGCTGACGGGATTAAACTTGCCCTCCTAGTTAGCCACGACTTTATACGAGGTATACTGTCCTAGGTTCTTAGGCAGGCCCATTGAAGGACGAGGCGGCCTAGCGACAAAAGTGGCTTGCTGTGTCGGAACAAGTATTCCCTTTTCGCACTCTCAGCAAGCCACACCCCTGCAAGGCGATGCCTAGGCCGCGAGCGGGGTTCGACTCCCACTTCCGTACGGGACCATGCCGGCATGGCGACGGCAGATGCTGCAGTCATGGCGTTAGCGCCTATGCTTGGTTCGCCTTGAGCCGCAGGCCTAGGTACTTATTGGACACTTGAGGCAATCGTGCCTGTTACCTTGGCGATCGCCAAGGTTTAACAAGAACGCCGCCTTGGCCATGTTAATCCTCGGCGTACATACATTCCTAACGCCAAGTATACATGGAATCCGAGCAAGTAAACCCCCTGTATGCGTTGGCAGTGGCTTTCAATGTTTGGGGGAGCGTCTCATTCAAACCGCATCACATCTCAGCTACTCGTCATTTTTTGCTGACGCGCGCATTCGCGCGGGGTAATGCATCGTCTGACATGACGGCAGGTAGGCCGTCCCCCCGGGCCCCCCACCAACTTCGAAATCTCGAAACAAGCACCTTTTTCGCTGATGGGCGCTCGAAAGATTACCTAAGCGAGGGATTCTTGCTGCTTTCTCAAGGGCGCGTTCTCAGCTATGAGTTGGAAGATTCGAGAGCATATCTGGATGGGCACGCCGGCTGCTGTTCCCCTCGCCTCCTGGACCTCGAATCAGACCGTTGGCCTTGAGACAGTCTCTGATTCCAAAACACCTTCGTGATCATGAGTGAGTTGGGGCTAGAATATCTCTGGAGGACTCCCTCTGCATCTTGCATGATTGCCTGGATAACTGGTAGGAGACAGCCGCCATGATGGTTATTTTACCTGATAAGAGGCAATCAATTTCTAAGCCTGGTTGGGGCCGGATGAAGATGGGGAATGCGCATTTGCGCTTGGGAATCAACGATGGCCGCTCGATGCTGCAATTTGTTCTTGCAATATGTTTCCAACTGAGTGCAGAGTCTTGGGCAACGCACGCTTCGGCGTGCCGGTAATAGATGGTTATGATGTGCCATGGGGACGGCATTCCCTGTGCCAGAAACACCGCTCACTGGATTCGCTCCAAATAATGGGGGTTGCAAAGATGTAATTGTATTATTCATCCTCGTCCCTCTAGCTTTACCAGAAGTCCCATTCTTATAGTTTGTGAATAATGGCAAAGGTTGTGTCTGAAAGAAAGGGGGGTTTAGGGGCCCTAGACATCGAGTCAACGAAGCTGATGCCTGGTACTACCAGAGCGCCGGTAAGCCTTAGTCACTGTAAGTTCAAGGGTCTAGTCTTCATTAGGCAAGGAAGAGAGCAAGCACTAACTTCGTTTAGCATAACTGACCATAAACTATTAAGTAGGTTCGGGCGATTCAGAAACATGATCGAGCCAAATCGGGGAGGGAGATAAAGACCACTCCTGACACCATTTCCCTTCGATAGGTCTATGCCCATTTCCAACATATGATACAGTACCCCAAGGCACAATTTAGCGAGGACGGGGTATAAGGGTTAGGTGTAATCGTATAAGCCATATCCAGATCTTTTTCTATCTCTCTATCTTTTCTCCGAGCGCAATGGAACTGAGGCTTTCCAGAACACGTCAGCTGCGCGTACGGCCGATTCGTCCGACAAGATGTTCCGCAGATAGGATCTTGGCTGTGTGGAGCATGTAGCCCATGGTGAGCACCTTCTTCTGCTCGCCCTCTGTCGGTGCCTTCTCAGACTCCCGCGAGAACAACAACGCACTTCCCGAATGTAACCATCGAGTGCCCGTTGCGAGCTGAAGGAGGGGAACCCATAGTTGAGTATGGGTACCATCGACGTTTTGCCATGTTAAAGGCCCAGAGCTCGTTAAAAGTCGCGGCCGCTGGTGAGTCGCCCCCCAAACACATACATCATGTCGCCCACAATGGCTGCTGAGTGGCCCTCTCGGGCAGCGGGGAAATAGCCCCTGTGACCGATAGCGTCTCGTCTCACTTGGTCTCACGTGTTTTTAACTGGATCGTAACTCCATACATCGTTGTACCATTCCCTGCCATTAGTGCCTCCAAAGCTAATAACGTAGGTGACGAAAGGTGTTAGCAACATATATAAGTAGATAGAACCAAAACACCACGATAGATAAATGAGAGAAGGAAATTGGCAAACAGACACCCACATATATCTTATCCTTCCACACCACGGCGCTATCATTAGTTCGCGGTGATGCTCGCAACGTCTTCTGATCAGCTAGCTTTAGCAATACCTAGTTGAGGCCATCGAGGTCGAAGAGAGTGACGTCGTTATAAAACTCATCATCGAGCTGTCCGCCAAAGATAGCCAGGAACGAGGCAACAAGCGACAGGCCATGCCCATAGCGGCCAGATGGCGGTGACGAATCAGATGTATGCGAACGAGAGGCAACGTACCAGTGAGATATGTCAGGGTTTTTCCACCAGTGTGAAAGAGTATGGCAGAGGCGTGAAGGGAGCGCAATAACAGCGAATATTAGGTGGTGGTCAGGGATAACATTAAAACCGAACAGCTAAAATACAGGGGGGGCCGTAGGCCCCTAAATAGCCCACCCTTGGCTGAACCTGGGTAAATCCCCTAACAACCTTCAGGTGGGAAATCCACTATTTACTTCCCCATCACCGATGCCCGAATCTAGCCATTCACTCTTTACCATCTTCATTCACTCTACCACCAGCCCCATGATGCAGTTTCCCGCTCCCTAACAGACATCTTGCACCTGAAGACCAATGCAATAGAAGCATTTACAAGCCAATTCACCAGTTTGACCGGCGTTCTTATGATTAAACAATGGAACTTCCAAGCCAAAGAACCGGCAAACTCCCAGCCTCCACCAGGGAGATCTATATCAGATTGTATAGCGGACCCTTTGGGGTACAGAGTTTCCGTCTCAACAGCTCTATGTTTTACCCTAAAGTTGCCCTCAGCAATTTCCATATTCGTCCGTGATCCTGAGCCGCTCCTAAGCTAGGGTGAGCTGGACCCTAAAATTACCCATAGGTGGGTAGAACCCATGGCTGTCACAGACGCGCGGCATTGGAGGGGGCGTTGTCATAGGGTTAAGGTTACGCATGGGGTTTTGGTGGAGTCATGGAACAGGTGAGATAAGAGCCATAGTACGGGGATGCGTTCTCTAAAATATTCACCTTTACGATCGCGAGATACTGTCCAAATCAGTCTTGAACACGAACACACCAGAAACAAAAGACGACCAAATGAGGCTTTCTACTTGCCTTTATGGTATCACGGGCTTTGCCTCTCGGGCCTTGGCAACGGCTCCGCCTCAAACCCCGGGACCTCGATCCCAACGCTGTCCAGCTCATGAAGCCCCCTGGACTGCCATCTTCGCAGAATTTGAACCTCACCTCCGCCGACCTCCTCAAACCCCCTCCGTGGGCCGTCGAAGCCAACTCGACATCAAGCAACCTCGATCGTCGAATCATCTGTACCTTCAGACTATTGGAGGACCGCAAAGATTGCAATTGGAACGGCGGGGCGTATCCCTCAAACATGGGAGAGCCCAATGCGCTCTACGGAGCCTACAACTACCTGATGGCGCTAGGGACTAACGTTTGCCATGTCCACGATTCGATCACTTTCGACTGGAGCTGGGTTGGCGACTTCTATGTCCAGGTAAATGGGTGGACACGCAGGGGCGTCCCGTATGCGTCCAGCTACTGTATGCATGTTGCTACGGCGATG
>Ga0247760_1002309_pt1 | contig 14884 bp, 14 predicted proteins | sample UWRJL171409R4_FD_179936 | JGI IMG/M metagenome (GOLD analysis project Ga0247760, IMG submission 179936) | Plant litter microbial communities from Arlington Agricultural Research Station in Wisconsin, United States - UWRJ-L171-409R-4 | ecosystem: Environmental > Terrestrial > Plant litter >...
CGATCAACTCAATCTCCCGGTCTGGGAATATCGTCTCGCTCGCCTTGGTGAGGTTTTCTCGGTATAGCCTTCTAACCACCGATTCATAGCCTCCTGCCCCTCCTCCACTTTCTCCTCCTTTCTTTGTATCGGACATTTCCAGTTCCCGCTTCACCGAACTCACCAGCATTCCCCATGCCGTGTTGACTTCGACTCTCACCAAACTGGCATCTCGCTTCCAACTCGCATACCGCTCTGGCAACCAATCCAGAACAGGAAAAATCCCCGCTAGCTGTGCGATTCCTGGCTCAATGAGTTTGACAAATCTCCGTTGCGTATCGATATATTCGTCTAGCCCGGCGTTACATGTGCCTACTCTCTCACCCTCACCCTTACCCTTACCTTCACATGCAGTGGCAGTGGAAGTGGTACGACCAAACAAGACCGCCAGCGCGAGATCATAACTCCACACGCGAAAAGCCCGGTTGAATTCCTCGCCTACTAATAAACTGTGAATAAGCCGCGCCGTCAAGGCCCGTATAATGGGTGCGGCGTCAGCGACCCCCGCAGGACCGGTATGGTGAATGAGCGCCCGGCGCATGCGCTGGTGATGCTCGGCGTCGTTCCAGAGAGGGTGATTATCGTCATTGGGGAAGATGTATTTGGACGGGATGGGAAGACGGGGACGCGCAGAAAGGGCGGCGCTTTGTTCTTGCATTAGCTGGCGGACGTGTCGAGCATTGTTGAGAACGACGAGGTTCGTGGCGCCAATCTTGAGGCCGATTACAGGTCCGTATTTGGAAGCCCCCCATGCGGAGAATGTGAGGAAGGACCGGGAAGGGGGTAGTTGATGGAGATTTCCCAGGCCGATAATTGGTCTCGGACCCGGAGGGTAGTTGCGGGGACGAAGGGTTGAAATTATGAAACGGATGATGGGAAGAGTAATGGCTAGCGCAGTCAGGGCTAGAAACCCGGTGAAGATGAACGGCATTGCTTCTGTTGAGATATGTGCGATATTGTGATATCGGGATTGGAGGGTGGCCAGTTCTTAGAGTGGACAGCCACACAACGCGCAGAGAGAGCTAGAAGACAAAAGAAAGAAAAAAAAACAGGAAAATAGCGGGAGAAAAAAATAAAGAACAGCAACAAACACAATCACTGAAATAACACAATTCCACACACAAGGTACATGTCGGTGCCGGGCCATCACTAACCGAAAATCCCTGGCCGGACTTGCATGGGAGGTTTCTGAGGTTCCGGAGACTGCTCCATCTGGACATGCCGCCCGCCAGGCCCCCGATGACGTTGCATAGAGTTCCGTCTGCGCTACAGGTCATTGCTTGTTCGCACGGAGTAAACTGCATCGGCGGTAAAAATAGAGTATGTGAACCGGTCTGAGTTGCTGGAGGTTTCCAGGTTGGTTCTCCGTCTATTACCGTGGTCCATGTAGTGATCCATGGTTTCCGTTTCTGAGGAAAGTGCTTGGGGTCTGGATTTATCTGTGTTCTTGTATCTCTGCAACTTTGACATGGGGACGGACGGCAGAATTGACGCAATGATTGAAACCATAACACCGTGTGAAGCTGACCCCGTACTACCTTGCCCTTCAATGACATGCTTCGCAAACTACCTACCTACCTACCTATAGGTAATCATCATCTCTCTACACTGTTTTCTTAGGACGCGCAAGGTGTTTCAGTACTCTAGAATGTGCGAGCGGGGAGGTTCGTGTAATTGGACACTCTGAACTGCCGTGGAACATGTCCCTCCATGTGCCGCGTTTCCACCAATGGCTATAATGATGCATTGTGCATCCGGGATCTGCAACTGAACCCCGACTGACCGACCAACCGACCAACTGACTGCTACTGCGTTCCCGTCGTCTTTATCAACCCTCCCCAACAACGCCGAGCCCGCCAAAATAAGGCGAATCCTGTTTTCCTATCTTTTTTAACAACTCGGCTAGGCATACCACACCAAGTAAAGCGCGCCCGATCCATTTGATCAAACTGGAGAATATCTCGCGCGATTCAAAGGCCATGCTCTCACGTCAGCTTCTACATCTAGCCAGGCAGTGTCCGAGATCAGTGAGCCGGCGGCGGCTTCTCTCGGTCCAAATACCCTTTCGGTGTTTCTCAAGCCCCCCCGCCGCCAAACACAAACACATGCAGGAGGAGCCCGAACCCCGCACCGCCATCGTCACGGGAGGTGCTCGAGGAATCGGCAAGGCCATTGCCCTCCGTCTGGCTCGTGACGGCTACGACATTACCGTGAATGATCTCCCTTCGGCACAAGCGTCGATTGATGAAACCGTTTCGGGAATCCAGGCTTTGGGGAGACGTGCATACGGTCATGCCGCCGATGTGGCGGCCCCCGACGAGGTGACTGGTTTGGTCCGCGCCTCTGTCGACAAGTTGGGCTCCCTCAACACGATGGTTGCCAATGCTGGTATCGCGCAGGTCAAGCCTTTGCTGGATTTGACACCTGGGGACTTTCAGCGCATGCTCGAGGTGAACGTCGCTGGGGTGCACCACTGCTACCGTTTGTCTGCCTTTTCCCTACTTGTCCTGTCCATGTACATTTATACATACATGTGTGTGTAGAGAGACGGTTTCCAGAACTTTGCATGTGAGCAGACCGAATCTGACACCTCATCACACAGAAGCGGCAGCCCACCAATTCATAGACCAGGGCACACCTGGAAAACTCATCGGGGCAGCGAGCATCGTGGCGTTTAAACCGTTTGCCTTACTCGGGCACTACAGCGCCAGCAAGTGGGCCGTGAGGGGACTGACGCAGGTGTACGCCATGGAGCTGGCCAGCCATGGAATCACAGCCAACGCCTATGCCCCGGGAATTGTGGACACCGCCATGTGGGAGCTCATAGATGACGGTCTGGCCAAGAAGGAGGGGAAAGCTAAAGGGGACATGATCAAGAAATACAGCGAAGAGCTCATTTCTCTGGGGAGGACGAGCGTTCCTGAGGACGTCGCGAAACTGGTGAGTTTCTTGGCAAGCTCCGATGCCGAGTACATCACCGGTCAGACGTATATTGTGGATGGGGGGATCATATTCACCTAGTCCTTTTCAAGATGCAGGCCAATGATCTGCATCTGTACTTATTCATGAGTGTCAGCAAAGTAGGCGGTCAGGCCTGTTGAGTTTCAGTTATCGAGATATCCAGACCTCACCATTTCCAGTCAAGCGCAACACCTAAAGAGCTCATGAAGAAAACCAATTGTGGGTCCCGACGTTGGATGTAAATGACCTGGTCCCGAACTGCTTGGAATGTGTTGGTCAGCAAATGGCGGGTCTTTGGACCGTTGGCATTTACAAAAAACCTCGCTGTTCTGGAACCGGAAACTTTGTGACAAAGCACCGGGGTTATGACGGACTTTGCGCTCCGAGACATCGGACTTGGGATCATGCCGCCCCAAAAATCTACCCCGCCGATAGTTGAGACAGAAACATAAAAAGCTCCTTTTCCGTGTGGAGAATTTTTTGTCAGCCAAGCATCAACTTCAAGGTAGCATCAGAGCAAACCAACTTGCATCTCAATGTCAACAATCGCCAAAACCGTCGTCGCCACCGGTGCATCGTCCGGTCTGGTATGCAGAGCCCTTGCACACCTTCCACATCGAGTGCTTTTGCGTTCCAGATCGCTGATGACATGTTGCAAATAGGGCTTCGAAGCGGTCAAGCAACTGCTCTTGCAGACACGACCGTATCGGTTCATCTTGGGTGCTCGAAATGTCGCCCAAACCCAAGCGGCCTATGAGGGGATCGGGTTCGATCGGACACGACACCAGTTGACCGTGATTCCGCTGGATCTTGCCGACCTCAAGAACACTCGAGTCTTTGCACAACAGACTCTGAGCGAGCTGGGCGCAACCGCGATTGACTTGCTCGTTCTCAACGCAGCAATCTCCAACGGATCTGAAGAGCCTGGCCCTCATGGGTCGAAGTGGTCGGAGGCATATATTGTCAATCATCTTGGTATTGCACTGCATCATTTGCGTCTTTGACTTGTCTGATTCGGGATGGGAGCGCTAACAATTCGGCATGACATGTACAGCCCAGCACTACCTTGTCCACCTGCTTCGCGCAAAGCTTGTCGAGTCAAAGTCCAGAATTGTTTTTGTCTCGTCGGGCGCCGTTCGCCAAGTGGAGAACCCTAGCGACCTGGATTCACAGTTACTTGGGGGTGCGGGCGTGTCGGGCATGACACTTTACCCCGCGACCAAGTTTGTGCAGCTGCTTGGTGCGCACTGGTGGCGTCGCCAGCTCGCAGGGCAATGCACGGTTGTGGCTGTGTCCCCTGGCTTGATCCCGGGAACAGGCCTGGGGCGAGGTTTCAGCTTCCAGATGCCCCCAAATTTGCCAGATGCGAAATCGGTTCCCGAAGGAGCAGAGAGCATTCTGCGGGCTTTTGACAGGAATGACCTCCCAGAAGACCCCGAACAGATTTTCCTGACCAGTTGGGGAGAGTGGTGGCCGAAGGACGTGTACGGAAAGACGCTGGACAAGGGTCTGCAGGAAAAGTGGTGTCCGAGCAAGGAAGCGATTGAGCGGGAGGAGGGCGTTGCCGCTGTGGAGTGAGCAGGTGGGGAAACTGTTTAGCGAACTATTTCTGGGACGAGAGAAAAGAATCGGAATTTTCGGAAGGTCCCAGCTTCGTTACGCTGTTATACGCTGCAATACATCCATAATACGCTGCGCAAGGTGCAAAGACCAAAAGCACGGACCCAACTGTGACGCTTCTGCCTGGCAGGACTGATTCGAACTCGAATGCCCCGCCTTGCCCCACCTCTCTTGAGTTGTTGGTACTTCGTAGTTCCTTCCTCAAACGCACGAGGAAGCGACAATTTCTGCTTGGCAACGACAACTTGATCACGTCATTTGGGCACTGGCTTCACCATGAGCGAGAAGGAAATCGTCGAGGAGACCTACGACCAAATCGCTGACTGGTACCTCGACTGGGTCAGGGAACAGCGATCGCCTCGCGAATTGTACACGCACAAAGTCTTGGACAGAGCTCCATGTTCGCAATCCCAGTCTCCCGATATCCTCGAACTCGGCTGCGGCCCAGGAGTGCCTATCACACGGCTGCTGCTCGATCGTGGAGCACACGTCGTGGCCAATGACATCTCGACCAAACAGCTCAACATGGCCAAGGGCTTCTGCCCCGAGGCTTCCTTCGTCTCGGGCGACATGTCCGCCCTCTCCTTTGAGCCATCCAGCTTTGACGGCGCTGTCAGCTTCTTTACCATGTTTCACCTTCCCCGAGCCGAGCAGAAGGAGATGCTCTCCAAGATTCACACCTGGCTGAGGCCCGGCGCCGTCTTCGCCTTCAATCTTGCCACCGTTGACGAGGAGGAAATATACGGCGAATTTCTTGGCCGTGGCATGTTTTGGAGCAGTTACGACGTTGAAGATAGCAAAGCCATGGTGAGAGATGTCGGTTTTGAAGCGATTGAGGCCGAGGTGCTCGAAGCCGGCGATGGGCAACTTGACGAGGACGACCCAGATTATGGCGCCAAATTCCTCTGGATTGCGGCCAGGAAGCGCCAGAATGGACCAGAACCGGCAAGCGACCACGCGCCGACTTGCTGCGATCCGAGATAGCATATTTCCTGCACGTCAGTATTCACTTGCCGTTGCATACGGCCGTGCATGCTCGGCACCGGGGATGAATAAGCCACTCCGCTTTTCTCACACTTCTGCGATACTATCAGAGAGGTGCTCCAGTGGCCCAAAACAGACCCCGACCCCGAGAATCCTGTCGCCAATGACATGGCGTTGCTTACTGGGACGCCCTGTAGAATATGGAGTGAAAAGCGGAGGATAAAACCCCCGCCCTCGAACCATGGTGATTCCGCCGTCTGTGGATGTTAACTTTTGCAGTCCCAAGACTTGGTAGGAACTGACATGGCATTTCCGAATCTAAATTCCAACACGTCGGCGTGGGCGTGGATGTGGCCGTCCCTACCTAGCGCTGTCACTCTCGCAGCAGTGTCAGCACTCATTCTTGTTGCCGTCACATTTTCCCGGATCATGCCCGGGGCTCGCAACGGTGTGCCGGAACTATCGGACAGTATCCCCTTTGTTGCAAACACGTTCCAGTATATGACAAATACAAACAAGTTTCTAGCTCGGGCAGCGTGAGTGACCAGTTGTGGCTACTCTAACTCAGTAAACTGACAGTTGAATCAGCACCGAGCTCCGCCGTAAAAGCATCATCGGATTCTTTCTTGGCCCGATGCGCGTCTATCTAGTCAAAGATGCCCGCGACGTTCAAGCCATGTTCCGCGCAACCAATGTCAGCACCGACATCTTCAGCTTGAGGGTTCAGAAACAGCTTGCTGCCTACTCTGAAGTCGATCTCCTCAAATTTGCAGCCGACCAGTCCGGCAGATCCAAGGTAACAACGGCGCCGGGAACAGGTATTCGTTACTGGGCGACCTTACACCAGATCATGACCGACCACTTATCCCGGGATCACGCCAAAAATGCACTCAGCGCAAAGTACCAGGAACTCTTCGGCCAGAGACTCCTCAAATTTCCAGTGGGTGAGTGGACGACCATCCACGTTTACGAATTTCTTCGAGACGAAATGGCCACGGCAGCAACTGCAACTATGGTGGGATTGCGGGCATTTGAGCGAACCCCCGACTTCATAAAACGGCTCTGGGAGTTCGACGAGATTGCCAAGTCTCTGATATGGGGATTTCCTCGCTGGATGAACAAGGACGCGTGCATGAAGCGTGAAGCACTGCATGCAGCATGCGCTCGCTATCTCGCAAAGGCAATGTCCGAGTTCGACTGGGATGGGCCTGAAGCTGCCGCCGACTGGGATCCGGTTCTTGGATCACGTTTTACTCGAGAGTACTTGAAGTGGATGCGGGACTGTGGGTTCACCTTGCAGACCATGAGTGGGGCGGTTGGGCTGGCCATCTTTGGGTATGTCAACTTCACCTATATCTCGGCCGACATGGCTACCTAGGTTACAATTCCTTCCATCTAACCCTGGACTGCCGCAGCTTGAGCGGGAATACGACGCCGATAGTGGCGTGGTGTATGATGGAGATCATCAAGGATCCATTACTGTCCCGTCAGGTTCACGGTGAGGTCACCTCGGTCTGCGTGGTTGATGAGCAGGGCAACAGCTCTATCGAGGTCGGTAGACTCATGTCTTTGCCACTGCTACAATCAATCTACGCTGAGGTGCTCCGTCTCCACGTCTCCATCAACGTCACACGAGAACTAACCGGGAACATAACGCTTGGAGGATACTCCCTTGAAAAGGGGTCGGTTATTCAAGCGGCAACCGAGATCTGTCACCACGATGAAGCCATTTGGGGTGTTCCGGGACATCCTGCCAGCGAATTCTGGGCCGAGAGACACATCAAGCTTGTTCAGGAGCCCGACGGGCAGTGGAAGCGCCAGTTTGCCATGAACAAGAAGCCCGGCGAATTTTTCCCGTTTGGTATGTTGGAGCAAAGCTCAAGGCGAATTATCACTGAGACTAACGAAGGGTGGTTGTCAGGAGGAGGTCGAGGCATGTGCCCTGGTCGATCTTTCGCCAAACAAGAAGTCATTTTAACCATCGCCATGTTTGTCTCCACATTCGATATCGAGTTCGAGGGGTGGATAAATTCTGCAGATGGATCATCTTCAGACAGGCAGGCCCAAAACGATCCGCGCTACAGTGGCACTGCTGCCATACCACCCGATCGCGATATGAAAGTTCGTTTGAGGAGGCTGGGTTGACCGGGAAGCTTGGAGACATGCCGCAGAATAAAGGTCACGAACACGATTTTCTAGAACCGAGTGCGTTCCCAGGAACTTTGCGCAGCATTGGGTCTTTGATGTGGCCAGGGGGTCAGTCAGTCTTTCGGCGAGGGAAAGGCTGCCAATTTGCTACCACAGCATCAGCTTGTGTGGCTCGTTTGCGAATAAGTGCGCTGGGCTCAGTATGTTGTTAAAGGAAATGCCTGGCAGACTCGACAGTCACAGCGGCCGCCAGCAAATGCGGTGAGAATCGATATCAACCGTCCTTTTTGCGGATGGGTATTCTTTTGTCCCGCTGAACCGACCGCATTTCAACCTGGTCTGGAACATGCACCCTCTCAGCTCTTGAAGCTCTCAGCCGTAAGAAAAAATAATCATCCTTCTCCAAAGAAGGTTTCCAACGCCAAGCTATTGGGCGCACTAACCACTTCAGTATGGGTCACATTGTAATATTGCACTTTTGCTGATTTCCCCGCTATACTCCCTGCGGGGGATCACCAATTAAGAACACCCAGACATGCAGGTAGCACGGTGGCTGGGCTGAGGAGGGCGAGCCTCGGTTTGATTCGCCGCAACACGCATTGCATTTCCCATGCCTTGCAAGAATGGGCGCAAGGCGACCCCATCCGGTTAGTGCTCGACTTGGGTCGGAATGTTCCACGACGTCTACAAGAGGAACGAGATTCCATCAAGAGCTGTCCACTGCGCCGTCATTGCCAGCAGCATCATTGTGTCCTGACTGGCCGCACTACGTCTCGAGTAAAAAAGCCTTGACAAGATGGCGGCCAGAACCCCCAACCCCACCCAGACGGGTACGGGCCATATCGCCGACGAGTTTGACGCTCGGGACCGCGAGTACAAATACAGCGGTTCCAAAACCGCCGAGCAGCTCACTTTTGCCGATATCCGCCCGCAATACCCAGGCTGGCCCGTCCTCAACCAAGGCCATACGAACACGTGCGTCGCCAACGCCACAGCCTCAGTGTTGCATTTCCTCGCGTACACGGGCCGCGTCACTCGCAATGAAGGAGGCGGCGCTTCTTCTTCTTCCCCATGGGAGTTCTCTCGTCTCTTCATCTACTACAACGCCCGCGCAATCGGATGGATGCAATCCGAGCAGAAGAAGGAGTGGCCCGACGCGGTGGCGGACAAGGGGTCAAAGATCCGCAATGCCATCAAGACCATTGGCCAGCTCGGGGCCGCCTCGCATGACGCCTGTCCATGGCGTGTCCAGGGTGGTGTTGTCCTCGGACTCAATGAACGCCCAAAGGACGAAGCGTATGATGACGCCGAGAAACTGCACGCTATTGAGTATTTCCGTCTTGATCCAGACCACACGCCCGAGGCCGAGGAGAATTTCACCGCCAAGCAAAAAGACGATGTGGGTGAGCTTACCCTTTTGCGCGTGAAGCAATGTCTCGATGAAGGGTATCCGGTCATCTTTGGTTTCAACTATTACTGGAAGAACTTCACCACCGACCCTGCTGCTACCGGCCCTGACGCCTCGGGGTACTATACCCTCGCCATCCTCGAGAGTGTCCACAAGGCACCTCCCAAGAACGACGAAGGGAACCCTGCGTACGGCTCTCATGCGGTTATTGCCGTCTCCTTTGATGACAAGAAAAAATGCATTCTCTGCAAGAACTCCTGGGGTGATTCTCTATATCCTTGGTTCTGGATGCCGTATACCTGGATCCTCGACTTTGAAGCAACTCACGATTTGGACGATCCGTGGTCTCTCCAGTGGTAGTCTGCCAACGCCCACCCGCGGTCTCAACATCCCCAAGCCTAGCACCGTCAACTTGCAAGACTCGTTCTCTTCCTCCTACAAACTAACCACCCTCCCTTGGACCACCATCATGACCATCTCCCCCAACGCGACTGTTGGTACCGCCTGCTACAACTCTGAGACTGCCAAGGTGTGGGTCACCACTTCCATTGGCAAACTGCAAAACATGGGCTACTTTGACAACAGCGGAGGCTGGCTCCAGGTCCTCCTCGTCGAGTATCCCCCCTCTACCGGTCCCGTCAGCATCATCTCCCTACGTGGGTTCAAAGAGCAACAACCACACGATGCCAGAATCTTTTATATATCGGCAGATCGAGCCGTGCAAACGTTAACATCATATCCCCCTCCGGAACCGCTAACACCAGCGGAGGGAGCCTCCACCCATGGTGGTCTGGCTTCAGTAAGTCGTTTTGCCGGACATGAAGAGGTATTCTGGGTTGCGCCCGATGGATCAATTCAAGCCAAATATCGATATGCCGACCAAGGGCCCGACTGGAAAGCGTATGAGTTTGCACCAAAAGGTAGCGCACACGCGGAAAGCTCTCTCGCCGCGGCGGCCTCGGGGAATGGCAAGGAGATGTTTGTGTGGTGGACTACGCGCGAGGGACAATTGACGGGGAAGCGCTGGGTGGATGATGGTACGGACTTATGGTGGAGGCAGTTGACGGGCACATTTTCCACCAAAAGCGCTGTGACCAACGGGCGGATAGCGACGGTTGTGCAGGGCAGTGCCTGTTTTGTGTATTGGCTGGGGACGAGTGGGGAGGTGTTCCAAGCCGTTTGTCGGGGTGGTACGGTGTTGGACCAGGATGTCGCAGGTCCGCGATGGGCGAGGGTTGATTCGGGCTTGGTCGCGGTGGAAAGGGCGGCTGGTGAGATTGATGTTGTTTGGGTTGGACCTGATAACTCCTTGTGTTTGGCGAGGGGACAAGCGGAGCCGGAACAGTTGACGGGGAGTGGGGAGGTCAAGGCGGGAAGTCCACTGGGTGTGTTTACGAGAGTCAAGGGACAGTATTCGGTCGTCTTTGCAGACTGGGAGGGACGAGTCAGACTTGTTGATTGTCTAAAGTAGTCAGAACTCTTTCCCGTTATCAAGAGTCTTGTGAGAAGCAAGATGGCCAATGAGAGGCAGTATTTCACATTGCCGAAAACCCGGCCGCGGCACCGGTCATGGTTCTCGGCCAAGCGAGGAACAGGGTTCTAGGCCTGTTGATATTTTGGTTTTATTATCAGCGGAAATATACCGAGATTGATCAGCTCATGGTGTTGCTGGCCGGGTATGTTGGTGTCGTAGATTGTGTGCAGCTAGCCAAGGTCGGTCAGTCAGCTGAAGCGCGGGCTGTTTTGTGCGACGAATCTGGGCACATGAGCTGCTTCTTGACCGAAGAGCCCACCTGCAGCGCGTTTGAATACAAAACGATTAGCCGAGCTTCGCTTAACTGGTGAGCAATATCGTAACCGCCTGATGAATAACTAGACTGCGCCGCTTAAGCCAGAGCTGAGCCGGGCCCAATCTGGCCTGAGAAAAAGCGGCGAGGGGTTACGTGAGCTTGAGGAGAGGGAGACGACCATATTGGGGTTAAAATACACCAGTCACACGCACACCCAATACGCGCCTACATCGTGATTGGAGTTGTTGCCTAGGAACTACCCTATAGATTAGGCGTCATCTACTTTCTATCGACAGGAAACTTCAGCCGGGGGACTGAAAACGGGGCCGCTGAGGCTGTGCAGCGGCCGCGTATGGGATCACCCTAGCTCAGGAAAGAACCAGGGCAAGCTCAGGATAAATCAGCCACAGCTCACCCAAGCTCACCCCAGCTCAGGACTAGGAACAAAAAAGGAAATTTCGTGTGCCCAGATTCGTCGCATACAACCAGGCTGTTTCGGTTGGTGGTGTCGTGGGTGTTTGTGGCGAGTGGGCTGGTGGGATTGACGGCTTCGACTTTGCCATGAGTTCGCAAGTTTTGTGTGTTGGCTAGTACCTACCTACCTACCTACCCACTTACATAAAGACGTATCTAGGGCTGGTTTTCAAAGGAAATGTGCTTCTCAAAGGGCTAGCCCTGGTGCTAATAGTTGACGATTACTCTATATCGAGATTAGCTAGCAGTTAACAAGACTCTGTCTTCTTTTTCCCAGCTGAAACTCAACAAATCCCAAACTTTTATCATGACGACATCCTCAATTTCAAATGCTAACAACAACAAGTATCCAGACAAACACCCCCAGCATCGTGACCTGGATGTCCCTGGGACTCAGAACCTGGTTGTTCCAGCTGTATCAAAATCACTTGAAAGCCTTTGCAGCTGTCTATGCGTTGTAGTATCTACCTCGTGTAAGTCAGAATCAAATTCCTCTGTCGTAATACCAGCTTTGCCAAGGTCCGTTACTTAGGTAGGAAACTAAAACTGACCGGAGCGACTTTCGCAGCGCATTCTTTGCGCAACAGAGGTATGCCCGCTTTAGAACCTTGTAATCGGACGGGGGAATTGACAAGATACGCCCGAGACGCGGAGGCAAGGGATCCAATTATGATAAGTTTCGTCGATTTCATCCTGCGGTAAAGAGAACAAGAAGCGGCGAGAGTGTAGAGAATCAGGAACACTTGGCCTAATACAGTGACCGGTGAAAAAGGGATGACACCTTTGACAACGCTGCCTGGGTCGTGGCATGTTAATATACTAGCCAGGTCCCCAGATCACAACCTATATTGTTTTTATTTGTAATGCACAAGGCAGCCCAACAAGGTTGCCTGATTCTATACCTAGATCCCAAATCCATGTCGTTCAGTCCATGTTTGGTAGAACATGGAACAAAGGCAGACAGATTGACAGCGTTGCTCAGATCCGGCCATGTGTTATACCTAGATCCCATTTCTATGTCTTTGAGGTTAGATGGTAATACGTATGGCAGATTGCCAAGGTTACCCAAATCCATACCTAGATCCCAAATTTGTTTTGCGAGCGTAGCACATGCAAAAAGTCAAAAGTCGCGCGCATGACAACATAAGCCCCTTTTCCCCTCAAGACTTGACCGCACCCGACTAGAAACCAAGAGGCCTCCTGCTAATTCACGGCTCCTTATCGAGATTCTCGTTATCCCTAACTACTACTACCTAGGTAGGCAGGAAGGTGCCTAACTGGAACATGAAGCGAGAAATGTCGGCCGTACCACGCCAACACACCTTGTCCAACAACCTAAAGCCTTCGCTCCGTGGGATCCCCTGGACGGGCGTCGCTGCTGTCGGCGGCATGACGGCATGTCTGGTGGCGTCGGCAATCATTTTGGGCGTCGCCTCGCGGGATGACGTCGTCGCGTCTTGGAGGGTGCATCCAGCGGTTCTGCTAGCAATATTGGCAACGACATCGAGCATCCTTTTCAACACGGCTCTGGCTGCCGGCGTGGCGGTACAATTCTGGCTTTGCGCCTCTAGAGGGACTAAGCTGTCGCAGCTGCATTACATTTGGGCTCACGGGCGATTCTTGAGTTTTGGGTCCGCTGTTCGCTCTCACGGTCCAGCGAGAATGGTAGCTGTGCTGGCACTCGTGGCCAACATTGCGCAGTTTGTGGGCGCTCCGCTTTTACAGAGATCAACATACCAAGCTGTGGAATATCGTCTGAGCACGCAAAATATTTCCATGGATATAGCGCGCCAGATTCCCGACGGCTGGTTCGGGTCCATGACTAATAATGGCAGCATGGTCACCAACTTTGATCGCGGTCTCGCTTTGACCCAGCAATGGTGGCAGAACAGCTCCATGTCTACACGGGGAAGCGATGGCTATGGTTGCGATGGAACGTGTAAAGGGCGAGTTTCCGGCGCAGGTTTTGTTTACCATTGCTGGTCGACGGAGCGGCGACTGGAATTAGCCACAACCACGACCAACGGCCAGACCGTGTTTCTGGTGAGCACAGAAACGATGCATCACCAAAATAAAACAGGGCTACGTGCGCCGCTACTGCGGCTTACTGTCTGGTATGTGTCGGGAATTGACAACGAGTGCGTGGGCACAGTCCGCGAAGAAATCTGCGACATCGAGTCCGCTACGGTGGAATATCCCGTAACCATCCAGAATCACACCGTCTACCTTGATTACCACGACCTACTTCGCGACGACCAGGGACCACGGGTGATATCACGATACTCGACGCCGGGAGATTTGTTCAAGGATAACCATACCGCCCGTTTTTCTGGAGGGGGTATAAGCCCTCTCGTCGCTCTCGACACTTTTGCGCGCTCCCGCATTACCGATAATGCTACGAAACGATATCTCCCGGCTTCAGACACGGCGCAGTATCTATCGCCGGGTATCATGTCTGACATTTTTTTCGTGGCGGGCGACAGCCACAGTGATGATAATAAACAACATGAACATGATATCACTGGCCCCAACATGACGACACAGGCATGGAGATCACGTTGTCGTCTCCAATGGCGCCGTCCCACTGAATATGTGCTTTCCGCATTCTATTCCTTCATGTTTCGCGCGGCGTTACAGATCGGCAACGGCAACATGAAGGTGAACTTGAAGATGAAGATGAACGGAACTGAGACACAAACACAAACCGTCGAGATGCGCCGTACCGTGCCGACACTAGTGTTCCGTACCGATTCCCGCTATCTCGTTGCCGGTCTCGTCACGACGGGCAGTGGTCTCGTGCTAGTTGCTCTCCTAATGTGGGGTGCCTGGCATCTGGAACGACCCATGACGCTTAGCCCTTTGGAAACTGCAAGTGCAATGGGAGCTCCCATGCTGGTGGGTGGGGGAGTAACCGTGCGACGAGACGCGGGTATTGAGGAGATTCTGGAAAGGGCGCATCATATTGAGTTTAAAATTCCGGGAACAGAGGGGACTTGTACTTGGGAAAGTCGAGAAAAGGGGTTGAATAGAACGAGAGACACGCGGCAGGTCTTTCACTGGCTGTTTGACCGAGTGAGTGTCTATCCAACATGAAATTCTGTAGAGTTAGTCAAACATCAATAATAAAAAATCATCACCGCAGGGAGAAATCAAGAGTAAGAAAAAAGAAAAAAGAAGGTTGGTGAATACGTGAATCTGACACACATGAATCGAGAGTTGTCAAACGTCCACTTGACACTTGACCTACCTAGGTACCATAGTCGTCATCGCGTTGAGTGGCAACACAACTTCACAGTAGAGTCAACGGCCCTCATTGTCACCCAGAGAAATGAAGGGTGTTCAAGTGTCACCTACACATGCCAGAGCACGAGCACGCGCGAGTGTTCTCGATCTCGGCATGACTGGGCACGTTTCGCAGCAGCCGCAGCGGCCCGAATAGAATAAAGCAGTGTCACGACAA
>Ga0247760_1002310_pt1 | contig 14884 bp, 10 predicted proteins | sample UWRJL171409R4_FD_179936 | JGI IMG/M metagenome (GOLD analysis project Ga0247760, IMG submission 179936) | Plant litter microbial communities from Arlington Agricultural Research Station in Wisconsin, United States - UWRJ-L171-409R-4 | ecosystem: Environmental > Terrestrial > Plant litter >...
AAAAAAAAAAAAAAAACTGGCTGTCTATGCGTTCAAACCTTGTAGACCGACACAAGCCCCCCATTAACCTTGGCTAAGGTACCCAGGTAGGTAGCTAGGTAACTACTTGGAATTCCCATAAACCCCCCACTTGACCCACCACATGACATGGTCGTTCATTGAGGTCTGCAACTTGACCGGACACTGACTCTCTCCCCAACTTCCAATCCTATCCCTGCTGTGCGCAAAGTCGTTGATAGAGCGGTTGACATAGTACTGTATGTCCAGGCTGGACATGGTGATGAGTTCCCCCAACGGGACATCATCCCCCACGGTCTCAACACCAAATGCACAAGTGCCGTACTGGATTAATTGGTGCTGATAATGCGCCGTGAACGTCCAGTCGCCGCCGCTGACAATGTTGTGTACCATGGTGGCGCAGTCGGCTTTGAGAGGGGAGGCATTGCTCGTGACATCGTAAAAGGTCGATGCGGTGCAGTAGTAGCTCTGGAGTGCGGTTGTTTTGTTGAAAGTCGAAGACTAGGGCAGTGGTTATCACTGCATTGAGGGTGACGTAGGTAGGTATGTGAACTCACCTCAATACTCGTGTTCATGTTCACATCCCTAGAAACGTGCACAGAGCGAGCACCAGCATCGGCAAGACCGGGGGCAAGACCAACAGAGTTCTCGAGGCCAGCGGAAGGGGCGCCCGCGACAAGTGGGAAGAAGACGATAAAAAGAAGAGCCAGCATCACCCCCGCTGTCGTAAAACCGGGAAAAGGGAGAGGAATTCGCGCCATGTTGTATGATTTCTAGACGTACGTAGACTAGAGCGTCGCGTACAAATAGATGGTCGTGAACAAATGGGTGAGGGCAGGAGGCTTTGGAGGCAGTGCTCAAACAGAAACGGGGCACGCCGCGAGAGACAAAATTTGCAGGAGAGAAACAGGTCTAGAGGGAAGGAGCGAGTGAGAAGGAGAGCCAGCCTCTACTTCCTTAGCTCTACTTAAATTTCCCAGCTCGGGGACCTGCCTGCTTGCCTGCCTGAGGAATTACCCCCGTTGCAAGATTACTACTGCTAATTTTCCATCGAGAGAACAGATGAAAATCTCCCCGCTCTGAGTGCCCGCCTCCCTACCTGCTTACCCAATTTAAGGAACTAAAAAGTAGAGAAGGGATGATTATTCTTTGGTAATCTGCACAAAGCAAAATACGAAGCAAACACCTTGTTTCTCTCTCTCTCTCTCTCTCTCTCTCTGTGAGAAACGAGATTACTGCTTGTGCTGTGCGTGCAGAATGATGACGAGCCCGACCGCCAACCCCCACGCCAGTTCCATCCCTAGACTTCGTTTTCCGGAGGGTAAAAAAAAAAAAACTTGCTTTACCATGTCCCAAGTGAGAGCAGAAATCAGAAGAAGGGAAATGGCCAAGATATCGGTTAATGCCTGTCTGGGTACCTCGGTAGATGTGGTGCCCAAGTACAGCAGGCACCTCTCACCACTTCATCCAGAGAACACATCCCAATGCCTAATGTCTCAGCATTTCTTCAACTCAGATCGAATTATCCACTAAAATCACGCCCACTAACTGATGAACACAGAAAGGCTTCACCGAGTCATGAGGACACGTTCCACTCGTCTCCCCATCCACCCGCCGGTGTCAGCCCCGGCTCGCCTCCTGACGCTTCATCGCCCTCAGTCTCGTTCTCGCCCAACCACTCAGTCCCATCAATCTCCACCTCCATCCCCGTGGTTTTTGCCCGCTCTTTTGCCTCCTCCTCCTCCTTCTCCCACTGCGCTACATACTTTTTCCAAAACCCCTTCCCATTCTTAACCTGTCCCTTTATCTCCTTGAGTAACACTCTCCCTTCCTCCCTCACCTCCTCAGAGAAGCTGCGCGACCATTCTACCACAATCATCTCCCTCACTTGCTTGACCACCTCCATATCATTGGGATCGTCTGCCTTGCGGATCAAGTGTTGTGCTAGCGATAGACGCATGTATTCCTCTGGCGTAGGCCGGCGGGCCTCATCCGAAAAGCGGTCCGAAATACCTTGGGCCAGAGCGAGGGCAATACGAAGAAGATCGGATCCGCTAACAGGGGGGAGGATGATGTCTGATCGGAGAGACTCCCAGTCGCGACCTAACGGGGTTCCGGGCTCGGCGAGCTCTCTGATAATACTCACGATTTCATCCGCAAAGGTAGTAATATCGGAGGCTGGAGCCTTTTCCTGAAAAAAGGTGGATGGGAAGGTCAGCGTGTGGAGGCGTATCTTGAAAGTGTCCGGCAGGCGGCGCGGGCGTCGATGGGGATCGCAGTTCCACGCTGGGGTGCGGAGACTATCAATACGTTGAATGATGCGCTGGAGAATCGGCAGGCTGTTGGTTCTCCAAGCAAGCCAACATTCTTTGCGCCGGTAGCCGTGGGAGCGGGGGATTTCGTTGAGCCTCCCCACGAGAATACCAATCTCGTCAACGTTGGCCCGGTCGATCCACGTGTTGGCAATGGACAAGGCGAGGTTTTGAACCAGCGGAATGGTTATACCGTTATCCCCTGAAAACTTCTCCCACAAAGAAGCAGGTGAATTCAGAAGAGCAATGGACTTGTCAATGCCCCAACCCCAGGCTTCCCTGCCAGACCCAAAAATGTTGAGCCAATGTTGCCCGGCGGCAGACTTGGCCAGCGCGCGATCGGCTTTGACTTTGGAGTTGATGGCGACAATCTCCGGCAAAGGCAGGATTTTGTTCATGGTCAACCTAGCCATCATGTTGAAGACTTTTGCCGTCACGAACTCGGGTCGTCTTTCCAGCAGGCTCGAATACAGCGCCGGGTCAACCGGAACAGGAGGCAGATCACCCCCCTTATGTTGGATGGCGTTGATACGCAAGAACATTGCAAACCAACGGGCATTATTCTCCACTGACTTCTCCAGGATTGGGATAAGAATCTGCTCTGTCCAGGAACGTCTCCACTCTGGCGTGAAAGACTTGTGGTCTAACCCAGTGTTGAGCAGGGTTTGCAAAAGAGGCCGGTCCCAGAAACCTCCAGCCTGAATCTCGGGAAGTTCTCTCTGAGCCTCGGCCTCTTCCCAGTCCTTTTCTGTCAACAGGCGCCGCTCATCAAAGGACGAGGCCATGGGCACAGCGTGGGTAACTAAAGACTGCATGATTGTGGCCCGGACCGAGTCATTGTCCGTGCTGGCAGTAAAAATCTGCAGCAGACTCTCAAGGGCTGCCATCTTTATGTCAGGGTGGTTGGACTTTGACAGAATGTTGCACAAGATGGAAACCGCAGTCGACTTGTCGATAAAATAAGAGTCGTTCATGATCTGCGCCAGCATCTTGACTGTGCTGACCTTGACGATAGGCGTTTGGCGGGCCTCACCATCCGGCTGCGGCTCAGATGTCTGCGCCTTCTTCTTGGCTTGCTCTTCCAGACGTTTGATCAGTGCATCGGACAAGCTCTCGAGAATACTCTTCGCTTCTCTTGCCGGAAGAAGGTCAAAGAAGCCTCGGTTGAAGAGATGTCGGTGCCATGAGCTATCACCCTGCCCATCGATGACGACGGCGTGGATGAGCTCGTATGCAGCCGACGGTCTGTCGCTCCGCGACAAGAGATTGATGGTTCGCATGGTCACCTGGCGGTGATACCCGATTGATGTGGCATCGCTGTGAAGTCGTTGGAGCATCGAGGACGCCAGCTGCTTCAAAAGCAAGGGCGGCACTCTGGATCGATATCGCTCGAGAATCCCGACGCACTCATACCAATCCGGCTCGCTGCGGGTCGACCGCAGCTGCTCAAGGAACTCGTCAGAGAGGTAAACTGCCGGGAATCGAGTGTCCGCGGGAGAGGAGGGAAATGGTTTCATCAATAACGACGAGTCGGAACCGGCCTTGGTGTTGAGGAAAAGCGCAGCAGCGGCAATGTAGACGTCCTGAGTTTCGCCCGAAAATGGCTGCTCGTACTGGTCTGTTTCCCAGATTGTCGGGGTACCACGGACGCTGAGCTCTCGATGCGGGGGGCGCTCGGTGTGTCCCGTGATAGCCGTGACCCAATCGTAGTGGCATTCCGTAATGTGGTCTAAGCAAGTGATATCGCCCTCCATGGTCCGGTGGACAGTCAGCGCAACTGGTCGAGGGCCTGGATACCACTCTGCTGGGGACGAAGGATCACTACTGGAATCCGGGAAGACAGGAGCAGGCAATTTGCGAGCTTCCAGCGGCTCAGGGGGCGGCGTCCACTTGGAAAGCTCCCCAATTAAATTATCTCTTTGCCAGAAATTGCGTGCCTCTTCCCTGGACATGCCCCTGGAAAGGTGATCCATGGCATACCTCCAGACCTCGGCAACACGGTCGGGCCGGTTCTTGCCACTGTTGACGTAGAGGTTGAAACAAGCCTTGTAGTAGTCAGAGATGCACCCGATTGCGTCCAGTGTCTCCTGGTCTGTGGGCAATTCTCTGAGCAGAACCTCCGGGTCGGCAAACAACGTGGCTTTGGCCCTCGACTCGAGATATGGCAGTTGCAAGGTCGTCTCCTCCGGTTCGAACTTGAAGTCGCAGAGGTGCTGCACCCCAAGGCCCTTCGGCCAAGGCGCTTGGAGGTCCAACACAGCAGGAATGCGCTTGACACGCTCTTGTTTCCAAAGCTCATCACGGGCCCTGGCGAGATTGTCGAGGAACTCCCAGGTGTGGTCCCTCAAGTTGGTAAGCGTCAAATCTTCCAGCAGACCGTTCCGGTTGACAAATTCGAGCATTTCGTGCTCTTCTTGAAGGGTAAAGCGTTCTGCCTCGATCAGCATATGGAGTGTCGGCTCCCAGATCCAGCCGTAAACCTCGTCGTCTGTCAGGCCGTGGTAGGACTGGAAGGCGTTCACCAGCCTGAGTCGATGCTTGACGACGTGAGAGAAAATTTGTCGCACGTCTACCCAATGGTAGCGATTGAAGTGCGGCTCTTGGGCGGCCGCCGATGCAGCGCTGAGAAGTTGCAGAATAATCTCGTTGCCTGTGGCGATATCATCTCTCACACCGTCAACTGATACGGCCGGGAGTCGAGCTTTGGTCGGAATTCCACACATGAGTACAGCTCCTTCCCGTCTTAGTATCACATCCGACCTGTACAGTCCATTGATGACAAAGGGGTCCTTGTCGAAACGCCTTGCCCAGCGTAGGGTATCAGAGAAAAGAGGAAGCGATGAGGCACCGATGCACAGCAGCAGCGCCGATTTGGCCCAGAGGAGGCGGTCTCCCCATTCTCGAGCCCGGTTGGCCTTGTCGATCCGGACCTTGACATGACTTCCAACATCTCGCAAGATAACAGATCCAAGTCTCGCAGGGTCGCTTGGCGGCTGGATCGTGTGAAGAAGGCAGTGGAGGATCTGGAAGTCGCCGTGCTCAGAATTGGGCTCCGCGGGTTGGTGGGCAATGGTCAGGAAAGGGTCTGACGGGTCGAGAGCCTTGAGCTGTATGAACGCTTTGTCTGGTCGTATTTCCGCAATGAGATCTAGAAGCGCGGCGGCCTTGTCCCCCGGGAGAGACAGAAACAAGGTATAGGGTATGGTCTCCTCCAGGACCTTGTTTAACTTCGCCTTGTCAGCGTCGCTGGGGGAGTCAATATCGATGCCGTATTTCCCTGGGAGGCCGACCAAGAGGCGGAGAAGGTCGTATCGCTGCGAGCGAGTCCCCTGCAGCAAGCCAGAGCGGCCCTGCAACAGACTAGAGGACAAGGAGGGGATGTGGGATGCCGGAAGAAGCTCGAACAGTGACCGAAGCACAAGCCCGGCATTTTCACGACGCTCATCGGCCGGAGCAAAGATCCACCGGCGAACGGCGAGGCGTAGCAACCCATACTTCTCAGAGCGTATGAAGTCAGCCAGGGAAGGCCACCGCTTGAAGCAGGAGAGCAAGAACGACCAAAGCTTGGAACGAACTCCAGCTGGGTATTTCCGCTTCGCCATGCGTCGCGGCATCGGAAGAATGAGGTTGGAATAAAAGAAGATAGGCTTGATACGCAAATCCTTGACATCACACTCGGCCAAGCGAGCGAGCGTGCTGACGTGGTCCTCTTGTAAGCCATCTAGGGACTTCAGCCAGTCGAAGCCCTCCAACTTGCAAGTCCCCGGCCCAATGACGATGCTGGCGTGGTAAACTTCCTCTTGACCTGGTTCGAGGTAATGGGGGTAGTATGGCTTCGGTCCCTCGGCGGATGGTTCCGTCGCCCTACGCCACTGCTCCCGGGTCTCAACTGTACATGCTGGAAGAAGACGGGCGTAGAAGTGACGCAGAGGTCTGGGATCCCGGCTTGGGGCGTTTTGCTCCGTCTCCTCTGGATCGAGCCGGAATAGCTGACCCAGCAACTCTGACAAGGCCTTTTCCCGATTTGCCGAGGTTTTGCGGAAGCCCGACGTGCCCAGAGTGCGGCACAAGTAGTCAATCTCGCTGACGCTGAGCTCCTTCATGACACCGGCGAGCCCTGAAGCCCCGCACAGTGCCGCCCATATTGGCTGAAAGCCATCTCCTTGGCGGAGCACGGCTCCCAGGCGCTTGATAGCAGAGCGGCGGGTTGAGAAGCTGAAGGCCTGCTTGAGCCCTGCGGCGAGGACGTGCGGGTCTTTGCTGAGCGTGATGAATATGGAGAACGCTACAGGAGGGATTGAAGAGGTCTCAACCGCGGAGAGGAGATGCGAGGTCAACGTTGCGGCATCAGTGGTCGTGAGGGCCTCGGCGAGAGTCCCAGCAATCTCGGCTGGGGTCCCGGTCCGGAGCCGGGCGCTGAAAGTCGCATCAATCGCCATGGTTGATTTTTGAGAAAAATTGTGAGTGTTTGCCGATAACACTTGGCAGCACGGAGTATGTGCCTGAGGTTCTGTCTGTTGGTTTTTGTAGAAATCGAGTCGGACCAAAACAGGCGGTGAGTCACTGGCCGATTGGTGCGCTGGAATATGTAGCCTGTTGAGGACGGACTGCTGCAGTATTCGTATCGTATCGTGGTTTCGCTTGTTGGTGGCCAAACTCCACTTTCTGTCCTCCTTAGTGAGGCAGGAGGATCCAATTGAGGACGGAACTCGTTTTCAGGCAAACGCTGCCTTGCCACTCGGAATTACTGTATCTTCCTTGCATTGTTGTTCCCGATCAGGCCAACGGTTTTTTGCTTGATGACCCCGCATAATTCCCAACCCCGCGATCCTGTGAACAGGGGTGCACCTCGTATCGCCAGCATCGCCATGTGTTGTTGCAAAAAGTGTGAGGACAATATTCAGATATGGAACTGGTGAGATCTGTCTTGCTTGTTAGTGTACCTAGAGCACAACCCCGCGCTGGCTGACAATTTGTCTTGGGGGGGACTGTCAAGGTCGACCCTGCCATTCAACCCCATTCAGTTCGGTTCAGGGGTCCCCGCTGACGTCGGAGGATGACCCCCTGTAAGGAGCCAAGGAGCCAAGTCAAGGGAGCCACCCCAGCGGGTCGCCCCTTGACGCTAGGGCTGGGTGCTCCTCCTAAAAGGGGGATTCTGATCACAAGCCACATACACCAAGAAACATGACTTAAAAGGGCGACTAGTATAGTGGTCAGTACACTTCGTTGTGGCTATGACAGTAAAAATATGGTCCCGAAGAAACCCAGGTTCGATTCCTGGGTCGCCCATCCCTGGAAATGTTTCCTTTTTTGCTCGCTCGCACATGGGCACGTGATTCCCGCGGCTTGGGAAATTTGATGTCAGACCGCGAGAAATTTGATGTTTGAAGTTGAAGATATGCGCCAAGCTTTTCACTGGGGTGGAAAATCTCCCACACCCCAAAGGAAAGCACCTCGATATCCTTCAGCTTTTCTTGGGCCAGGTAGCCACATAAACTCTAAGCTGATGAAATGGCTGCTAAATACATCAAATGTATGCAAAAGATGTATTTTTATAAATGTTAGACTAGAATTGTGTTGCGTCCATGCATCTGCTGCTAATAAGAAACGACCATCCAAACAAAAGAAAAGCCTGTTCCATGGCGCACGCCTTCATTCTTGTATATGTATCCTCCATCCAGTCAATACGCCAGAGCTTGTCAACCTTGATCGCCGTCCCCTCCCCCCTAAAAATAGCCACAACGCCAGACTCATGCATCATTATCCTTACACCCCGCCCCCGATTATCTCCATGTCCAAAGAGTAACGGCAGCAACAAGAACAAAATAAAACCCTCAGCGGGAAAGAGAAAATATCATCCACACATATCTATTGAGGCTCCACCAGACATGGCCCTCGTCCGGCCCGGGCAGTCTCATCAAAACCCCAGATCTTGATCGGCCGGCAGGGAATAAACCCCTTGCCACAGGAGCTTTTGACGCAGAAGGAGGACAATCGCAGTGAGTCCGAGGGCGAGAATAAAGAGCGTCGGTAGGCGAGAGGTAAGTGGCAGGTTCTCGGGTGAGTGCGTAACGTAGTTCTTGAATTTGGTGGTGGTAGCGCTTTTAATGTCGGTGTTGTGCAAGCCGTTCTGGGCCGAGAGGTTGTTGATCTCACGGATCTCGTACCCGGCTTGTCGGAGCGAGATGCGTCCGATGCCTGGCATGGTTGCTTATGTTGACGGGTAGGTGGATAAGTACTGGGGTTTGGCTTTCGTCTGATGTTTTTCAACCCGGGACTTGGACGGATTGTAGTCTGTCTCAGTGGTTCTGTTGCAGGAGAGATCTTTTTCACCTCACGAGAAAGAAGATGGATGGGTATGAGATTGAAGATTTCGAGTGAAACAAAAAACCCTCGGGGCAGCGCCTGAATTAATAAATCGCGTTGCCGCCTGATCGTCATGTTTCTTGCGACGTGGTCGTGTTATCTTCGCTGACTAGAGGCGCGCCCATAAGCCTCTACACTAGTATTAACCTGGAATGCGAGGTTCGGATTGCTACCCATTGGTTTGGGAGTCCTAGTATTAGGTAATGCTTGGCGTCGAGAAATACGTGGGAGACTGCGAAAAGAATCCTGGAGAAGCCAGACCCGACAGGGCGACCAATTGCTGACCGGACATGTAAAATAAAGTGCTGAGTAGGTGTATTCCTAGAATAATGCGTGCCAATCGGGTTCATCTTTTAAGCACTGGCGCTTGCAAGACAATTACCGGAGTGGGCTGCATTCATCGGATCCCATTCAACGTTCTGCTGGGAAGAGGCGCGGGTAATGCCGTAACAAGCTCCAACTTTGCTGCCCAGTCTTTGCACGGAGCTACGGCGATTACTCAGCGGCGTAACGATGCTGAGTACTGGCTAAGGTCTTGCCCTGGATAATTCCGAGGCTTTTAGATATATCCGGTGGGCAACAGTAATCAGCGGATTTGTTGATATTTCCTTTTTCCGCATATAAGTTTGGCGATGGGTTGCCCACCTTCGTTGGTATCTGTCCTGCTACCAATTCCCACAAGTTCTACTACAACCTCATCGAAATGGCAACAACTGCAGATGTCTTTGACCACCTGAAGGTGCTGTATGAAAAGTACCGTGCCACGACCGATATGGATCTCAGGGGCTTGTTCTTCTCACCCCAGTGCGTCCAGATCTGCCGAACCAACCCGGACTACGCCGCGACCAGTCGTGAGGGTATCGTCGAATACATGCGCGAATCGCACGATTTTGTGCCCTCCAAGGGCCATTATACGATCCGCCCTCTGCGAGATGATGAATTCACGTTTGAGACCGACGATGTTGTCGCTCCGACGGGACTCACCTCGGCTATCCTCGAACAGAGAGCAAAAGCCGAGAATTGGGTCGGAACTAGGGTGGATCTGTGGTGGGAAGCCGCTGAAGGAAAGAACGAGATACTTGTCAAGGTGCAGTACTGGTGGAGGAAGGAACAAGACGAGTGGTTGCAGGTCTTGCATGACATCATGTACATGGGTCCGCTCGACGGGACCGAGGGGCAGGAAGGTCAAGTTTTCGATTGTGTGGAGAAGCAAAAAGAAAATAATTTTTATAAATAATTATCTGGGGTACATATGAGCCTCATCCAGGTTCTCGGTAACAATTATGAGTCGTGTGGTGAGTTAGTGTCTGTGGTTGGTCGGCGCTGGAGCTCTAGGGGATTGGTTGGCGACCCCTGGCGCGCAGCGAAATAAATTGCTCAAACCTGCTCGGCCCCCACGTACGAAGCACGCTCGTCCTCTTCATTGGGAGTCTGCGGAAAACAGTTGATACCAATCTTGCTCGGGAGATCTTCGCAGTCTGAAGTCGGCTCTGTGTAGATTTATTTTTTGTTATTTTACTCTCCTCGTCACTTCGAAGAGCGGCTGCCAATCAACCCCTCTCCGTTGTCTCTCTGCCCGGCACTTGCCGTTCTCGGCATCGCGACACGGAACCATGATGGCAGAGCGCCTGCCTCCCTGAGGGAGCGAGGCTGCATGGCTCAATCTTAAAATCCAGGGGTCTTGAGCACATTTGCGCGGGTACGACAACGGCGTCAGCATGCTCCCTCCGAGTGCATAATAGAGTCCTGAGCCCAGTCCCAACTCAACATGAGTACGTCGACTCGACTCGACTAGACCCGGCGCGAAACACGTCATCGAGACAAGATGGCGCCCCACGATATGTCGACTATGTCGCCGCCATCGACCGAGGGCGAAACGCATGGCAGCACCGTGGCGGCCATGACAATGACCTTCATTCAGTCCACGGCAACCCCTCTCCTTTCGAGTTCGTGGCAGCCCAGAAACTCGGCCGAATATGCTGCGACATGCCTCTTCCTTATCGCCCTTGCCGCTTTGACGCGCGTGTTGGTGGCCATCCGACCCGTCCTTGACGCCGTGAGCTGGCGCCGACGTGCACCGTACCAGCGCCAAGAGGAGGGGAGCACGAATAGCACTGAGCTTCATACCCAAGGCGACACAAAAGACACGCTTCCACCTCGTGGGCGCCCTGCCGGAAGTAGACGGGCCGTTATGATGGCGATCCGCGACCACTGGAACAATGCGGCTCTCTCATCGAGGTTGGCTCGAGCAGCCTACGATATGGTCATCGCTGGGCTTGGATACCTTGTGTACGTCATGTCTCTCTCCACTTTCTTGCCCTTGCATCCGCAATGTCCCCAACTGACATATTCTTCGTCTCTAGAATGCTTGCTGTCATGACCATGAACGTTGGATACTTCCTCTCGGTGCTTGGCGGTGTCTTTCTCGGCACTTTCCTGCTCGCTGTTCCCGCCGCTGATGCTCACCGCGGTCCAGACGACTGTGGGTAACGATATACACACCTAGGTACCTAGTTGGAGGTTCTGCAAGCTGTTTTGGGGTGCAATACTGTAATGATATCCAATAATATATATTATCTTACTTGACGTCGGGTACAGTTACTCGACTTACTTCGCTCGGCATTTAAGTTCCCGCTGGTTTTAACCCCCCCGAATCTTGCTCTCAAATCCATGCAAACATGACAAAACTAGCTCTGCCGCGTGGGGGCAGGGCGGGGCAAAGGCCCAAGTACATGTCAGGTCCTCAAAGGTAGGGTGTACTTCTTGCCATGGCCCGTCAACCCTCCCCTCCCCCTCACCACTCAAGTCTTCAACTACCCAAATCGTCTTGAAATATATACCCTGAGACCAGGCACAAACATGCCCATCATCGACGGAAAAAAGGTTGCTTGGTGAGTAGCACCCTGTTTACCCCCCATCACTCCTTGCTGTCTGTCCCCTTCCTGACACATGGATTTCAGCTGGCCCTGCATCCGTGGTCACAGGGTAGCTTCTTGCAACCATGTCGGCGAACGGCCCATGATGGCGGTACGGCGACCGGGACGCCCCCTCTCTTCTTGCCCCCACCTCCCTAGCGCGAGGTGTGATTGCAACCGACCCACGCCTAGAATTACCGGACAAGTGAACCTCCCGTCTTCTGGGGACTATTCGAGTTTAGGTTCTTCGGATGCGGCCCCAGCGGCTACATATGCAGCATCTGCATATCCCACAACCACCACTACCACGACGATACTTCCTAGTCAATCACCGAATCTATATGGTTCTCCTAGTGAGAGCCTTTTGTCCTCGCCCTCGCACCTCTCAGCCGGGAATGACACACTAGACCCCATCTTTCCGGAATTCACCACCTTTTCCTCCTCTCTTGGTGGTGGTAATGCCGACCATGCCCGTGACGACTTTAGCACCCGGACATGGACATTCGACCACCACCACAACCATCATCACCACCACTCCTTACAAAGCAGCAGCAGCTATGTCATTCCTAGCCCTAGCCCATACGGCCATCCTGAACCCGAGTCCGAGTCTGGACACGCACACGCAACAACAAGTGGGTTATCACTTCTGTACCACCGCAGTCTAGACGAGTCAGACGAGCATCATTATTCGTACCCACGTGTTCATGGACATGGAGCAGCAGGAAATAGCAGTTCAGAATGGTGGGCATCTGCAACTGAACAGGAACACCCAACCTCAACCTACAGTCACCAAGATGACGACGACCAAAGTCACCATGGAGAGTCAGGGGGGCTATTTCACGCCAATGCTTTGTTCTTATCATCCTCTCCGGGATCACTACATGACCACGGACATGACCATGGTCATGGGGGAATGGAGACAGGGACGGACATGGATGACACTGTGGGAGAGGACTTTAGCAGAGAGGGTCCTGGAGGCTTTTTGAGATAAAGTGAGGTGAGGTGGGTGGAGGGATATGAAATTGCATACCTAGGTAGGTAGGTAGGTAGGTACCTACCTTGTGATATATATCTCATTCTCTTCTCACACAAAGTATAACTGTAGGTATCATATCATGATACAGGTACATAAGGTACCTAGGTAGGTAGGTAAATAGATAGTATCATCACCTTGCTGTTATAAATCCTCCAACCCGGCCGTGCGTTAACGGGTCGATCTCAAATTCATTGAGGTATGCATGCATGCATGCATGCATATATGTAGACATATCCCACGCGAGTCTGATGGGATGGGGACTGGAGTCCGAGGGGCCGACAATCGAGAACCCCGTCCGAGACGGGAGATAGGAAACAGGAAATGCCCCAAAAAAAATGGTGGCATTGGCATGCAGTGTGGTCTAGAACCAAATACTTTCTCAGGGAGGGGGGGGGGGCTGCATGTGGTGCGTGTCAGAGGTGCAAGCCGCCATAGTAGCTGAACAGCTGAAACTCACTAGAACGAGAATAGAGCCTAGGCCAGGCCAGGCCAGTCGTGAGGGAATTATCTACCCATGTACCTTAGGTAGGCACGTTAAAAAGGTAGACACACCCACAGAGTAGGACTAGAGACATGTTGCAATGGCATTACAGAGGCAAAACAGACAACGCCCATGTCCAGTGCCCCCAAGAAGCCCTGCAAAAGACACAGGGAGGAGGTGAGGGGATTCCAGCCATTCATGTTCCACATAGAAAGAGGCACAAAAGGTGATGGACGATTATTCTATGACTTCTATCAGTTGGATTTTGCCTGTCCTTGGGTGGGTGTTTGGTAGGGCCCCGACTCCTGAAGAAAGAAAGAAAAAAGAAAGAAAGAAAGAGACAGAGAGATGGACTGGCTAGACTCTGCATGATGATTCATCACAATCTCGAGACACAACGCAGTGTCACCATCACAATCAAGTAACCCCTCAGCTGTCTGCCCCTGTCCTCAACCCGGGCGACAAACTCCCCCGCACAAAAAGACACCGTCACGGAATAAATGACCTCCCACGTCGGAAGTTGAGCCAGTCTATTCTATTCTATTCTATTCTATTCTAGTGGTGGTTAAAAGACATATACCAGAATCCGCCGCACCAGTGGCAAGCCGCCGTTCAGCCGCAGACAGACCTTTTTGCACATGTTCCCGCTTTCCGATATCTCGATGACAACATTATCGAGACCCATGTTGTAATCGACAGCCTGACCTCTCTCTCTCTCAAGTGTGGGTTGCTTCGGCTTTCCAACGAGGAAGACCGGAAAGATGCTGCCGTTTTAGCCGTGGTCCAGACCACTAAACCAATCACTAACAAAATGCCGTGCTACACACACTCGGGTTTGAACACGCTGAAATGCGAGTAGTGACAGCAAAGGTCTGGAGCATTGTGTAACGCAACCCGGGTAGGCACTGCCGGAAGGAGAACAACAAGCAAATGGGTGGCTGCAGATATCGGAATCAAGAACAAGGAAGATCCCGTTTGCTTCAACCACTCCGGCCGCCAAACCTGGCTTAGCTTCCCAATCTCCTGGATACTGCGCATGAGAGCGTTGCAATGTCTTAGACATTTCCTCTCTGTCGGAAACGGGATAAATCCCGAGACACTCCGGTCGGTTGGTCAGCTTTGCCGATCTGGGTCAGGGCGTGTGCAAGGTGAACCAGATCCTCTATTCCCAGCCTGTCGGGTTTCGTGAGCGGCAAGAGATATCTCTCTCAATAAAGTAGGTATTGCTGTTTGTCAACTGGACGAATTAAATCAGAAGCTCTCAAATTAGCGGTTATGTCCTCCGTTCAGAGAGCTACTTCCGTCATTAATGCTTGCTCTCGACGGGAATCCGCATTGCCGACCGGGGTACTTCCAAGAAATTTGATTATCGTGGGGCGTTATGTGTAACCGTAGCAGCTTCTGCAGTCTTGCACACAGTCCCTGATCGGCACGGCGACTTCCGAATTCAGCAAAACCACCATATTTGTGGCTGATTTGTTCCGTCCGTGTTGACGACCCTCCCTCTCTGAACAGCCTTGCCGACAGAATGGCAGGCCGCCTTGATTCGACCTCCTTTTTCTTGCTTCTCGCCTGTAACTTCCCGAGAGCGTTGCTTCCATTGGTCGATGGTCCTTGTCTTCCGAAAGTCAATGACGACGAGGACGGAAATGGGCTAGACTGGTGGTGCGGCTGGAGGAGGAGGAGGAGGTCGACGGGACCGAACGTTGTGAGAGTTGAGGTCGTTGGATTTTGCAAATTTGTCTATAAGAAGCTC
>Ga0247760_1002312_pt1 | contig 14855 bp, 8 predicted proteins | sample UWRJL171409R4_FD_179936 | JGI IMG/M metagenome (GOLD analysis project Ga0247760, IMG submission 179936) | Plant litter microbial communities from Arlington Agricultural Research Station in Wisconsin, United States - UWRJ-L171-409R-4 | ecosystem: Environmental > Terrestrial > Plant litter >...
GGGGGGGGGTGTGTTTGTGTGTTACTGCTAGGGGAGTTGGGGTATGACATTTTGCTGCTTCTTTCACAAAACGATCGGGGAATCTGGTGTCGGAGGCATTGTCGAACTAAGGATTTTGGAAGGGGGTTGGTAGGTCGCAACGGGAGCAGCATCGAGCAGCTTAAGATGAGATTCATGTCTGCAGCATGACATTCTGGGAACCGCCGATCTGTCGCTTGACCTGCTCTCGGGCCCAGCGCGCCGTCTCGATGGTGCGTGCCTGGAACTCGCGGTTTGTCCGCGTCTCCTTGATGAGAGCCGTGACCCAGTCTTGGCGGAACGCCTCGACAAGCTCCCCGTTAGGATACGCGTCCGCGAGGTCACTATAACGGTTAGCGAACATTCGTCAAGGGAATTCAATTCGAGGACTTCACTCACCCAATGACACCCATGGAGGCGCGCATCAACGCCTCGCTGCGGTTGGCATCGGTAGCGATGGTGTTGAGAAGTTGGAAGATCGAAGGAACAAACGGCTGGAGTGCTTGGGCTGTAGGGAGTCATGTCAGCATTGGACGTTTCCAACAGCAAAGGATCACTTACTCTTTCCGCTGGACCTCATGGCACCAATAATACCACCCCAAGCATCCATGATGCCTTCTCTAAGTGAGATGACGTAGTCAAACAGCTCGTAGGAGCCCTCAGCGCTGGCCGTGACGGTAGCAGCCTGCTGAAGTACCTGAGCAACGACTGAAAGATAGGTCTCGAAGTGGCCGCCAATAGCGCCCGCAATGTCACCGAAACATTGGAGGATCGCAGGCTTGAACTGATTTGCGAGTGTGGTGCTCTGTGAGAGTATGTTAGAAATCGTACCGTAAATGGGATTATATGGCAAAGGAAGAAGTAAGCTCAGGGAGGCGAGACAAACCCTTAGATTATTCAGCAGATAGTTCATGAAGTTATCGCAGAACGGCTGGCTGCGCTCGCCCATAGAGCGCGTGATGTCGCTGACAAGACCAATAGCCATCGAGCAGAGACTTGGCTCTTCCTGATTGCCCAAGGCGTTGTAAAGGAAAGGAGAGAAGGCCTCCATGTACTTGACGAAGTCATCCTCCATCGCATTTGCAAGAGCGCTGATGGTGGCGAATGCGCCTTCTGGGACGCTCGACTTGGCCGCAACGGTGCTCAGCAGCTGAAGAAGAACTTGCATGACCCGGTCACCCTGAGGCGTAATTTCCTTGTCCAATCGCTGGATGATGGCCTGGAGCACAGTGCAGAGACTTGTCTGCATGTCCTCGAGCGTAATGCGGTCCTCGACACTGACAACCTGGGATTGCATAGGCAATGTCTCCTCCAACCGCTGAATGATAACGCCCGAGAGCGAAGCGACGGCGGGAAGGCTTTCGGTGGCAGCGCTCTGGACGAAGACGTTGAGGACCTCGTACGCAGCAGTACGGACAGCAGCCTCTCCCTCGAGTGTGCCCGTCACCTGCAACAGGTTCGTGACACTCTGGTTGAAATGTGCGGTCAGAGGGTTCTGCGCCGCGCCGGGGTCTCCTGCGAAGCGCTCGGCAAGGTTCATCAGTGCCCAGCAGCACGATGCCGCCATCTTGGGGCTGCTCATGAGGCCAGCAAACAGCGAGCGAATCAAGGGGTCGAGGTGCTGCGTGGGGTCAATAGCGTCGGAACAGGCCTCAGTGATTCGGCCCAGTGCGTAAGCGGTCGAATCTCTAACGTGAAGGGACGGATCCTCCATCATGTTGATCAATGGCTGCATACCGGACTTGACAATAGGCTCCAAAACCTTCTCGTCAGGACCGTCCATGATCGCACCGAACGCAGAAACCGCAGCGTCTCTGGCATGCCAATCATCATTGCGCAGGTTAGCCTCGACGAACTGGATTACAGGCGGGATGATCGCGGCGCCAACAGCCTGGGCATAGAGCTGCAGGCACTGATACGCAGCACGAGAGATGTTGTACTCGTCGTCCGCTGCATCCTCATCTTGTTTGGTGAGGAGGTTAAGGAGCACCGGAACAACCTCATTGGTGGCAACGCGGCTGAAGTTGTAAAAGGGCCTCATTTGCTCCGAGCTCTCCACCTGTGCATTGTCATCCTCGATGCCGATCTCTTCTTCGCACACGGTGCTCCAGAACTCAACGGCGAGCTTAGCCACGTCCTCGTCAGAGCTCTTCATACCCAGAATGGTCAGACCAAACAAGGCCTTCTCCATATAGAATCGCATGTTCTCGTAATAGAGAGCCATGATGCGGTTGAGGCAGCCGAAGGCACCTTGCTGAATATGAGAGTCGTCGGCCTGGGTGGCCTCGCAGATAACCTGCATAATGTAGTTGCGCTCGCCTTCATGCTTGAAGTTATTTCCGACAAATTCGAGGGAGTCTCCAAGTGCAGTAATAGCGGCCAGGCGAACCTCATTGCTAGTCTCCTCTTTCCGTGCGCCCTGGACGACAGCTGTAAGAATGGCGTTGGAGTGACTGACCAAGGCAGCTCTAAGCTCTTGATCCGGGCTCTCGCAAATAAATCCGATCGCAGTCAGGGACGACTGCTTCTGGTGGGGGCTGCCTTCGCTGACATTTCTAACTAGGACGTGCATGAGATCCGGCCATTGGTTCCGGGGGAGTTCAATTCCGGCGATCGACGCGATGACCTGGGCGGTTGCCTGGCCGGCCTGTGCATTGGTGGAGGCGAGGGTCTCGAGGGAAAGCTGCTTGACGCGAGTCTTTGTATCTTGATCCGTCTGCTGAAGCCATTTCGCCTGTAGCTCTGCTTGTCTCGCAAACTCGCGAGCTGAAAACGCGTTTTTCAATGCGATACCAGCCGCCGCTCGGATGTGGCCTTGGGCACTCTCATTTGCCAACTCTTGGACGAGCGTAAGGAGGTATTGTGACTGCGGGTGGGAAGCGCGTCAGTGATGTGAACGAGCGATGCAGCGGGCGCAAAGTAATTTGGTGAGCGAGAACATACAAAGTTTGTTTCGGCAGCCTGGGTAAGTTGCTGCTCTGCTGCATTTCGCAGAGTCGCGTCGGGAGATGGCAGTCAGTATCGTCGTCACGGCTCGGGGCGGAACGACGCGATCCATGCGGGCGAGACCGGGGACGGCAAGGCAGGCGGTGAACTTACCTGCACTCAGCGAGTTGGTGAGGACGGTGTTAATGTCCGTTGCGCCTTCCATGATTGCGGGTTGGAATACCGAATTCGACAGGCGACAGGTCTCCGAGGCGGACAAGGTTGTGGTGGGAAGAGTGGGAGTTTGGCAGGGAGAAACTCGGTTCTCGTGAAACTAAAGTTTGCGTGGAACAAGCGGGGGGTCGATGATCCACGAGCGGCTTATCGGACCAGGGCTTGGGATTCCCGTCGAGATCAAAGCACAGCGCCTGGGAGGGAGAGAGCGTGGGACAGGTACTGTTTCTGGGTTCGAAAGTTGAGAAAAAAGTTGCACCAGGCGTTGCTGGAGTCAAGTGGGTTGCTGGTCAAATTTTTTGTCAAAACAATCTCAGAGTCCTGGTTCGGTGGATGCCGCCTATGCTCGCCGCTGCCTTGCACAAGCACCAAGACTTGGAAACCACCGGAGCCGCTGCGCTGAAAGGGATCCGAAAAAGAACGTTCGAAGCAGATAGAGCCTTGTAGGCAGGTGAGACAATAGTCTTGGACGGCAGAAACTAAATCTCCTGCGGATTACAAGAGATCGAGTGCAAAAGAAACGGTCTTCGAAGCAGGAAAATGAGGAGTTGATGGAGTCGTCAACCATCGTTGGCAGCAGCGGAAGGAGCCCTGACGTTCTTTCACTTTCTAGCCTCGCACTGTGTCCTGGGAACAACACCTGGAATCATAATGACCGCTTGGACCACCCCAGTGCGAGGCAGCTGGCTAGCACGGCTGGACAAAAAAAAAAGGGAAGATGGAGGAGGCTCTCGGTCAAAACCAGGGTCCTCTGACGGTGACTCTCGACGGCCCATCCCCTTGCGCATGTGACCCCTTTGCTTTTCCGAAGATTCCACCGCAAGCGGTGACGTCGATTGCAACAAGAAGCAGCTCACACTCTTTTGTTGGAGCGGCCGTTCAGCCTCTCTGGGTTTGGTTGGCCGGCAAGAGCGTAGAGTATATGGAGGCTCCCGTCAGGTCATCAAAAGCAATGGTCATTCTGACCAGTGCGGAGCTAGCCTTCTTCCTGTCGACTCTACCTCCACAAAGTACGTAGCTATCCATCCCAAGTTTGAGACAGACCAATGCTTTCAATCTTGAAGTCCTGGCTGCACTCGAGGGAGGTCTATCACAATGTACTCCGTACGCAAAGCCTACTGCAATGCAAGCATGGCCTAGCTATTCGGGTTTCTGCTGTGCGTGGATGTCTGAGGCCCCATCGCACGGGGCAGAGTGGCCATTTCTTTTGACCGGAGATTCGCACCAGCTGGGTAATTTGTTGAAACCCACTCAGCATTTGCCCCGCGTTGCCGTCACACAGACGCAGGAATTCACAGGCTCTCCTGAGAAGGATCCTTTCTTTCTCGATGTCCCACTATCCTCCTGTTGTGCGACAAGCAGCCCTTGTTGGGTGGTTCTGGTTTCACTCACATGGCCCATCTTCATCCAGATCATCAGCCAGTATTTTCAAACTTCTATTATTATAGTATTCGCTTTACACTGGATTGCTGCGGATTGCTGAATATAAGCCACTGCGATTTTTGGAACACCTGACATCATGTCGACATTGCCCTTTTTGCTTTTTGTTAACCCCTGATGCGATCACCGATACTCAGATGCAATCTCCAAAATCTGTGCCAAGACTTAGAACTGTTTCGTCAAATAATGGATTTTTCGCACGTCTGTTGCGCAAGTTACATCTCATCCGCCTTCGCCTCCAAGATCTGAATAATATCAGGGATCTTGGCCGCTCCGTTCGCGCCGTTGGGTACCGCCAGACTGGCCGAGCCGTTGAGATCCAAGTGTTGGCTAGGGGAGCGTTGAGGAGTGGGCTTGGCCACGACTGGAGAGCCTTGACGACTCAGGGCAAACTAAAAACAGAGCAGTTAGCAAGATGCACATCTGACAGACAAACACAATGTATTGGGGCGGGACTCACGTTACTGGCGGCGCTCAAAAGGGCAATCAGGGAACTCTGGACTACATCCTCGTGGATTCCGACGCCCCATACCTTTTCCTCTGCGCCTGCCGCGATGCACTCGATATACGTTGCAGCCTTGACCTCACGACCCCGGCCGACGGCGTGCTCCTTGTAGTCCTGGACATCCAGATCCACGCCCACCGTCCGTAGGGCGTTGGCCAGGCTGGAGATCGGGCCGTTACCCCTACCGCGGAGCTTGTGCTCTATCCCATCAATGGCAACAACACCCTCGAACACTCTCATGAGGTTCTTAGTGTCTTGGGTCTTGCCAGGGGCGGGAGGAGCTGGCGAGCTGGACCGGTCGGGGTTGATTGAATAATCGACAATGGTGAAGCGTGGGTTCTCACTGAGGAAGTATGTTTGCTGAAACAGCTCGGTGATCTCGGAGGGGACGAGCTCTCGCTTCTTCTCATCAGCCATCTTCTGAACCACTTTCGAAAACGCAATCTGCAGACCGCGTGGCATATCCAGGTGGAGGTGCTGCTGGATAATCCAAGCGGCACCCCCCTTTCCGCTTTGTGAATTGACACGGATGACGGCTTGGTAATCCCGACCAATATCCTTCGGATCCAAAGGCAGGTAAGGAACCTGCCAGTAGTCGGCATACCCCTTGCTTTCCTGGTCGCGAAGCTGGAAGCCCTTCTTGATTGCGTCTTGGTGGGAGCCACTGAACGCGCAGACGACCAAGGACCCGCCATATGGAGCACGAGGGTGAACCTCGATCTTGTTGCATGCCTCTACCGTCTTGATGACTCTACCGAGATCCGAGAAGTCGATGTTGGGTGCAACACCTTGGGTATAGAGGTTCAGGGCGAGCGTGACGAGGTCAACATTGCCGGTACGTTCTCCGTTGCCAAACAGGCAGCCTTCCACTCTGTCGGCTCCCGCCATCTGGGCCAGCTCTGCGGCAGCCACTGCACATCCTCGGTCATTGTGTGGGTGAAGGGACACGCAGATCTTCTCGCGTTCGGTGATGTTTCGGCAAAAGTACTCAATCTGATCGGCATACACGTTCGGGGTTGACATCTCGACGGTAGCGGGCAGGTTGAAGATGATGGGGCTCCCAACGGTAGGTTCCCATGCCGCCTTGACTGCCTCGCAAATCCTTATAACGAACTCTGGGCTGGTATCGGAAAAGGTCTCGGGGCTGAACTCGAAGGCCCACTCTGTACCTGACTGAGAGGGGTCGTCCTTTGTCAAAGATCGCACCAGGGCGGCACATTTGCTCGCCAGCTCGACGCTCTCGTCCTCGCTGAAGTTGAAGATGATTCTCCGGAAGCACTCGCTGGTAGCCAGGTAGATGTGGATGATGGCCTTCTTCGCTCCCTGCATCGATTCAACGGTGCGTCGGATGAGATCCTCTCTGCAAGGTGACAGGACCTGTAGCCAGACGTCGTCTGGAACAGCTCCGGGAGTCTCGACCAGGCGCCTCGTGAAGTCGAAGTCGGTTTGCGACGCCGAGGGGAATGACACCTCGATTTCCTTGTAGCCAAGCTCGCACAACAAGGCGAAGTACTCCCACTTCTGATCGCCATCCTGGAAGCCATTGGGTCAGTCAATTGCACAATTAACTTGCGCGGAAAGAAGATGCAACATACCATCGGATCAACCAAGCTCTGGTTGCCATCGCGGAGATCTGTGGCGAGCCATCGCGGAGCTTTGTTGATGGTCTTGTTAGGCCATTGCCGGTCTGGAAGGTTCACGGGAGGGAACCTCTTGTATTTCGTAGATGGGTCCTGGAGCCTGGAGCACAGTTCCCTGGGTCAGTGTCTTGTGTCTCGTGGCACTGGGGAGGTGCGCAAGAGCTGCTTGATCCTCCGACTTACATCGGCATGGTGGAAGGGAATGCGGGGCCGGGGAAGAGCGAGGGTTTGCAACGATGAAGTTGCTTTTGGCCGTCTGGTAGGGGGGGAGGGAGTATGACGAAATGGGGGGTCAAATTCGTAGAGATTCAAGGGTCGCCCACAAGGTCTGGGCTCACTGTATGCTTCGTGGGTATACCACTGAGGTGTAGGAGATGTTTCGTTTATTATGACAGGCCGTATATAGAGGCGTAGCAGCTAGGGGGTAGAGGATTCTGGGGAAGAAAATCTTATAAAGAGATCTTGACTCATAGGTTGAGGAGTCCCATCTCAGCTCGAAACAAAAAAGGCGACCCGGTCCCCTTTCCCCTTCATCAGAATTTTTGCCCCACTATCCTTCGTTTGCTCTTTCCTCTTCTCCTTCTCTGCCTGTCGCCACACACACACCTGTGACCTCGTCGGGTAGAACTAACCGGTTGACTGCTTGAAGCACGCAACGGTGTCGATGCCAATTGCGGGGGTTGACGCACTAACTAAAAACCCCCAAACGCCCCCGAAGAAAATCAACCCTTGCCCTGCGTCAGACTTTTTTGACCCCTCAAAGCCGAGCTTCGCGGCCTCTAGCGGCTCTGTCCCCTCGGGCCACCGGCTGTGGGGAAATAACAAACGCCCAGCGGATGAAGACCCACAGTAATGGAACTTCTTGATGGAGCTTATTACCGCCCACCCCACCGGGGTACTTCGTTCTTGGACCGGGTCCGGCGTTGCCCGAAACTGACGGGCCCGGACGGCATTTGACGTGGAAGCACCCCCCACTGCAGTCAATTCCATATGCAGACTTCAGCGTGGGAGTCACTCCCTCTCAGATACCTAATAGTAACTTGAAACCTGGACGAGAACTTGAAAAGAGGGGTGCACCCTCAACCGCGTGCGCGATGCGATGCTACCCACGTTATAGCGTCTGCACCGCACGCCCTACCGTCCTCCTCAATTCCCATCCAATCAATCAACACCGAGTCACCAAATCGAGATCCGCCCTGGCATTGTGCAATAGCCGACGACCCCTCGCGCAACATCCCTTCGAATACTGCTCATTGACGAATCAAAGCCGACCGCAAGACATTTATAACTCACCCCCAACACAGTACCTTCCTCGTCACACAGTCCCAATCCCGTCTGCAGCACTCACTCAAACCCCAACGTCCACTAGCCGACCCACCCACCGACACTCGAACATCATGAGGGCCGAGTAAATCAAAAGTGATGTATTACCTACACTGTTCGCGAGAGACACCTCGTCCAAGGCAGGACCTGCATATCCATCATATAGCCGCTGCAGGCTCCCTTCCGCGGCCCGACACAACAGCTGTCGGTGTGTCTGTCCGCCCGTCTCCCCCCTCCATCGCCAAATACTGCACTCTACATAGCCTACACTCCATGAACTCCGTCGTGGCGGGTGGGCATCCCCTTCCATTCGCTGGGCGTGATCCGACAGTAGTTGAGGTCATGAAGGATGCTGCTACCTGCCAGGGTAGACAACCATTGAGTCAGGGATTTATGTAATGCCATCCATACATCATACCACAAGGGTTTATCTACTTCGTGCAACTGATGCCAACACACCACGGCCAAGCTTCTCGCATTGTAGGCCTTATCACATTAAAAGAAGGGTCAGTGACATTAAACTAAGCATCGCTCACAGTATTACACACCTTTATTATATTGGGATAGGATGTGTAACCATTACTCGTATTGGCATGGGGTGTTCTTTATGGCCAGAGGTTTGGTACTTGTGCCATATCACCGCCGTGCTCGTCACAGGTGACATGTCTATCACAGGCGGAGCAGGATCACGTGCCCCATTTATTCATGATTCAACTTCACTAGCATTGCCAGACGTTACATGTTTTGCAAATTTTGAATCTCATTTGCGGGTATGTAAATGATGTTCATCCTGACACCATCGGTGTGGTGTCGTCAATAAGGTTGGCCCAATAGTCTATGTACAGGTGCCACTGCCATCCTCTTCTTCCCCGTGGGTACACAAAGCGGCCCCTTTGTGTGTCTAGATGTTATGTACAATGCAATATGCAATTCCCAGGACTGGTGACCCATATCACTCAACCGCCTCACCCAGCAAATACATTGAGACGGCACCAGCTCCGAGCCGAAATACACAATGAGAAAATCCGTCTAATTCGCCAGATGCTCCCAAAAAACCCCCATCGAAGAACACTTGAATAATGTAGTAAATTTTATGCGAGAAGAGAAACCCCAGATAATCGCTTGAGCAGAGCTACCATGTGAAGCTCTCCTCGATGAAGTCGACCACTTGCCGCTCGTCCTGCACCTTACGCACGGCGTCACGCACGTCGTCGGCTAGACCGCCGGGCCCACAGACCGTTACGACCATCGCACCCATTTGCTCCATTACCTCCTTAGAGAGAAGCATCGGGATGTTAGGCCGACCTGGGAAGATGTGTACGGTTGTGGAGTTGGAGCTCTGTATTTGACTCGCGCTTTTGGGCCTTGTGATGAAGACCTTGATCCGGACGATGTCGCGGCGTCCCGGCATCCTGAGAATCTTATCCATAAACGGTCGTGCCCACTCGAGCATATCGTAGTCGCGGACAATCCAGACGAGCGTAACACGACGGACAGCCACGATCCCAGCATTGTAACCGTCAATCAGGTGTCGGAGAAAGCTGACTTGGTGGGTGATACCAGTGGCGCCTGCGAATAAAACGCAGTGTCCGTAGCTATCGAGGCTATGGTGACCGGCATATGGACCTTCGACAACGGCGCGCATGGTGACTGCTCGTGCTTGCGTTTTGCAGGCCTTGTCGTACAGCTGGCGTGTAAACCCAGTCTGAGCACCGATCACGAACGAAACAGTTGTGCCGGTTGGCTTCTGTAGTTTCCTCTTGTCCTTCTCGTCGGTGGGGAGGATTTCCTCGTAGTGGTGCTCGAACCATGCAATGGAGAAGGGGTGGCTCTCCCAAGGACTGACACCGGCAAAGCGGAGGTAGGCGTGCTGACCAGGTTGTACGTCAACGAACCGCGGTAGGTGTATCGTTACGCGGGTTGCTTCGCATGGCATTGGCTCGACAATCGCTTCAGCGTAGCCACGGGAAGACCAGTTGCAGTAGATCAACCGCAACATCCGTGCTGCTCTCTCTAGCATCCAGATGACGAAGATGGCGACTATCCATGACAACTGGGGGAGGCCTCCAGGAATGGTAGCAGACGCACAATGGACCAGAGTTCCGATAAACGCAACCATTGCCAAAATGATGTGGGTGTTGAGAAAGGTCTCGTAAAATGCGTGTCGGACCGGGGAGAGCGACAGGACGAGAATGAGGGCCAAGGCGAGAGAACCGACCGTACCAGAGGTGATGAAAACATCAGAAGTAACCTTATGCTTCACGCTGTCCCATCCCCCGTCGGCGATTTGAACGTATGCCCATGCTCCGAAGTGGATGACGGTTTCCAAGACAACCACACGCCCCATCCAACGGTGAAGTAGGTTGTAGGTGTCGAAGCTGACTTGTAGCAACCCGATCAAGGGGTTGTTCCTGCCGGCGAAGATGATGAGAGGCACCATGCTAACCAAAGCGAGGGTCCCTGAGCGACCGCGAAGCTCCGCACACAGCTCAAACTTGTTTTTGTTGCCCCAGTTAAGGACAAGCATGTAAGCCAGGTTGCTGGCCAGATAGCCGGCCAGAATGAGCGCGTGGAACCTCGAGGGCAGAGTTCCCATGTTCAAGGCACTTGAGAGCTGGAAGCCGCGGTTGTGACGCTTCTTCCACAGTGGTGCGTAAAGAAGGTTTTTCTTGATACTTGGCATCCAGCTCCATTGCGTCAACTTCCAGTAAGTCTGATCCTCCCCAGCCACCGGCATGGCGGATACAAGTCGCAGTTTTGCCCATGCGAGCTCGATGAACCTGATGGCCAGGATTACCAGGGCCAAAATCCCTAAACTCCACCAGAGAACGTCCACGAACAGGAAGTTGATCGTTTGGTTGACCCCATTGAGCCCGGTGCTAAAGGGCTCGATGGTTGGGTTAGATCCTGCGGCCACTCGTGTGGCACCTCGAATGTAAATTGTTGCTGCTGGAGCCTCAAGCTCCGAAATGGCGAAATGCTGGCGCTGGGAGTCCATCGTGAATGAGACGGGTAGTAAGGAGGGATAGAAAACTGGTTCGAAAAACTAATACGGGGCAAAGGTCGAAAAGCTGGGGAACGGGCTCTCTTCTTGTAGGATTGTCGCAATCGGTGGGCCTGAGAAAAAGAGGTTGTTGTTATTGATGGTGTCCACGCCAGGAAAACACAACCATTGTGCTGCCAAAGACAAAGGCACCGAGCCAACAATAGACTTGTTTGAGCTGTTGATGGCTGAGGCACCGCAGTGAACAATCGACTGATGACTGAGTGTTGTCGTCGGGAACAAAGAAACTGGCCGTCGCGCCTTCCGAATCCTCAGGCTTTGCTTCTGCGTCACCAGGTACCGAACCGATTCCTTGGGCCAGCGAGTATTTTCTGCTTGGCAGAGGTGGAGGTCGTCGGTGAGTGAAGCCGGACCTGCGACCTGAGGCTCCTCGGTGGGGCAGCACTTCTGGCCGTCGAGGTGCCGATCTTGTCGTCCGATAATTGCTCCTTCCAAAGGACCTGCGTGATAACCAGAACTTGTGGCCACAGATAAAGAGCGATGAAATACAAAGTGAATAGGCGTAGTCGGAGGCGTGCACGGCAGCTCCCCGCTCTGCTTGATTCTTGTTGATTAAAAGAGAGTCTCGGCCCACGTCGCGGTCGGGCTGGAATGGAATGACGTCGAGCAAAACTGGGAAAGAGCGGAAGCGGACCAGTTGTGGATGTCTTCTCGTCAACAAACAACAAAAACTCGCTACCTCCACAATTATTCGGATGCCCGTCCCGAACACACGAAGATAGGAAATGGCGGAAGGTAAACGGGGGACAACTGGGGTGAGAGTGAAATTCTCCCAGCCAACATTTAAGAGAGGTGGATCTGGAACCAAGCAAACAGCAAACAACGACGGCTCATGCCAAGCAGCAAGTCATCATTGCCCCTCGGCTCTCGACCGTACGACATGGAATGAGAGGGACGCCATTACGGTGACACGCCTAACCTTGCCTGTTGGCTTTGCGCTGGCCTCAGCCAACCAGCCACTCGGGATTGCCTCGCAGCTCACAGAGGGTAGCGTGGGCATGCTGCCCCGGCCGACGATCGTGGTCCTATCACGACCAGCTCGGATGCAGCAGCCAGACCCGTATTTGACGATGTCAGGATTGGGTTGCGGTGTTCAGGGGCGAAGAGGGCTCAGTCCTGCCGTTTGATTGGGTGCGGTGACTTGGAAAATCTTTGGCTGGTATCATAGGCCGATGCAACCACCCACGGTCGGCTCTCTGGTTGGACGCATGTTTCCCAACCCCTGTGGCGTTTGTTCTCGACGCCCGCTGCAGGGATCAGGAACCACGCCAGGCGAACAGCCCAGGGAGGCCACTGATGGGGTTCAACGACAACCGATAGGTCGGCTTGCGGTCGCGATTCAAAGTGCACAAACGATGAGACCTCACCAGTCATGACCAGCTTCAGACTTGCATACGAAGTAATCACCGTGGCACGATCGATCCCATCACCGCTTGCGCTCGATGCACGTCTCTCAATCTCATGTGATCGTACGAAGGCTCGGGCCAAAAGAAAGGGTCCCCTTAGCCAGTGCGAAAGGTGGTTAATCACTGTAAACACCGCCTATAGCTGTCGTTACTACAGGCCATCTCCCACTCCAAAAACACCTATATCAATACTGAAAAGGCCTTCCTGCATGTTAAAAAGGCTTGTGATGTGACAAGACAAAGCCTTACCGTCCCAGAACAAGTCTATATAAGGATTCCACGAGGAGTGTTTGTGTCGCTGTCTGGGCTGCCGTTTTTGGCTAGTGTAGCCCCGCTATTTTTATAAGCACTTCCTTTACGCATCTCATGTATCCCAACTTCAAACTTCAACGCTTCACCATAGCGGCAATCATATTAAGGTTAACAACATCTCTGTTGGTATTAGCTTTATCAGCGTCCACTATACTTACTTTATTAGAATTAACACAAGATAACAACTCCTAACTATATAATTTACCACTGTGAAAAACCTTTTCAACGTTATTAATTCCACTATTAGGGATTTCCTTACTATCACAAATATATTATTACCCTCTTTTTTCATATAATATACTAATTATTCAGGTATATCTCTTATTAATTTCATTAAAATTAAGCGTATCCGAGAGAAGTAAGGCTGTAAGTTTTGCTTTTACGACTATGAGAGCAATTTCCAGATCCTTATTGTCACAATCCTAACGGACTTTTATAAAACACTTCACAAACCGCTATATAATAAGTTTATTAAGCAAATTTGCAATATAGGTTTTGTTAAACTTTAAGAACGTATAGGCTTATAGTACAGGGCTATAGCTTAGAGAAAGAAGTGTTATACTAGTCTAAGCTGACTATAGTGAATCTTAACATTGTAGAACAAGAGGATCTGGAAGGCAGTGCCTTATATAATAACTAGAAAAGAATAATTTGCTTACTTAACTTAAATTAGATATAGGAGAGGAGAGGGCCTGTTATAAGCTGTGGAAGGCTTTAGAATTCTTCTAAAGCTGTGGAAGGCTTTAGAATTCTTCTAAAGCCTTCTATAAGGTAAAACTAACTAATATAATAATGGAATAGTATTATTCTGAATTATTCTTTATAGTTCTTATTAGAAGCACTTATAACGACCCTGCAAGCCGTCACCTAGGCCGGCACGGCCTGACAAGTTCCCCACAGACTGAACAGTATAAAGGAACAATACGTACAGTACTACGCACTAGGTCAGGGGTGCAAAGACCCGAATATTACGACCTGCACCCGACACAGGCCTCGAGAGGACTAGCGCGGGTTAAGACAGAACGTATGGCAGGACGCTAACAGATAAGAGGCGTTCTGAAGACAGCTTATTAAGCTAACACTCCTAGACGGGGGGTTTAATGTCACTGTAGGTCGTTATCACTATAATGTACAGAGGTAAATCTGAACAGTAAGATATAAATAAATAATTGAATATTAGTGTAAGGAATTAGAGTCCCTTACAGTAATTATAAGCATAATTATAATTATTTATACTAACTAATTAGAAGGTACTTTATACTTTACTTAATCTGTTATACTTAATAGTACATTACATAGTTATGGTTAAGCAGTTAACTAAATGGTGTTTAGTGTTATCAGTCCTTATAAGCTACTAAGCACTTCCTTACTAGTTGTAAGGGCTTTAAGTCTTTACACTCCTAGCCTAATACGCTTAGATAGTGTACACTATCCTCCCACACTGTTCCTTCTGTGGAGGATTTATTAGGCTGCCCCAGCTTAAGTGACGGCTTACAGGGTTATTACACAATTCCCCCTCTTTAATATTCTTTTCCTATAAAAAATCGTTAAGTTAGTTTCCTTCTTTCTCCACCTTCGTTATATCTTTTAACTACGTTAAAAAGTGAAAAAGATAAAGAAAATAGGAAAAGGCTTCTCGCGACTGTTACATTTGTCTTACAGAATCCCTTAACACCTTTAATTCACAGATATCTCCCTACACTTATTACTAAACTAAGTCCTTACCATATTAAGTTACAGTATAATCTAACAGTTACAGTAAATATTAATCTGCTAATATACTTTCTTTATCCTGTCCGGAGGACAATTTGTTATAAGGGTGGTCTAAAAAAAAAATTACTATGGGAAATTCAGTCAAAACTGATAAGGAAATTCAACTCGACCTAGGACTGGTCGGTTCATTATCAAAAGTGGGTCTGCTCGGGCCCCTCCGCTCGGGCCCCTACTCGGGCCCCAAATCACGTGATACAATATGTTTTCAGATACGT
>Ga0247760_1002313_pt1 | contig 14852 bp, 10 predicted proteins | sample UWRJL171409R4_FD_179936 | JGI IMG/M metagenome (GOLD analysis project Ga0247760, IMG submission 179936) | Plant litter microbial communities from Arlington Agricultural Research Station in Wisconsin, United States - UWRJ-L171-409R-4 | ecosystem: Environmental > Terrestrial > Plant litter >...
CGATCTAAGCCGGGCAAAAGGGGGTGGAATTCTTCCCCAGCTACCCTGCTCTTCTGGGACCGGACGAGACGAGGTACTGTCAAACCACGGCATGTCATACTTGCTTCAGGTTGACATTTAGGGTCTTGACTCAGGGGTTCTCGAGCCTCTGCCGCCATGTAACGGCCCTACCAAGGAGAGTCGCCATCCTTGCTATGATGGCTGTCAGAAAAGGAGCAATCCACTCGGGTTAAACATCAAGCTCCGGCCTCTGCCCAGGATTGATCCTAGCGCTAATCTCGGGATCGCAAACAACCCATAACTCTTGAAAGATCAAAGTCTTTTCGCCTCTGAAAAGTAGAAAGAACTGGTGATGAAGTTTGCGAGCCGCCTTGAGCATTCTAATAATCAATGACCGTATTCGCCGAACCCGGCCCACCCCTAGCTAGGGAAAACCCTGACTGCTTCCAACGAAGTTGCCGCGCGCCCACCGAGTCTTCTGTCGAGATCACAACCTTTTTTTTCTCGGACGGTAAAGCTGGTGACACAATCTGCTTTCTCTCGGGCGGTAAAGTTGGTGACAAAACCTGTTTTCTCTCTGACAGTAAAGTTGGTGACGAGGACGAGGGGACTTCGAAAGCTATCGGTGGAATGGGTGGCTGGGGTGCCGACACTTCGACTGTCACCGAATCTTTACGCGGACTCTCGAGAGACGCTTCGGCCGTCACTGAATCTTGACGTTGACTCTTGAGAGTCCTCCACGTTGCCGCCACTGCTTCGCGGTAGGGCTTTGACACCAAAATCAGACCATCAAAGCTGAACGTTACGCCGAGACGGGACATGGTGTCAGACTGGTCACTATTGATAGATGCTCGGGAATCTGGATCACGGTGCCCGAGAAGAGAAGATGAGCCGTCGTGCCGCGCGCTTGCCAGGGTACGGATGCTCTCCGCGTCGCTGAGTAGCTTGGCTTGGTCATCTTCGGTGGGTCTGAACTCTCCTTGTCAGCGTCGGGGCTACAGTATTGTCCAGTCTGGAGCTGGCGGGTGACATACATGGTTGCAATTGAAAGGAGCAAGTGTATCGCCTGGATCTGGTCCCGTAATGCCTCCTTCATCGGTGCTAGACCTGACTCGCTGAACACAAACTTGGCCCGCACCCAGCGGTCGGCCCGGAACACTGTCGATGGCTCTGTGGTAAATTTCGTTGTTTCGGTGAACTCGTCCGAGATGTACGAGATCACTAGGCTCGTAGAGCTGAGAGCGTCGTGTAGTGTTTCGAGCAACCTGGTCCTTTGGTTGATCGTTGACACTTGACTGCTCAAGATAATCGTGAGCTCCGATATCGAGGCTTGAAGGGTCGCGAGCTGCGTGCTGAGTGACAGAATTGCCAGCTCTGCAGATTTGAACTTTTCGCGGAACTCGTGGAGTGCTGAGGTAATTTTGACGATGCTTGATAGCAGCGATGTGCAAGTTGCCGCGAGCCCGAGCGCAGATATGGGTTCCATCGCTTCCGGAGCACTTGATGGCTCGTTGGTATGCTCACGAGTTCAAACTGTGAGGAAGCACAGCAGGTATCCGTGTCCAAAAGACAGTCCGACGATGAAGACGGAGCGCTGTGCATCAAAACGCCCAGCAGAAAACGTGGTGCTGCGGGGTAAAACGCCAAGCTGAAGAACGGCAGGAGGCCTCGGCCAGCCTTGTGTCGGAGAGTCAAACCTGGGTGGACAGAAGGAAGACGCGACTGAAGCCAACTAGACAGCATCCCGGGCCAATCGTCTGAAAATAACCACTCCTCGCCTCTACTGCTTCCTGCCCAGAGCACGATGCGTGTTGCACTGGTAAAATACAGGTCAAGTCAAGCCAGATATTGGGTAATATCGATCAAATCAAGAACGTTGAAGATGCAAACCATTTCATCTATCTTGTCCCTAAATACATGTACAACAGCAAAACACAACACCCAAAAACCAAACCGCATTTCCCATCAAACAAATTAGGCGCAGTCTGTTCTGTGGTACCCAAACCAGGTATTACACCCCACCCCTCTCCGCTTGACGACGAAGACAAAGGAAAAATATATGTTGAAAAGATCGTACCCGGTCAATCCCCTCATCACAGCATTACACAATACCAATTGCGCAGTCAAAACCCTCGAAACAGGCTTCGCACTCCGCCTCTGACTCGGCCTGAACTTATCCACAATCCTCTGCGCCCACTCCGCGGTCTCTTCACCGTAACCTGTGGCGCCTGCAACGTCGATCCCGGCCCCTTGGTCTCCACCTCCTTCGCCTTCACCGCAATCAGCGGCTGCATCAGTGTAACTTCTATGTGTGATATAAGTGAATTTGCTTTGTGGTATCGTTACATACGACCATACCCAGTGGAAAACTCGGGATCCCGTCCGCTCTCCCATAGATAAGCCACTGAGGGCCAGACCAGTAGTTGGGTCGGTGACGACCAGCGAATCCCTGGTGTTGTATGTTTAATTTTTTTACTTTTTTGTTTCTGCGCTTTCGGCCAGCACGCTACAACAATGGAAATGGAAGGCGTGATACTGAATTCGTGGCAAGATAAAGAAGAGGGATGACCATCCCGAGGTAGTAAGTTCAAGATTTAATTTAGCAGTCCCGTGGGTTTGCGAGGAAACCAAGCGCTGTCCGCTTCCTCAAACTGATCTTCCATTTCACCACGCTCTACATTTGGGACATCTTGGCTTCGGACAGAAGTCGCCCCCCCACCCCGAAGCGCCAAACTATGTCTGGGGCAGCGTACCTACGTTGTGCGTATTGACAAGTGCTGGATCATGGATATGACGGCGACCAGGACGCTCCCTTTTCATGTTTCTAGAATGTCTAGATTAAATGCGCGTATCGAGGTATTCGTGACTCTCCAGATTCCAGAATCGCGCACTCCCACCCCCACTCTTTCTGATCAGACTTTCCACATCCGGGTGTGACCAGATACTCTAGACAGCGCCGTCAAAAGGAAATAGCAACTAATAAACACAAACAACATGGGCAGATAGGTAGCTTTACTAACAAATGATGGCCTACAGTAGGGAAAACTATGCTAAGCTCAATAACAGTTTTTCGACTTGAATGAAACGCCCCTGGTTAACATCCACTTAGCTGCAGGAGCTCAGCCATCATTCTTCCCCCTCCCCCCCGGCGCCCCTCTCTCTCCATTGGCGCATGTTTATAAAAACCAGGCAGCAACCCCGCATTTGCAACAATCACCGCTCTCGAAATTCTCCTGGATCAAGCCTACGAACGGCACCGCAACACTTAGCCTTAACAATACGCGCTCGCGAGAGAGGCTGGAGAGAGACCAATGCTAAAATGATGAACCCAGAGCAACCGCTAGAGGACCAACTTTTCACAAGGCGCCAGGTAAGGCTCAGCTATGTCACGTCCACAACTTTCTAATGACATGAACTAACGAAAGTTCTATTGGTAATAACCTCAGCAAGAGGTCCTCTTCCTCCGACACAAAATACAGAAGGCCATGATACCTGGACATGGCAGCGACGAGATTGAGGCGAAAGATATGCCACTCGTATCGGACTATCTCGGCCGCCTAGAAGGATTGGGCCATATCGAAGCCGGAATCTTAAAAACGACCAAGATCCACAAGGTTATGAAATATATTGCGCAGAAGATGAAACCGCAAAACATCCCCCACGAAGCCGAGTTCCAGCTCATCTCGAGGTCCCATGCCCTGTGGCGCACATACCTGCAAATCTTAGCCGAGGATGCTCATGAAAATACCGACGACACGGGCATCGCAGCCAGGCTAGGCACAAGTCTCAATATTAACGACGACCACGATACCAGCATCGAGTTGTCCAGGCCGTGACACCGCCCCCTTGGCGTGTGGGCGAGGAAATGGTGGACATTGATGTCAGATGACTATCTACCTGTCTAGTTACCTACGTATTAAGAGGGGTATCTTTGAGACATTGGGAGTTTGGGGCTCGAGCAGTCCATATGCAGGTCCGAACTCAACGGGGTTGGTTTTTTCTGACCTTGGCCAGGACGTGAAATTTGAAGTCCCAGATTTTAGTAGATTGTATTGTACGCGGCGGCAGCACGAATACGGAATCAGCTTTTCACCCTGGGCTGACTGCCTACACTATAATTACCTAACGGGCGAGAGCGCGGACTGGGCAGCATGCCAATTTTTTAATTTTTTTTTTTTGGGGCTCTTTTGTTTTCATTGGCAAGGTTAAAGTGCAGTAATGGAAGAAGTTGGCGAGAAAGTCTGTGCCGAGATGAGTGATTTGTCTAGACAAATTGTGCTTTTTCTTTCGATAATACCCTGTGCAGCATTCCGAGTTATCAAAGCCTGTAGGAACCTCCTTTCTTTTGATAGTGGTAGTGGATTCCAGACAAGGCCCACACAGAAGGCTTGACAGTAGGTGGCGAGCCCTGTCCAAAAAAAAAAAAGCAAAAATTTATAATCTCATTAAATCCAAAAACACAAGCCTCTTTTTTGCTTTGGGTCGGGCACCAGCCTATCATCCATCCGCCACATTCGTGAGAATCCTCTTGTCACTCACGTGACAGCCATCTGACAGAGGTCCTTTTAGGCTGCCACAACCCCGCGCGGCGCAGGTTTTCTCTCCAAGTAAACTATCTCAGAGACCACCATCATGGTTGGCCTCCCCGATTTGCCTGTTGAACTTGTCCGGGAAGTCTGTTCCCAGCTGTGCACGGAAAAATACAATGGCGGCCACGCCGATATCTCGAGTCTCTCTCGGACATGCAAGCCGCTCCGAGATATCGTCCAACCTCTTGTCTTCACCGCGTTCGCACCGGACAGCCAGGCCACATGCACATCATGTGTGCAAATCTTGCAGCTCATCCACGCTCTCAATCTGCGGCCAGATCTCGCTCAATACCTCAAATACATTGACCTGACAGAAGCCGACTGGGGCGACCCGCTTTCCCAAAACGAGATAGACCTTCTCAAGTGGATTGTTACCAAACTCAACTTTGAACCCCTTCCTCCTTGGGATACTATTTCCAAGCCTGACAACAACCCCCTTCCCATCATCGAGCTGCTTCTCTTCCACAGCCCCAACCTCGTACGCTTCGAACTTGCTCTCAGCGACGAATGGCGTCCCGTTTTTTCCCCAGCCATTTACCGCCGTCACGCCGCCTCCGCAAACATTGATGAAATGGCCCCCTGCATCATCCTCCCTCGCCTCGTCACCCTCACTCTCACCCACTACTGCATCAGCGAATACTACTGGGAACTTGGTCTCACCAATTTTTTGACGGTTTTACACGCCGCGGCGCCTAACCTGCGCTACCTCTGTACGGATAACCCCGGCGATGAAACCAAGGCCGTCACTGTCACTTCTACCACTTCTTCTACCACCACCATGTCCGGAGGTGGATACAACAATACTATCTACTACCCCCCGCTAACTAATCTCCTCCGTCTCGAGTTCGACTGCGTCTGCAGTCTACGAAAGGACGTGCTTCGCGGGATTGTCGCTGCAGCGCCGGGTTTGCAGGTATTCTCGCTGAGTACTACCTGTGTCAGCCCCAGTTCCGATCCCAATCCCAGTATCAGTTGGGATCTCACCAATGATGATTTGGAATCCAGCGTTCCCGGGGAATGTACAGTCCTAGACGTGTGGGAGGTATTGCATTTACGAAAGGAAACGTTGAGGGAGATTCGGTTGGATATTATGCATGACATGAGACCAGGGAGTATTATTACTCAGGGCAAACAGGGTGGGCAGAGTGAGCAAGAGTGCTCTGGGTCATTTGAAGAGTTTAGACGATTGAAAGTGTTAAAGATGGGAAATTATGCGCTGAAAGTGCTTGAGGAGTTGTGGAAGAAGAGGGCTGGGACTGGAAATGGTGGGGGCGAGTTTTTGGAAAACCTGCTGCCGAGTTGTATCCGAGAGATGGCGTTTTGGGAGCCCGAGAAGAGCTGGATAGTGCCCTTGGAGCGGCTAGCAAGGGTTATGGCGTTGAACCCACAGCGGTATCCCGACTTGCTGTCTGTCGTTGTGGCGCCGACCCCCGACAATGAGCTGTCTCGTAAGTGGGCAGCCAAAGATGCGTGGCTGCGCGCGCGCTGGGATCTAGAGAAACAGTTTGAATGGGCTGGGGCACGCTTTGAGGCTCAGAAGATGCACGTACGGGAGCGCGCTGGACCATTTGAGTTGCGGAATCCCTTCCAATTCTAGACTAGATAGGCCTGATTGTCTCCATGAGACAGGTGTTGCCGTATTATGACAGTAATTGAGAGTTCAAATACATCAGTGACCGCTTGTATATTTCCAGGCTGTGCCGCCGGTTGTGTTGAACGTGTCTGGTGGCATGCGTAGACTGGATCCAGTGGAGATTATGCGTGTGCGACTGCTGATCGGCTTGCTTGCGTGGCTCCAGTTCCCAACCAGAACCTACTTTATTCGGAGTGAACAAGGGACCTACGATATCTATTTCTGATCAGTATCGTTTTCTTACGCGGGGTTGTTTTTACGCTAGCACGACGGTGGGCAGACAGTTTCTTCATTCGTTGACCAAACCGCCGCCATTTGGGATAGAGATAGTCAGCTTCTAATTCTAGCACTCTCGGCCACACTTGCAGCTGACCATTCTTCAAAATTGCCATACAACAATTCAGTGTACACTTTTATTATCTAATGCAAGGCGGCTCAAAGCAGAACCACCACAATATAGCAGCCATGCAGACGACCAACGGAGAAGGAGCTCCGCGGGGCTTGAGAAGTATCTGCTGGGTAACGGATGGAAAGTATCGGCTGTGCCAAGGCCCCAAAACAGTCGTGACCTCAGTGAGACATTCGCTTCGAGGCTCTATGTCCAATTGCTTGAGTATCCACAGCGCCGATGGCCGAGGGCTGAAGGACACCGGGCTTGATTCGCCACTGTAGAACGCTCCGACCACAGGCCACCCCACTCTACGATTTGGGCGCTTCTGCCCTATGTCTGGTCAAAACCCAGCACGGAGAAAGCCGAATGGGCAAAACAGGGCTTGTAACCTCGGAGGTCATCTCCGTTGTACTACACAACTACCGAGGCTCTCGAGCGACAGCCTGACCGTTTCTGTTTGTCTCAACAAATGAATGGGCATCTCTGCACACCACCGCTCAAGTGATGGTGACCAATTCAAATGTTATGGGACTCAAGTCGTCACGGCCTTGGACATGATTGATGGGCTTGGCCACAGCCGGAGCTGAAAAGTGCGTAAAATTATCTCCTCCCTACAACCAATACGTGAACGCCCTACAAGGCGCCATCCCAATGTCGTGTTGAGAGCTCAGAGTCAGCATGTAAGGCTCGCGGATGAGATTTCGCCCGGTTTCTGCGCATATAAACCATGAGAAACTCCCGTTGTTCTCTGGTCCATCATCAGCATCATCGACATCACCATTACTCGAGCCTCCGCTTCCACCTCACCAAGAATCACATCAGCATCACTGAACAGGTACCCAGCAGTAGCCTCGGTACGTCCTGCACTCTGTCGAGCAACCTGCCTTCCTACCAAGGTGTATCTCGGTGCTAAAGTGCTAACTCATCTCTGCAGCAGCTCAAGCTCACGCTCAGTAATCCACCATGGTCAACGTCAGCTCCCTCCTCACCGTCCTCGCCAGCGTGGCCGCCGCCCAGGCCTGTGCCCGCACCTGCGAATGGTACAGCGACAGAAACGGAAAATGCCTCTACCGATGCTGGCGCGCATGCGAGAGTCTCCCCGAGACTACTGTCCGCAACGCCTTCCTTAAGGGCCTCCAGCGTGCGGGCTACGATTGTCGCGCCATGGGTGTCAACGAGATTGAATGCACCAAGACGAGGAGTTTCGGTACCTGTTCGAGCCATTACTGGAACTGTGGAAAGGATTGCTAGAGGATTAGATTTTTGGAGTGATGAAATATCGTATTTTTTTTCTCCACAGCGAGGAAAAAATGAAAGATGAGTTGAGATGGAAGACAACCAGAGTAGCGGAATGATGGAAGGAAAGCAGAGGAATACACAACGGCAATTTTTAATTCGTCTCTAGGCAACAATTACATGTATGATTCAGAGAGCAGCACATTGAGATGTCTTCTACACTGGGTAGCTCCATCTAACCTTCTCGCTGTGAATACCGCTAAACCTTGCCAGGAGTGATAACACGGCGAATACGGACGACAGCACAAACCCTCATGGAGTTCCTGGAATCCTCTGGTTAGGTCTCTATGATCAGAATGATAAATTTGTGTAGATAAGGTGTGGAGAGTGCTCCCCACAAGGCGTCTTTCTCCCATTATCTTCCCATGTTCTATGTAATCGTATCCTAGAGTAAGCTAAGCTAGATGCAAGCAACACAGGATCAAACCCTGCCTAGCCATTACACCCGAACTGCGCACAATGCTCTAATGTTTTAGTGACAGTTACAAGCCTTGTCTTCTCGCACTGTTGCAGTGTCCACAATGTTATTACACAACCACATGTTCAAGAACATATTTCAGACCATTTCCAAATGCCAAAAAAGCCTATGAGAGCAAAAAGCACAGACGCGGGGACAGGTATCGACATATAAAAAAAGAAATTGAAAAAGAAAAACACTGCCCAGTGGCGGGCTTGAACCGCCGACTTTCGCATACCCAAGATACACTGTTAGGTGTATTAGTACGACACTCTGACCAACTGAGTTAACCAGGCCTTCTAAATGTTAAAATTCACATGTAATTGAACTAGTATAACCACCATGTATTTAGCCAGAATGGTAAAAGGCTTGTAGTGTCATGGGGGGGTGGAGCCTAAAAGACAAAAGAGATCAACGCCCCACGTTTCATATTTGTGAGATTAAGGTATCCATACAAGTGGTGATCATACGCGAAACGGCCACAACTAGCATGTCTTATAAGCTTCTGTTGTGGGAGAAGGCATACAAATCTGCAATAGAGAAACGGCCTTGTTAGAAGCATAGGACCTTGGGTTTCGCATGTGCAGCTCTAAATAATCTGTTTTTCCAAGAGTTTATATCCGGCTTCCTTTACTTACATCACCTAGAACCCAGCTGGCTGATAGCGGTTAAGTGACCTACACTTAGTAATACCTAGCACCGTTATATCTGTCAAATCCCATGCATCTATCTATGCATCAGACCCGCTGGGGTCGCTCTATTCATGCTCAGACTCGGAGCTTGACCCGAACTCTATACCAGCCATGTCGGCACCTCGGTCGAGCAAAAGTTGCACAACATCCATATGCCTTCGTCCAGCCGCCCACGATAATGGCGTCCGACCCTTGTTGTCTTTTGCATCAATCTCGGCACCTTTGTCAAGTAAAAGTTGCACAATATCCTTATACCCTCCTTCAACCGCCCACGATAATGGCGTCCAACCCTCGTTGTTTTTTGCATCAATCTCGGCACCTTTGTCAAGTAAAAGTTGCACAACATCCTTATGCCCTCGTCCAGCCGCCCACAATAATGGCGTCCCACCCTCGTTGTCTTTTGCATCAATCTCGGCACCTTTATCAAGTAAAAGTTGCACAACATCCTTATACCCTCCTCCAGCCGCCCACAATAATGGCGTCCCACCCTCGTTGTCTTTTGCATCAATCTTGACACCTTTGTCAAGTAAAAGTTGCACAACATCCTTATGCCTTCGTCCAGCCGCCCACGATAATGGCGTCCGACCCTTGTTGTCTTTTGCATCAATCTCGGCACCTTTGTCAAGTAAAAGTTGCACAACATCCTTATACCCTCCTTTAGCCGCCCACAATAATGGCGTCCGACCCTCGTTGTCTTTTGCATCAATCTCGGCACCTTTGTCAAGTAAAAGTTGCACAACATCCTTATACCCTCCTTCAGCCGCCAGCGATAATGGCGTTTGGCGCCTGGCATCGTCTGCGTCCACATCTAAGCCTTCATCGAGGATTCTCGATAATGATTGCAATAATCCATGCCGTGATGCTATGTGTATCAATAATGTATCCTTCGACGGGCAGTACAACGTGTATTTCTTCAGAATGTTATAAATCCGTACCCATGTTTTGACAACATCATTTTGTAGCCGATTGACATAGTCGGGGAGATCGCCTCGGGAGTTGCCACTCATCTCGTTTTGTTTCTCGTGCTCGACCCAAGACTCTGTAGCGTAATCCAACAGAGGGAACTCAGAGACCAGGATATCGCGGTCGTCAGTTGTCGATTGACAAATCTCGTCCATGGCCAAGTAATGCAAACACGACCTAGATAGCTGACAATGTGCTACTGCGAGAAAACTTTTCTCGTTCATTTCAGGCTCGGCTGATTTGAGTTTGTCGGTCAGAATGGCCAGGCCGTCGTCGAAGAAGAAGTCCTTGACTGACTGGTGGATGAACTGGACAAAATTTGAATCCGACGAACGCACTACCTCGGCGAGGCCGCAGCTGAGAGTCTTTAGTCTCTTTTCCATGCTGTCGACATCCGGGGCCAGATCCTCCACATCCCGGCACTGCTGTAAGGAACGGTGCGGACAATCTGCACGTACAACCATAGCCCAGCGCAACTCCTCCAGTGCTAGCGGTCGCAGAGCGAAACAAATCCATTGGATCAGCCTCAGAGAGTCTGGTGGCTTGTCCGTATCTCGGATAAGCCCAGCGTAGAGGTTCTTCAGCTCCGGATGGACAGAATAGACACACTCTTCAATCGCTTTCAGGCCTGCTCCTTCATCGTCGAGTTTTATAACTTGGTCTGCCATGAGAAGTGCCCACATGAAGACGCCGTTTGCACGTTCCGCAATCAAGTTTGGAATGTGTGATGCCTTTAACTGCTTGGATTCGCCAAGCTGAGCTCGGATGCACGCGGAAATGTCATGCTGGTTTTGTTCCTCCGGGACAATAATGAATTGGTAATCTTGACCAACAATGGGGTAATGGCGACAAGCAATGCAGATGCGTATCGGCCGGCATGTGGATGGGAGGGCCTTGAGCAATGTCTTTAACCTCCGCACCAAGTCTCGGGCGTTATCGTCGCCGCTTTCGTCCAGAGCGTCGATATATATCCAAACTGTTCGATGTTCCAGGATCCTGGGAAGTGAAGCCGCTAGAAAGCTTTGCAGCTCGTTCAAGTCCCAGTTGTACTCTTCACTTGGAGATTTCTTCTCAAATTCGTGCCATTTTTGATAGGTAGTGACGAGCTCCGCGAGGGCGCTAGGGGCGCAAAGTAGAAGTTGGTGAAGAAGTGACCGGAAGAGACCGATAGGTGTTCGTTGGAGTGGCACACCGCGACCATGGAAGAAGAAAGAGAGGACGATATCTCTGCGCCCAAAGCCAGGCGCTTTTTCGACATTGTCAAGGGCATATCGCAGTAACGTCGACTTCCCGGAGCCGGGCTTCCCCTTGATCCATAGCAGGCCTCGACCACAGACGGTCCAGCTGTTGTATTGCTCGTGTTCAAGAAGCCACTGACATGTCTCTGGGGCGGCAGCGCTGATTCCTTTCGAACGGTAATTCATTTCTGGGAAAGATAGCGATTTTAAACAGCCCTGTGCTGCTGGCGAGAGTGAGGGGGATGATGGCGCTAGTGCTCGCCGAGCAATGTCCTCGATTCGTACCAGGGCCTTCCGATATTCGGCGTCTTCGGCCGCGAACTTGACCATTTCTGAATGATTGCGGTCCACGGCGCAGATATGGCCAGGCCCATTTTCCCATGGCGGGCAACGGATGGCTGAGTCTTTGGTAACCAATGTTGCCGGCGGCCCGGACATTTGGTACTTGCCCCTGATCCCGAGCACGCTGCAGAGTTTCGACGGGTATACCAGCTCGGCTGTGGGTGACATACGGGTCTCGTAGAAACAGAACACCTCTGGCTTCCCTCCATCGCCGAACACTTTGGGAAACTCTCGCTGCTGGATGCTCAGAATCTGCGAATTTGTAGCCTGGATGGATTCAAGGAGAAACCGGTTCGGGCCATCTCCAACCATGGGAATAAGCGAACTGATATCCATGCCACCGTGGGGGACGCCGAAAAAGATGATTCCATGAACGGCTCTGAGAAGAGCCTTGTCATCTTGCCGATCCGAGGTTGATAATGAGATGAGTGCCTACGTCTGGTGAGATCTCCGTCGACTTAAAAAGAATAGAAAAACACAAATAGACAGGAAGAGGAAGAAAAAGGATGCATCTTCTAAGCAGAAACTCACCTGCTTGACAATCAACCCACCTAGACTGTGAGCGATGAAAATGATGGGCTTTGATGCGGTGGTGGAAACCAACCCCAAAAGGTCGGTATGAAATGATGTTGCAAGATCTTCAAGGTTCTGGATGCTCTGGCTCCGGGGAAGACTCGATTGGTAGCCGTAGACCATTACCCGTGCGTAAGGTTTGTTGTCGTCTTGTATGATGTGGTGTGGGAGTGCGTCTCTCAACCACATGTGGTCACCTTTCCTCTCTTTGAAGGATCCGAAAGCATGTCCTCCGAGACCGCAAATGGCGATAATGCTGGGACAGTTAGTATGGATTCAAAAAAGCTGCAGGTTCTGTAATCGTACTCCACCTGGTGGTCTTCCGAGGGAGGGGCATAAAGGGTAGTGATGCCAAGAAAGCCATCATCAACGGAGAGGGCCTGTGACGGGACGGCCGAGGAAGTCAGAGGGAGAGGAATCAGGCAGGGAGATTTTGCTGTCCGCATATGTTCTGGTACAGTCTGAAAGGCGACAGTGGCTGTGCGCGAGCGACCATGGATCTCAACAGCCAGAGACTTGATGTCGACGCCAGCGCCATATTCACGCGCTAATAGATCTCGAAGTCGTTCTTCGTCCCAGTCGAGCGGTACACCACACAAGCGGAATGTTAGACCTCTTTTCGCGAGATCGACTTTCTTGTTTGAGGGTCTGTTGCGGAGCCAAAGGTAAAGGAAATTGGTCACAACGGCCACAAGAATGGCAGCGGCGACCTTGGCGTTTGGGGAATCCATTTCGGCAACACTCGGACACAGGTGCGAGAAAGGGTACTAGAACAAGCTTCTGCTGCTCGGTTTCTCGCCGGACCGCGACTCGTGGGCAATGACTCCACAAGTGCGGTGTATTTTCCAGGTCTGAGTTCAATTCGGCCAGGCGGGGGCGATGTTGGGTTGAAATTGACGGAATGGTCTGTGCAGAGGCAGTGCTGCCTGCATTTCCGATGGGCAGGCGTCAGCGCGCGAGTCAAACAAGCCTTTTTGGGCAAGCGCTTGCAGATTTACTGACGGATTTGGCTTGGCTCACTGGCCGTGTACAGTCCAACTCTTGAAAGATTGTTCGCGCAGTACTTCACAGCTCTTGGCTGCAGCTTGCGGGCCAACCTCCATTTTTGAGGGGCTATGATGGAAACTTGAGGCCCTAAGGAGCGAATTTCAAGGCCTTGAATGTTAGAGTCAAGGCCTAAATATTCTGGCTTGACCCCTCGCAAAATAACTTCCCAGCTGTTTTTGTATTGCACAAACCCCTGCTGGATACTCAACCAAGTCTCACACTAACAATCTTTCAGGGGATGGATTGTAATTCTACCAACTTCTGTCGAAATTCTGTCTGACAAAAAAGAGAGAGAGAGAGAGGTTGAGCCGCACTGCATTTCTATACAAAACAGCACCTGAGCAGCAACATGCCCACTCCACACATATTAATAGGCCAATCCAAGGCACTCATCCAAGGGACCGTCAATCCATGGCGCAGTCAAGTCACACGCCCTTGCTTTGGCATTTTGGTATTGAAGATACAAATTGTCTGGGCCGAGATATTTTAACTTAAGATACGCAACCCTATTGTAACAAGCCTAATCTACTGTCCCCTCTCGAATTACCTCCCCATTGAATCTGGAGTTGGTGTCAGTCCCGGATTCACCGCCGTATACCCCTGATACTGTCCGCTATAGGCATACCCGACCCCATCATCCGCCGGCATATACCTTGTATCCACCTGTTTTTTCTCATCCTCGCTTATCTCGGCCTGTACGAACACCAACCTCGGCGGGGTAACTCCCAAATCAATTTCCTTTCCCCCGTTCTTCTGTCGCCACTCTTTTGTATCCATACGCATACCGGAACTTCCTGGATCCAACACACTGGTCAATAACCTCCCCGTCGACGCCTGCTGCAACGCCACGCGTATTCTTGTAATCCCTCGTAACGCCGCCACCGCCCCTACGCCTGTAAGCAAAATCACCACCAACGCGAGAATCAATGCCGGAACTGCAAACGCCATGCGGTATTTCACCTGCAACGCCACGGGCTCTACTGAAATCCGCACCTGTTGTTCAGGGAATTCATTTCGATATCCCAAAACCCCGCGTGATCCGGCAACCGCCGAGGTAGCGAGGTCCGTCCAGATAAGGTTGGGAATAACATGTGCGGTTTGCGGGGAAGCCGAATAGTTCCGCCACCGATGGAGCATGCTTAGCGATGTCGCTCCTGTATAATCTGCGATTGCAAAACTGCGCGATGCAACGCTGTCGTCGGTCATGGCCAGCATGGCGCCCATGGGGAATTGCGTTCCAGGAAGGTTACTACCGATGGAAATCCCCTTGAACCCACCAGTATCGGTATTCCCACTGAACCCAGAGAGATAAATGGAGGGTTGCTGCAGGGTTTTGATCATGGAATGGTTGGCGTAGGCAGGGGAGACAAGACCCCATAGCGGGGATACGTCGCGCAGCGGGAGGTTGCTGTCTTCGACGCCCCAGGTGGGGTATTCGGACGGGGAGGTGTATTGTTTGGGCATGATGGATGTGACGTTGAGCGCGGCGAGACCAGCGTCGACGCGGCCGTCGGAACGGAAAGTTACGGTTTTGATACCGACTTTGATGACGCTGGCGCAGGAATACAGCGGGGCCGACCAGCGAGAGCCGAATTCGCGACTGTTGGGGTTGCCGCCGTCGGTGCGGGCGG
>Ga0247760_1002314_pt1 | contig 14851 bp, 15 predicted proteins | sample UWRJL171409R4_FD_179936 | JGI IMG/M metagenome (GOLD analysis project Ga0247760, IMG submission 179936) | Plant litter microbial communities from Arlington Agricultural Research Station in Wisconsin, United States - UWRJ-L171-409R-4 | ecosystem: Environmental > Terrestrial > Plant litter >...
CCCCCCCCCCCCTCCCCCCTCCCCCACCCCCCCCCCCTCCCCTCCTCTTCCCCCTCCTCCCCCCCAAAAACACCCCCCCCCCCCCCCCCCCCAAAAAAAAAAAAAACAATGCCTCAACTCAAAAAGCACAAACCCCCACCTAGCAGACAGAAGCATGCAAAAAGAGAGAATCCCGCCAAAAAGATAATCGGATGCGGTTTATGTGGATCGAACACATGACCTTCAGATATACAGAATGTATCTTGGAATGAAGTGAAAACTTCAGTCTGACGCTCTCCCAACTGAGCTAAACCCGCTAGTTGATATGCAGTGGATCGCTTCTGCTAGTCATGTAACGTGAGACGGGTGGGGTGTGTGCGTGGGTGTGTGTGGGTGTGGGGAAGGGGCCCTAACCCTCTCCCTCTTCTGCGCCTAATGTTGTGATGCTGCAAGGCAGAAGACGGCAATTGACTGTCGCAATCGACTTTCTCCTTGTAGGCGGTGGGTAAAACACAAACGGTGGAAGGATCACTCTGGAAGCCTTTGCTTTTCACACATCACAGCAGCCCGGCACAAAATGGCTATCACTCTCCCGAGGATTCGTCCGACTTTCACGAAGGCTTCCAATTGGAACTTCTAGTGTCACTATTCACCCATATTCCTCCCCCAAGCTTTTGTACAAGAAACGAGAACACAACACCAGACATACATCACAGTCAATCCCCCACATACTTCATATCCCCCTCATATCATGCCATCGTATCGACCCCAGATGCGCGTGGATGCCATACTATATCGTACCCATGTTCTAGCCAAGACCAACACCAAAGCAAATCAAAACAGGACGAGAAACAAAAGGACAGCGACAGTGCAAGATGAACGCATTTCTTTCTGCTGTCATTATACTTTTACCATCACCGCCTAACTGAGTCCTTCCCCTAATATGGGTTGTCGTTGCATTCCTCTAAAATAGACTCCTCTCACACTCTTTTTTTCAACGCCGGTTACATGATGCGGCATGGCCTGCGTAATGACATCGCAAATAAAAGATAACGTCATATTCTCCGTGCTAGTAGGAGCGGCCAATCGATCAGTCAAACTGCCGTTTTAGCTCTTTCCATCTGCGCTGGAGCGTCTCGTGTGATGCGTTGATCTGGACGACACGTTAGAAACAACAGTCCAATGGTTAGTGGGATTACTCACCTCGGCATAGCGCATCTTGGTCTGCACTAGCTCTTCCTCTAGTTCGGACAGTTCCTTTTCCAGTTTCTGGTTCTCTTCGTGGACGTTCGCATTCCGCTTCATCAGATCGTCGCGCTCCAGGTGCCACGCCGTCTCGATCTCAGCAGGTTGCTTCTCGATCACGATTCGTAACTCCTGGACTTGGCCCTTGAGACTCTCGTTCTCATCCCTGAGCTCTTCGTTCTCCACCTTGGTGTGTACGAGCTCAGTAGCGAGGGTGGCCTGTTCGCGGTCCACAGCCTCAATCCGCTCCTCCAGCCGACGCACCATGATGGAGTAGCTAGCATTGGAATTTCGAAGGTGATCAAGCTCTGCCTGCCGTTCCTTTTCGGCCAGAGTTTTCTCCTCCCACTCCGTTGCGTAGGTCTTGAGTAGCTCTGGCGTAATCTTGACCTCGCACGCATCCCTAACCAGCTGGTCTGCTCGATACACCTCCTTGTCGATACTGCTCGAGCTGCTGCCAAAGAACCCGTTCTCGAGGATCGAGTTCGACGACGGTGCTACGTCAATGTAGGCGTCAAATAGTCGGTCCTTCAGGAAGGTGGTGAGTTGTGACATGTCGGACATGGCAAGCAGCGCGGTCGAGTTCTTCTGCATCAAGACGATGCCAAACTTGATGATAGCCGAAAGGCCTTCGGATAATATTAAGTCGTAAATACGGAGTACTAGCTGGAGCGGGAATCGGTAGGCAAAGAGTGTGAGGAACCATTGAGTAGCGTAGAGGTGTGGCGAGATACCGCGCCGGTGGAGGTGGCAATAAAGGGCGGGCTCAAGGTCCTCGAGGAGTCTCTCAAACTGGTACAAATGCATATGAAGTCCGGGCATATCCTGGATAAAGAGGTCGCGAAGATGATACTGGTTCATTAATCGTACAAGAAGGCAAAATGCTTCCTCTTCGGGCATCTGTTTACGATTAGCTTTGTCCCAGAATACGAGCGCAAGCAACTCACGTTGAAGAGAATGGGCATGACCAGAAAGTTCATGCCTTGGGCATAGCCCACACCTTCATCGAACAAAGCATACGCCTTGCAGACGCCGAAGAGGCCCTCCTGAAGCCCCTGAGCGGCGGCGAACTTGGAGTAGCTTGTTCTTGCACCCAGGTCCCGACGGATCATCTTCTCGAGCTTCTGAACCATCACCGTGTCCTCTTTGTCCTTCTTCTTTCGCTCCACTGCCGCGGCAGCCTGAGCCCGAAGGACGGACTCCGAGTCCCTTTCTGTAGGAGATGGTACGCCATTGCCGTTGGGGCCCGAGTGCTCCGAGTGGACCGAAGATGCGGATGAAGTCGACTCCTTGGTGCTTAGGTTACCACTAATCGATGTCCCGTTGCTTTGCCTGTTCTTCTCCTTGTCTGTCCCCCTGGCTACGAGCTCTCGGTAGACAACTTCCAGCTCCTCATTCTTGCTCTGTGCCAAAACCTGCCAGACAACACCGCGAATGGCGTTCGGAATTCCGGTAGCAATTGCTTTGTTCAGCTCGTCTGGGCTCGTCCGGGCGACTGCCGCAGGGCCCTCGTAAACGACTGACTGCCAGAGATCCCAATCGACGGGAACATCCGACATGGCAGACGGACCAGCAGTGACGCCAGATGCTGTTCCGGGAGCAAGTGCCGGATTCGGACTCGCTGGCAGGGGAGATGGCGGAGGCTGGATCCCGAGGCCTGCATCCTTATCCTCGCTGACGGTGATACTGCTGCGCAAGATCACCGGCGTGCCGATAGATGCCCCGCCATTGTCGTCCTCGATAATCGGTATTCCCGCCTCTTCCCTCATGCGCAAAAGCTTGAATCGCTCTTTTAAGCTGACCCGGGACCCATTTATACCCTCGCCCTCTCTCTCCTCTTCCAATTTGCCGAGCATCATCTCTGGGTTGCTGGTCATGGTGGCTACCGAGCTGGCAGTATTTCTTCTGGGAGAGATCAAAGGCATAACAACGGGGGTGTGGTCTTTTGAGGCGCTCCTCGAGAGCCACGAAAAAGGACTAGTGAGTTTCCGACTCAACGGTGCTGGCGCGAGCGATACCGGGGCAACGGCGACCGGTGCGGTCTTCGTGGGCGAGTCAATCTGCGGAGGAGGCGACCAAGGCATGGCTGGCAGAGCACTAGTTATGCTGCTAAAAGATCTAGTTTTCGACGCTTCTTTCTCGGGGCTCTTATCTAGACTCGAGTCAGCAATTCACTTCCCGTAGCTTTGAATGTCTGAACACTTGCCTGGAACGGGGGGAGGCGGAGGCGATGTCTGTTCGTCGTCCAAATTCACGTTATCGAGCGAGGCAACCGACGTTTGGGAGATGCGTTGGAGTTTCTTTTTCTCGGGGGTCAGTGTTTCTGGTGCTTCGGAGGTGGGGGAGACGCCATCCTCGAGTTCAGGTGCGGGCGGTGAACTCGCAGACTCCGGGCGGTTGAGCGAGGGCTTGCGCTGGGTAAGCGGCCGCACCGGAGCGGTGTCGACGGCGTCCTCGAATGTGTCCTGTGCAACGGGCGCGGTTGTCAGTAATTTGGCCTTCTGCGGTGCGACCTCGATGCGGCCTATGGGCAGACCAACATTTTCCCGGTCCGAAGCGTCGGCCGAGGACGGCTTCGAGTCCTGCTTGTCCTGCTTGTCCTGCTTCGCGGTCTGCGTCTCCGGCGTCTCCTGGGCGACGACCTCGTCGGGTGTAGACATGGCTGTCGTTAGCGGACTGGCCCGCCGGCGTCCGTTGTGGTGCCTGGTCTACGCAGTAGCGGCGGGAAGAAGCTGGCTGCAATAATCAGGCGCGGAGCTGTCTGGCCATGTGGAATTGCCGAATCGAACGAATGCACCAATGCGGCGTGTCTGCAAAAGCCAGAGGCGAGCTTCAAGACGACGACGGTATGGAGTACTCGTTTGGAAGTGAGAATCGAAGCTGTGCTGTGTGAGGTGGCGTGTGCCGGAGCGTGGCTGGTGCCGCCTTTGCGGGTGTTGGAGTCCGAGAGTGATCGACGTGTCCGTGGTTGCACCGTTGCAGTGTTCCAGACGGGGAGCTCCCAAGTGTTCGTTTGTGCCTCCCTGATGATGGGCTTGTTTAAGCGACCCCCCAGTGACATTGACCAGCTGGGGACACCCCGCCCGCCGGCTGACAGTTCTGATTCCCTGGAAGCACGGATGACGCTCCGCACGCCGTCCCCAGCCCAGTTTCACGACACGGTTGCGAGAAATTAAACATCAATTTCTGGGCCGTTGGGCCCCTCTCTTGCTCCTCTATTTCCTGGTTCTGCTGCGCTGGTTGTCCGTGGTCACTTTTGTTGCCCAGGCTGACGACGCCTAGAATAGACCGAATCCACTTCTCAGCTGGACTCCCAATCGATCGGGAGAGACCTGAGCTCGACCTTTCTGCTCACTGTCCCGCGTTTTCCTCGGGGATCTGGACAGCGTTGCATCTTTTCTGCAGGCACGACGCGAAAGAGGGAAAATAGTCAAGCCACAGCCAGAACGGAACATACGTCTGAAACGAAACGGCGTCGTGTTAGGAGCGACATCATCGAGACTTCGGAGATGCGCGGCCCACAGGCGGGAATTGAAGTACCAACAAGGTTTCCCCTGCCGGGCATGCCCCGCGCCGCCACCCGCTCCCCTGCAACTTCCGCGCGGTGCCGCAGTTGCGGACACCAGCCTGAGGCTCCGCATGGTGCAGGACCGCTGTTAAAATTACGTCCAGCAGCTCTCACTGCTCCCAAAGCTTCAGCATGACTTCACAATCACCATGATCGCCCCCTAACAATAAATATCCCTTTGCGGCTGGCCGCGTGGCTAAAAGATCATCGATCATCTCATGCCTTTCCCAACCCCCTCTTCGGAATGGCGCTAAAATGTCGTCAGCGTATTTATCTTTTCTTTTTCCTTCCGATTTATTTTTCCACCCCCTGCAGCCCGCGCCATTGAAACCATTCTTTTGGTACGGATTTAGGCGACACGTGATTCGCTGATTTCGCCAAGGCTGAAAAAGGGGGCCCCTGAGATGACATTGACTTCCATCAATCGACGATGTCGCTGTCGCTGTTATCGTCACCACGTGGTAACATTGCCGACCCAGGTCATCGGGGGCAGACACGAGTCCCGACGCGGCAGGTCGAGATAATCAGCTCCCCGGTTTATGTGAGCACAGCAGAGGGTGCTGATCTTTTGTCTGATCTTGCACCGTGTCGCCATGACCCATGTGGGGGCCATGAATGAGCACAAGCCCATTGTATCGCCGCCCCATTTTCACGAGGAGACTGCCCGGAAAATTCAAGTGATATCCCGTCAGCAACACACCCTCTATTTGGTTCAAGTGAACGAGAGATTCGAGAGTCCGGGAGTCCGAGACTGCTGTTTGCTATGAGAAGTTGAGAAAAGGGAGAACAGTCGATCCGAACGAACGGTTGAGAACATAACCTGAGATTATCAGCCACGACCCTGACTAACTCTGCGCCAATGTCGAATCAAGTTGAGGGTCAGCAACTTCAAGTTGTGTCGAATCAGGCCACATTGCTCAAAAGAGACAACAACCCACCTGGGTAAACAATGAGAGCTCGAAATCTTTTTGATTCTTTCTCCCCAGATCCTTCGCTTGCTGCCATCAAGATCTATCCCATTGTTAAGACACCCAAACCATTGAAACCTACCTCCCTACCCAACCACCTTCCCCTCATTGAAGAGGTTTCCTCCCATATATCGAAAACCTGTCAAACTCGTCAGCCCTCCATCCCCAATCCCATGAACTCGAAATTGAAAGACTCACACAGTCCAGTACGCATGAACCCCCCCATCCCTCAGCTCCTTCCTAACACCGCCCAAAAAAGCCTGCACCTCCTCCGTCTTCCACCTCAACACCCTCGTAAACAGCGCCAGACAAAACCCCTCAATCCCCTTATTCAAATTCAAATAATTCCAATGCCCCATCTCCTTCACCTTCGGGTCCTTCGCCCAGCCATTCTGCGGCCACTTGAACTTCCTAACCACAACATCCACAAACCCCGCCCTTCGCATCGCACCCTCCAGCTCGCTATGGTGCTGGAACGCGCACCCGGCCTTGATGGTGGCGAGGTGCATGAGCGACATGCATTTGTAGAGAGGCGAGGTTGGGAGGAGGGTCCCGTCGTCAGAGAGCGGGAGGACGTCCATGTCTTGCAGCTCGGCGTAGCCGCCGGGCGTGATGTTGTCGAAGCATTGCTGTAGGAAGCGCGGCCAGTCGCGGATGGAGGACGACATGGCGCGGATGTGGACGTAGGAGAAGGGCGAGGAGTAGGCCCATTCGTCTTCGGCGTCGTCGATTTCGAATTCGACGTTGGGGGGGACGCTGGGGGAGGAAGGGGGGGTTAGATATGGGGTTGGGGAGAGAGGGGGGTTAAATACGGGGGGTTAGATAGGTAGGGGGGTTAGGGGGGAGGGAGAGAGGGAGAGAGGGAGGGCTGTACGCGTACAAATCTGGCTGGATGGAGGATAGGTCGGTGGCGATGACCTCGGTGGACTGGTCAGTGCTGGTTCTGAATAGACTGGAATTAACGACTTACATGAGCGCCGGGATACGCATCGGCGTAGTCGATGGCCCAGATGCCTGTGCCGGTCCCGACATCGAGGACCCGTGTGGGAGTTGCGCCCGGCTCGTTTGGAGGGGACAAGCCGAGCTTGTCGCCGAAGGTTATAAAGAACAGGACATGTAAGATGTCTGCAAGTGGCGGTTAGGTACCTGCTCGCGAAAAGGCGGGAGTGTGCGGTATGATGGCTCACCGAGCCTCTCGCTCTCCTTTGCGTCATTGGGGAAGAAGTATCCTACCACAGAATCTGGTTAGCTGACGCATTGCGTAAGGTTTGAGGAAGAGCATCGTGTATTACTCACTCCCGGCTTTGTAGCAATGGTACGTCCGCCCATTCTCAACCTGTGATTTCAGCACGTAGCTTTCCACCGAGCGGGTCGATGACGGCGTCTCCGGGGTTTGATGTCAGTTGAAATCCCGAATTCAACTCGTCCTGCCTTACGACTCAAAATTGGGAGAACCTACCGCCTCATAAGCCGAGTCGCGATCATCCTCCCGTGCCGGTGAGTGCGGCACGTCGTCAATTGGAGGATCATCAGCAAGTGCCTCATCAACGGGTGCAGGACTCGAAGGAGCCCGGGAGCTCATCGTCGCTGCAAAGCCCGCAGAGCATTGAATGCCAATCCCTTCAATGCCGCCCCCTTCCAAAAACTCAAAATTCAAAATCGAGAAAAAGAAATATGCCGCGTTCGGAAGCGCGCTACCCAACGTACTTGTACTTATCCCCTCGCCCACACACCCACACACCCACTCCCCAATCCCAATTCCAGACCGACAAGGGGACGGTGCGCACCGCGCCCCTTGCCCACAAGCGCGGGGAAGCAAAACCTGCACCTGGTGCAGCACGCCCGCAGCACGCCCACAGAATGTGACAAAATCTGCACCACTAACGGCGTCTACCGAGGCCAATTGAATTCATTCCCTGCTCACCGGTGACCGGTGGTTGTCGACCGTTCGTGCAGCGCAAAAGACAGACTGCGTGGTGCCGGGTCGCGCATTAAGTGTGGCGTGGCCGGTCTAGCTATCTAATTTCTTTTATTCTTTTCGGAGGGAGGTGCATGTGTCGTCCGGCGGGAGGCATGGGTGTGGCGTGGATGGGTATCAGCGGATTTCAAAGTTGTGCCATGGTGCGGTGAGAACGGTGGACGAAGGTCTAAGCGAACGGAAGGGATGCCCTCTTCATATCAAGACAGGCCGTGGGTTTGGCTTTGTAGGTCGTGTTGCATTTTCAAGAGGCATTCCTGCATTCTTGAGCGGCCTGTTCCGAGGTAATCAAGACGTCTCACATCTCAACCAAAGCATTATCTGGTCATACTAAGGCCTGTTCTGATTTATAAAGAGTTGTTTTACTGTCATTAAGGCTTGTTTAAATTTGATTAACAGCTTTTGTGGTACAATCAGGGCGTATGTTGATATAATCAGCACCTTTTACAATGTTACCAAGACCTTTCACAAGGAAACTGTAGCTTCCTACAATGCGAACAGGGCCGGCAGTATGATAAGCAAGGTCTCTCACAATTCAATTTAGACCTCTTCAAATGCAATCAAGGCCTCTCACAACGCGAGTAATGCCTGCAATATGATCAGCTAGGCTTCTTCATTCTGGCACAAAGCGTGGACAAGCCTGCCCATACTAGCTCCATTCTCTGCCATATGAGTCTATCTACCTTACGTACACCAGGACTTCAGTAAATCTCCGCTCGCTTGACCTTCCTATTAGAATCTAACAAAGACCAAAGTTCTTCTTATTCGACCTCATTGCCTCTACTTTGACCGACTCGGGAAGTACGAGAAGCCCTGGTTGATGTTCCGCCACTGTGATGTCTCCTCCCTCACCCACTTCTTCTGGAACGTGCGGAGAGGAGGCATTGTCTCTTTTTTTGCCGCCAGAGTAGATCCCCCCAGCCAAGAAGTCGATCCGCCACCATTCGGCGAGGTATCTGCGCTCTCGGCGGGCGGCAGGCCTCCAAATTCGACCGACGGGTCGAAGGACAGCAGGATGAGCGGACGTGGTGCCAAGTCGATCTTCACCTGCATAGACGGCGCACACACCAGCACATGACTGTCTGCATTCGACATTACCGGTTCAACTTCGGAGTTTGACCCGTTGAAACATCCCAAATCTCTGGGCCGTTTGCAAGTTGAACGCCCGCAAGGGCACATGTATGGGATCATTGCTTTGCAGACTGCAAGCGAAAAGCTATGCTCGGTATTTCCGGTAGCGTCTTGGTGGTTCTTGGTGACCGCCCGGATTCTCATGTGCCGCAGGTGTCCTGGAGCTGAATGGGCGAAATCATCAACAATACCGATGCAAGTTTTGGTCGCCGAGTGATACGTATGATGCGGGTAGAGTCTTTCCGCGGTGTCGCTTTTGCGGTCATAGTGGCATCTATATTGGTTCTCATCGTCGTCGATGGAGTGTACTGTCACAGGCTGTCGTGGCATAATCAACGCCGGATCTAGCATGCGCCTCCCTTGGGGTCCGTGCAGATACCCAAATCCAGACCATAATATAAACGCCGGACGCGAGGCTGACGGGTCTGCTAAGCCCGCTTCGGCTGGGAAGCGGAGCTCAGTCCGGCGGAAGATCCTGGGATGTTTCGGATACCCCTCGGCATCTTCCTCAAGAATCATGATTTTCCCCGTTTCCTCGTCGAGCTCGAGCTTAATCATGTGTTTGTTCAGCAACCGAGGTGGAGGTGAATGGATCGTCTTACCCTCCCACCGACTTCGCCAAATGCAGGTGTACTCCTTGCGTTCTGGGAAGGCGAGAGGGAATCGCATGCCGAAGTAATATGATGCTTTGTTTTCGAGAGAGTGCCGAAATCCAAAGACGCCGTAGTAGTATTCGCCAAAGATACCGACGCATACTTCTCTGGAGTGAGATTTTGACGGATTCGGGACTTGCTCGCGCGAAAGATCCACACGCGATGAATATCTCTCGCCCGTTTTGATGTCATAGCTCACAAACTTTCCCCGGGTATTCGAAATTTGTTTATAGTAGTGAAGGGCGTGGCTGGTATTACGTAGGTAGGCGTAGGCCGGAGTTGAAACTGACATCTTGAGTACCTTCATGGATTCCAGATCGATGACGACTAGGAGAGTGCGCTCTGATGAAGACATGGCGTTATCCTTAGTCCCGAGGGAATAGGTGAAAGTCAAGAAGTTGTCCGAATAATGTACAAGCGCAAGCTTCGAGAAGTCCAGTCCCTTTTCTGTCCGTCTCAGGAGAGGCTTGGCTTCGGCTAGAAGCAAGTTCAAGTCGATGACGAGCTCGCGGTCCGTAGAACGACCACTGACGTCCAGGATCCGAATTCCCCTATTTCGAGTCACCCGTTAGCATTTCTCTTCGAACTCGGATAAAGTACGCCGGAGCGGGGCTACATCCCGAGCAGGGAGTAACGCACCAATTGGGCGACTTGACAACGTAGCACAAGACGCCATTTTGTAGCATCCAGTCATATGCGTCCGCGATCTTGACCAGCTGAAAGGGAGACGCCGTCGAGAAAGCTTCGCGGCGCTTGACCAAAGTCCGCAAAGCACGAGCATAGTCGCCCGTCTGCTCTGCGGCAATGGCCTCGCGAGAATACGCAGCATGCGACTACACAGGCACCACGTCAGAGGCAGCGACTCAGAGACGGAGTGATCACGGCTACCTTGAGGAGCATGCGGCAAATCTGCTGGCTGCGCAGCAGAGAGCTGAGCTGGCTGCATGTGCAGCTCAGGTTGACGATATCCTGGAGCTGGAGATTTTCAAGAACGCGAATCATGGATTCGGTCGGAAAATTAAAGATCCCCATCGTGGGTGAGGGCAGGGTTGAACATCGCTCGTTCAAGCTTTGATGGTGGATTGTTTTTCTGAGAAGTTGAGAGTGGAAATAGCGACCCAGGAGTTGTCCTGGGAGCTGAGCGAAACAAAGCCCATATGCAGGCTCTGCTCGAAAGTGAGTTGTTGGATTTGTGCGAGCCACGGAGGGAATCTTGAGAAGTGCCAATATTTATTTCCAGGTCACGGTCATCACATGGGCGAGTCTGATTTCATCCGAATTTGTTGCATCGTTGGCAAACACTCCGCGCCCCTTCCTCAATTATCAAAGCAGTCATTTCAATTTATTGTTTCAACCATTTCCAGAATCGCCTTAGCCTGCAGCCCAACCGAGCAGCAAGCCTCACAAACAGCGAACAGTTGGTTTCCCTCCATCTGAATGCATCGTCTGTCTACCTAATCTGCTTTAGCGGGCGTTAATCCTGGATTTCGTCCCAGGATCACCGCCCAGATGTCCCCAGTCTCGCAGTATCTCCTCAATCAGACCCCAACGTTTCCGAGTCGTCCTGGCTTGACAGAGTTCCACCTGATTCCAACTCGTCGTAATCCAACACCGTTTCCATCGGCCAAAACCACCACGAGCCGTACTTCGGATGCAGCTTGCCGTCGAAGCCGCATTCGGGCACTATGTTGGATGTTGTCCAGAACAGACCATGTCGCATCTCTTGGAGCAGGTCGGAGCACAAGAATTTGGCAGCCAGAATCCAGTCTTTCGAGACATCGAATTTAGCGGGGTTGGGTGAGAGCACGACCCTAATCTTGTATTTATCATTCTGGGGAGGAAGATTGGCCATGCTGTTTGAGGGCCAGAAGAAAGCTGCGGGAAGAGTGGTATGGTTACATTTCAGTTTGGCTGCGATACTACTGAAATTTATAGGTGAGTTCTCCAGCTTTTTGAGTTTCCGCGCGCCCCAACATATTCCCAACTTTACGGTGCAGCCAAGAACCTAGTTGAGTTGAAGATAACATTGTACGCCCAAGGTTAAACGGATCGTTGAGAGTAAGATCAAGGAGGCACCCTCAACTCTAAGTCGCTAAAAGGCCAGGTCTCCTTCAGCCACCTTTGTACCTCACCACCAGATACCAACGCCTCCTACAAATGTACAAGTGCAAGTTGCACAGAGAGGCAAGACACCTATCTTTATTCGACCGAAAAGCTGGACCTGAAGCAAACTTTTGTTGTTGCTGACCCTGCATGCAATGGAGTCGGGGGTAAAGTGACTCATGGCCACCCAGAAGTTACACGCTTTGTTTGCCACTTAGATTGATTTTCTGCGCAGGGCTGAGCAAGAGGGCATTGTGATACCATTGGCACGAGATCTCAGCAGACACCCCTTCTTTGTGTTGCCGACAAAGACACCTGTGTTTCTACCACCTGCACCTGCAAGCAACATGGAAACCGAGCTGAGTCATATCCTGCATATTGGTAGGTCTGAGAGAAGAGTTTGTTTGCCTCACCGCTCAGGGGTATGATTTGCTGCTCCCAAAGTCACCGGACTTCCCAGTTGTCTTTATCTTCCAGTTCAAGTTGTATAACATCGAAAAGAATCATGACCAAGATGGATAACCAGATGTCTCACTCTCAACTTTCCAGCGGCATAATTAGCATTGCATTGTCAACATGCCGTCTCACAGTTTCAGCCTACCTACCTAGCCTGCAAGTTTGGCCCAAGTCACATCCGCAGCATGCGTAAACAGCTGCAAACGGAGAGCGCCACATGAGACCTGTCATATTGCACTCAAACTAACAGCAAGAACCAGAAGGGCGGATTCTCTCCAAGAGAATAGATATACTTTTGAGGCGGCAGTGATTGCACATGCAGTGCTTCGGCCTTCTGACACTTGCATGATTCTCACTCAATGTTCCCTGTCGTTAGTTTTTTTTTGTGGCTTGCAAGGAGATGCAGGCCTTTGCATCAACCTGCGTTTCTTCAGTGTATTTTGGTGCTCGTTCAAGGCCAGTGTTGTAAGTTTTGATACCGCTTATTTGATCCCTTTTCCCTCTTGTCCCGGCTAGGGATCGAATGCATTATGTACCTGCAAGGTCGGTACCAAGGTTGCGGGCTTCGTTGGTTCTGTCAGGGACGTAGTGCGCAACTGAGAAGCAGACTTGCTCCCAGTCATCAGGCCCCCGTTCAAGGTGTCGAATGGGTGATAGGGGCCTGTCGTTATAGAAATATGTGTCATGCTCGAGAATTGGGATGACCGAAGCCCGGCTTCTCGGAGCAGGGGACTTTGGTTCTTGAATCATACTGATTCCCTAGTAGACAGCCAGACAACAGTGTCACACACTAGTATTTATTCCCGCTGCTGCTGATCTGAAACCTCCAAGGCAGCCGCAGACAGTAGAGACCAGCGCTTTGTCTTGCACCCAAATCCAGATACCCAGTATATACCCCCAGGCCAGCGGAGCTATAAATCCAGCGCGGGAAAGAGGGAGTATGGGCGGATTCTTCTCGCTATCCGATCGCCTTCTCCCGGAAACGCATTTCGGGGATGAGAGACACCAAGGTCAACGGATTCTGCCACCGCCGGACAACGACGCCCAAGGCAGGCCTGTGTTATCAGAGCAAGAAGGAGCCGAGTGCTTGAACGGATGCTGTGGCCACGCCGAGAACCAGCCGCAGACACACGCTCAACATCAGCCGCGGCCCCATGATCATCACCAGCCGCAGGACCCGCGTAGGGCTCACCCCCGGTCTCCTTTCCGGCCAACCACGGTCCCCGAATCTCGCATCGCTAGCACACGCTCCGCTTTTGATAGAAAGAGCGTGTTATTACGAGATAAGAACTGTGAAGATAAATTCAGCAAGCCAGACGCCCCAAGCTGGCAACTTCCGCAAGAAAAACAACAACAAACCGACCAACAACGAGCACAACCACCACCCACAGCCATGGCGGCCCAGCCTGACCCAAAGCTGGACCCAGCTGCAAAGCCCTTTCTTCCGCTGTCCAAGACCGAGACCCTTGATACAGCATCTAGCCCTGAGAGCGTGTACTTCTCGCCCCCCACATCTGCTCCCTCTCCCTCCTCGTCTCTCTCTCCCTCTTCCTCGGCGTATTTCACCGCCCCAGAGCATCCTGAGGCCAGCTCAGGTGAAGAAGAACAGGAATCTCCGCCAGCAGCAGCCATAAATCGCGTGTGGACAAGTCCAGCCGAACAGGTAAGAGTCCGCTTCAACACAATCCACACGTAAGCGACGCACCTGGGGCTCGTCAGCTCTCCGTTCTTCCCAAAGACCTTGTCCGAATACCTCGCGGTTCAACAGTTGACGCTCGAACGAAAGACTCAGAGACTGAAGGCGCAGCTCCGCGACCGAGAAGAGGCCAGAAAGCGGCAGGAGAAGGGGGAGGGCTCGAGTTGGGCTCGCGTTCCGCTCCTGGGGCCGACCGGCGAGGTCGAGCACACGTGGGCCCCGGTCTCACCCACAGAACCGGCGCCAACAAAGCCCAAGCCCAAGCCCACGCCGAGACCCACGCCGAGACCCACGCCGGCCGGCATCAACACGTCTGCCGACACGTCCGGAAACACGCCGGCTGCCGACACTCCGTCGAACTGTTATGGCACTTGCCGGAACTCAACGGAAGTGCTAGCTCCTTCCCGATTCTGACGCTTCTTGTTGAAGAAGAAAATCCCACTTCTTCTCTCTTGACTTCTTTCTCGACTAGCGAAGACCCAACTAGCGCAACCACCACCAAAGCTGTTTTCTCGCAAACAGTAAGCCTCCATCTCGAACCTCCTCGCTCTTGCAACCTGCTTACCTTGGCCGTATCAGACAGACAACTTGATCCAGGCCTCGCCGGATCGCAACCAGACTGCCGGCACCACCCGCTCCGCCAGAGCAGTGAGTATCCCACCTTTGATTTTCTGGGTCCCACAAGTTGCTCACACACCGCAGAACCCCGACCCCGACGACTCCACCAAGCCTCACTTGGAGCGTCCCCAGACCGACGGCACCACCCACCTCTCCACCAACGTAAGTCCTCCCCTCCCCATGACAATCTCCCGACTCACCTCCCACTAACCCATTCTCTCAGCTCGTAACGGACCAGCACCAGGCACCCATGGATCCGTACCAGTCCGGCGCCGCCATCCCTCCCGGCGGGGTTCCCATCCCCGCCATCGTCATCACGGCCGCGGCCACCACCACCGACCACCCCATCGTCGTCTCCTCCACCATGGGGACCCCCGCCGCCGCCCGCACCACCACCACCACCCGTGCCCCCGCCGCCGCGGCCGACAAGCCGCTCGTCCTCCCCCCCGGCCGCCA
>Ga0247760_1002315_pt1 | contig 14851 bp, 1 predicted proteins | sample UWRJL171409R4_FD_179936 | JGI IMG/M metagenome (GOLD analysis project Ga0247760, IMG submission 179936) | Plant litter microbial communities from Arlington Agricultural Research Station in Wisconsin, United States - UWRJ-L171-409R-4 | ecosystem: Environmental > Terrestrial > Plant litter >...
TTAGGTGCGATATCGTACCGATACCTGTACTATAGAAGCACCCACGGTGCCTAAACAGATAGATAGAGGGACCGCTTGCCCACTAGGGCGAGGACCAGAGGTTCTCTGCGGTGTAAGATTAATAATAATAATAAATTATATATCTCAATTATATATTATAAACGCGCGGGAAGACGCCAAACCCCCCCCCAAACTGTCAAACCATCGCCAAAACGAAAAACAACATCGGAATCGCGTTCTACGCATCCGATTACCCCTATTTGCGATGTCGCAGCCAGGGCGTACCGAAGGCGCAAGCCGTGGTGATGGTGAAAGCCAGAATCACGGTACCGACCGAGGGCTCGCGTAAAGTCTTTACATCCGTAAAGCAACGACTGAAGATAATAATAACGCAACTAATCAAGGTTATAGTAATAATAAGACAATTTTGAAGGAAGCGAAAACCTTTGAAATTAAGAAGAATATACTTTACAAATAATTCCAGGATATAATTAATAGGAGGGGAACCTTCGACGATATTTTTAAAGCTGCTAAGCGGTACTTTAACTACGTCCTTTTATTAAACTTTAAACGAGAATATACCAAAAACGTTAAGAAACGTTTCGATTTTATTAAAGTATTATTAAAAAGAATTAAAAACTTAATTAAAATATAATAATTAATACCGACTAATTGTATATAGGCCTAAATCGCAAGTAGCAAATGTAACGTAGTTACGTTGCCCCTATTATACAAATATATCGTACCGAAAAAAGTATTCCGCGAAATTATTATTACCCTACTAAAGGACTTATAATTACAAACTAAACTTACAAGCAAAGGAATTATATACGAAATAAATAAAGTTATACTAATCGGAGGAGTAATAGCAACTAAGTATTTCCCACATAGTAGGGACGTAATGGTTTCATTTAAGGATAATAAATAATTATAATATAATAATTTAAAAAATAAAAATTAAATATACGAGGTATTTATAAATATAACGTAAATACGTTAAAAAATATACGTAATATTAGTAAAAGGGGTAGACCTAAGTATTACAAAAAGGTATAGTAAAGGCGAAGGTAACGATATAGTAAAAAGCCTAAATAAATTCCTGTTAATTTGTGTAGCCTGACTGGTCTTAGTGAGGTCCAGTATAGGAGGTTACAGGGGGTGAGTCCCCTGTAACGGGCGTAGCGGAAAGCTTTGAGGGTACGATGACTGCCCGGGATGGGGTTAAAGGAAGCTAAGATCAGCAGATTAATCTGTTGTAATAAGTAGAGATATAGGGGTCTATGCCTTGTAATAGGGTGACTATAGTGGGCTTTGTATAGAGATTACGAAGGTTAAAAGGTTGCCCTAAGGCTATATATAAACTATTTTGCTTAAGGTAGAAGAAAGGGAAAGAATTAGACACTAGAAATATAAGAGGGGAGATGGTTCTTTATAGGGCCCTTAGTGGGTGTGGGTTAATTTTACAGGGGGTGAGGGCTTTAAAACACAAAAGGAAAGCCTATATTATAGAGGGAAAGGTGCTTACGTCGACGTTGGAATCCTTCGGATTCCAGGGTAACGAGTTGGTTGGGTTGACGTAATAATAGTACTGGGTCTACCCTTATAGGCTAAGCCTATAGGTGGTGGGTTCCTGGAACTTCCCGTCGGTTTTAGTGGGTTTTAGTGGGTCCAGGGGGCTTGGTAGCCCCCCTGAACCATAATACCAACTCCCTGTAGTTGTGGTGATTGTACTTTGCTATAGTACAGTTAGTAATACTCCTAGGGTAGTAGATTAACTAGGCTATAGTACCTAAGGGTATTGTAGCTATAGGGTAACTGGGTTGTAATTTCAATACCCCCTTTACAACTCTAAGCCTTAGTACGCCTTTTAGTTCGAAACAGACCCCCTTTGGAATCTACAAGGCCTAGAAAGGTTTAATAATTTGAGGAATTGCTTATATTTGGCTAGGGTTAGGGTTTTTATCAACCTATTTACCGGCATCTCTCCTATAAGTACATACGTTACAGTAATGTTGCCTTTTGTAACGCTTTTTTTTACCCCCTAGTATTTTAGAAGGGTATATTTTATACGGTTATAGTATTTCGGGTTATATGTTGTATTTATAGCGCCCTTGTTATCTCTTATTAGTAGAACGGGTCCTTATATAAGGCGTTCCAGTTTAGAGAATAGCCTTTAAAGCCAGATTACCTTTTTATTACCCTTTATAAGCCCCGTAAACTCAGCTTCCAAGGTTAAGTAGGCTATTATAAACGACCTCTTTAACTTTTAGCTAATTAGTCCTCTACCTATTGTAAATAGGTAATTGTAAGTAAATTTTATAGTAATTTTACACCCTGCGAAATCGCTATTAATATATCCTATAAAGGTAAGATTAGTAGAGGTACTAAAATAAATACCCTGGTTTACACTGGAAAATAAGTAACTAAGGAGCTTCTTTACTATTTTAAGGTAGGTAATAATAGGTTGTTGTAACTAGTGGGAAAGTTACTATATTGTAAATATTATATCCGGCCTAATTTAAACTATAACGTATATAATAGTACTAATAAGTTGCTAAAATAATTAGATTTTAGTAATGTTTAGGGGTTTGGAAAATAAATTAGGTTTTATAAATCCTAAAGAGAAAGGGGTAGCTGGTTTATTGTGGCTAAGTTTAAAATACTAAATAACCTATTTAATATAAGCCTTTTAATTAATTTATAAAAGGCGGTATACCCTGTCGCAGTGGATTTCGACCTTTAGGAAGTAGCGGGCAGGGCCTAAGTCCTTTATATCGTGTGCTTAATTGAATTAGACCTTTAATGCCTTAATTTTAATTGCAGAGGGCTTAATAAGGAGATAGTTATTAATATAGGTAATTATTATAATCTTGTGAACTGTATTGTAATAGGTAGTTACGTTACTGGTAAAAGGGTTATAGTTTAGTATTTTTAGTAACTTCGCGACCTTTTATTACTAAAGGTAAAAGGTCTGCTTCAAATTATAAAATTCCTTGCCTAGTAGTATAATTTGGTCTTTAGAGGGGTCTTAACTATACCGCTTTAGGAGGTCCAGTACCTTAGGATTACTAAGATTGAACTTGTATAAGCCTTTAGGAACCTTAATATAAAGCTTTATATTTAATTTATTATTTAAAAAGGCTTTTATAAAATCTACTTATTTAATTTCCCAGTCCTTAATAGCAGCTAGTACCAGTATAATTTGCCAGGTTAATAGTATTATAGTGGTTGTAAAAATCTCCCTAAAGTTAACTCCAGGGGCCTATTAGAACCCCCTAGCCACTAATTAGACCTTGAACTTAATAATCCTACCCTAAGTATTCTTTTTTAGTTTAGTAACCGGTTTAGTAGTAATAGGTAGCTTTTTGGCTTTAAACCGCTTGATAAAATAAAAGGTTTTAGTAGTTAATAATTATTATATCTCCTTAAAGTATACTACTAATTACTAATCCTTCAGGGGGTACCTTAGGATTTACTTAAAAGATTTAAGCTCCGAGTTTTTAGTAAGTTCAGAGGGGTTATAATAACTATTAGGCTTAGTTTATTTAGTAGCTTTATTAACAAGGTGGTTGATTAGGTCCGTTGTAATATTTATAGGCTTAATTTTTACTTATTTAAATTCCTCTCGTTAGGTCTTAGTAACCTATAGGATTGGGACTTCCATTATAATAAACCTAAGTTTATTTTTTATAGGGGACTTAAAGGGCTTAGGGGTCACTATGGGTAATTAAACTAGTTTACGTAGTAGTGTTGCTAGTAGGGCGAATTTAGTAGGCGCCTTAGGGGGAGAGCCATTATGGTTAGGGTACTGGTTTTTCGTATCTTTAGTAATATCCGGAAGGTTTAGGGCGTTAATTGGGCCCCGGGGCCCTTATAGGTAGGTAGAAGGGTTTTTGTATAATTTAATAAAGCTGGTTTAAATAACCTTCCGTTAACTAAGCCAAATTAAATAGGTTTAGGTACTTAATATAATTAGTAATTTACCTTAAACGCTCCTAGGGGTAAGCTTTTGGGATTAGATACGTTTCTTAAAGGGAACCAATACTATACAATTGGCGCCTATAACCTTATAATTAAAAAAATCCGGGATATAAGGAGCTTATAAAGGTACTAATTTATTAAGGAAAAGCTGGTATAGGGTAAGCTTTTTAGTAGTATTTACTATCCTGTTAACCAGTTTAATTATAGGGCCTATAACGTATTTTTATAGGGAAGATAAAAACCCTAAAGCAACTATTACAGCCTTAAGGCGTTCTAAAACCACTTATATAGTATATTTAACTAAACCGTTTTAATTGTACGTATAGGGGCTAGACTCCGAGAAAATAATACCCTTTTCACATAAGTAAGGCCTAAGCTTATTAATTTCCTTACCTTTATTATAATATAAATATACCGGGTATTACTTAAAAGTATTATTAATCTTCTTTATAGTAGCCTTTACTTTTATAACAACTTTATCTTTGGATTTTAAAAGCCTAATAATCTTAAAACGGGTCTTTTAATCTATTAAAATAAATTTATAAGATTTATTATTTAAGGATATAGGGTAAATTACGAATATATCTCCCTTTATCCGCCTTAACGCGTTAAAAGGGTTAATAATAACCTTAGAGGAGGGTTAGTATAGTAATTTAACGGTATTATAGCTTTTGCAAATTATATATTCAGGGCGTATATTACTAAAATCGGGCATTTCTTTAGTAATTAGGGCGGTCTTTCTTAAAAGGTCTAGCCCTATATGGCCTAAATGAACGTACCAAAATCTAGCCGCCTTAATTATTACCGTTAAAGGACCCCTCTGGGCCCTATTATAATATATTAAAAAGGGGGTTACCCCTTTTATAGTAGGTAATATTATAATAGGGGCTTTAAATCAGTCTCCGGATAAGTAATAATATTAGGTGCTTTTATGGTCTTATTAAGTATAATTAGTTTTAGGGGGTTGTAACCTTTATAATTGGATATAAAAGCCTAAACCTTTAAAGTTTAATAGGGTAATAAGCTTCCTAAAGGCGTTATAAAGCTTGTTTTTAATAAATATACCCTTTAAATTATAAAAGCGGTAATTATTAATAATATTACCGGGAAAGGTTGGAATATAAAGGCACTCCTTTAATATAATGGTGTTATATTGAGGCCTACCCCTAATAGTACCAATATAGGGTTTAAGTTTAACTATTCCAATACCCTAAAGCTGTACTAGGCTACCTTTAATACGTACTATAATTAGTTTTTTAATACGTAGCTTTGTAAATAGGGCCTTATTGGTATAAATATACATTATAAAACCAGTATTAAAAAGTTACTGTTTATTAAAATTACCCCCTGTAAAAAGGTTAACCGTAGGGGGCTTAGGGGGGTTATTAATAGGGGGTTTAGGGTCTATTAGGGTATCCGGTTTACTAAAAGTATTATTAAAATCAGTAGGTTTAACGCTAAGTGTAGTGCCTTGGTTAAGGTTGTAGTAAATAGGGAAGGCTTCCTTTATAGCAACTAACTCCCCCTAATTGCTAGAAATAATACTAGTTTTATAGGTTTTATTAATACCTTTAGAAATATCTTCCGTACTAAAGGCATCATTATTGTACGCCCTCTTATTACTGGAACTGCCTTATTTCTTTAAATTTCTAATTTCCCTAGGCCTAAAATTGCCTTACGAGGCTTTTAACTTGCCCTATTATTGGCCTTTACCTCCTTTAAAACCTTATTTAAACTTCCTAGACCTTTTTTAATTGGCTTGTAGTATAGCTAAGGTATATATTAAAAAGGTACCAGGGTTCCGGGTTTTAGTAAGTAAGTCCTTTTGAAAATATAAAAGGGTAAGGGTACTAGGTAGCCTTTAGAACCTAATATTAGCATTTGTAATTTATTAATCTCATTATAGTAATATCCTGGAACATTTAGCCTATTGTAGAAATTAGGGTTCTAGAACGTTAAAATAGTAGTTAACTTGGTTCTATTTCGTAATTATAACTCCTTAAGTACTAAGATGGCTTATTAAGGTATTAAAAATAACGTTAAAGTTTACTATAGTAATATTATTATTAAAGGTTAGGGAGTAATATTAGTAGTAGAATTCGTTATAAAGACTGGCCTAAGTTGGGGTATATTATTAGCGGAGCCGATTAAAGGCAGATCTAGGGTCCTCCTTATAAACTATAGTAATAAGGGGGCCTTCCTTTAGTATATTCCGAAAAGTTAATAAAAGGGCGGTTTTTTAAGGGTTACTAAGGTGCTTTGTAACTATTTATAAGTTGTAAAGGAAATTAGGGATCTAAAGGGCCCTAAATTAAATCAATAGTATTTAAAACCACTATTAATAGTTTTTAGATCCTGATAAGTGCTGTTTTTTAGGTAAGGAGAGAGATTATTTGGCAAGTTTTTTAACTATAAGGGCGCTGAACTTGTCCTTAACAGCTGGAATTACTAAAGAATAAGTAGTCTTAGGGGCTCCAATGGTTACTATTAAGTTATTACCCCCCTTTTGGAAGGCCCCGGAAATGCTTATATTTAATATATTCCGGGCTTATTACTATTATTTTAGTATTACCAGCAGTTTATTAAAGCGCTAAGTAAGCTTGGAAACTTATTGTACTAAGCTTTAAATAGGCGGGATTTCTTCGGGCTGCTAACCTTAGCCTATAAAGGCTATATTTAGGTTATTATCAGCCATTATATTATATTTAATTTCTAATTGGAATTTTAATTACGTAACGGAATTACCTCTCCCGTACGTATTATTATAATTAGGTTAGTAGGTTCTTAAGGGAGCCGGGGGATTATAAGTAAGTAACTAAAGGTATGCTATACGTTAAGGTCAACCTACTATATAGGTTACGTACCTATTATATAAATAATATATTTAGTAGTAACGATTACTATAGGGGGTTGAATTTTAGTAAACGTAGGTGTTTTTTAGGGGGTGGTTTTCCTAAATACGTTTGTAATTAGGGGGTAGTAATTACGTGCGAAAGGTTGAAATACGGTGGTATGTAGTAGTAGTGTTATTTATAGTGGTTTAGGGGGTAATATTCCTGTTAGTAATGGAAATTAGGGGGTATTATTCCCCTGGAGAATTAAGGTATAGTAATCTCACGGGGACCTAACCTATTAATTACGGTAGGTAGTACTGGTAGTATTAATAAAGGGTTGGTAATTAATATAAGGATTATAATACTACTTACGGGGGTAATTTTGGCTAGTGTAAGGGCTTTTTAGAAGGGTAGGTGACTAATATAGGGGTTACAGTACTACTTATAAGGGTAATTATAGCTAGTGTAAGGGCTTTTTAGGAGGGTTAGTAACCAATATAGGGGTTATAATATTACTTACGGGGGTAATTCTAGCTGGCGTAAGGGTTTTTCAGGAGGGTTAGTAGCTATACTAAGGGTAATTTTAGCCAGCGTATAGGCTTTTCCGGAAAATAGATAATGTAGCTTACGGGGGGGTGTAGAAGCGTTGTAGGGGGGGGTGGTTATTAATTATAGGTAATAAAGTAAGGTCGGCTAAGGGTTGTAAAGTCCGGGCTTATAACCTGTTAATTTATATGGCCTGACTGGTCTTAGTAAGGTCTAGTATAGGAGGTTACAGGGGGTGAGTCCCTTGTAACGGGCGTAGTGGAAAGTTTTAAGGGTATAATGACTGCTTGGGACGGGGTGAAAGGAAGTTAAGATTAGTAAACCAACCTATTGTAATAAGTAGAGATACAGGGGTCTATACCCTATAATAAGGTGACTATAGTAGGCTTTATATAGAGATTATGAAGGTTAAAAGGTTGCCTTAAGGCTATATATAAACTATTTTACTTAAGGTAGAAAAAAGGGAAAGAATTAGATATTAGAAATATAAAAGGGGAGATGGTTCTTTATAGGGCCCTTAGTGGGTGTGGGTTAATTTTACAGGGGGTGAGGGCCCTAAAATATAAAAGGAAAGCCTATATTATAGAGGGAAAGGTGCTTACGTCGACGTTGGAATCCTTTGGATTCCAGGGCAACGAGTTGGCTGGGCTAACGTAATAATGGTGCTGGGTCTACCCCTGTAGGCCAAGCCTACAGGTAATAGGTCCCCGGAACTCCCCATCGGTTCTAGTAGGTTCCAGTGGGTCCAGGGGGCTTGGCAGCCCCCCTGAACCACAACACCAACTCCCCGTGGTTGTGGTGACTGCACTTTGCCATAGTACAGTCGGTAGTACTCCCAGGGTAGTAGATTAACTAGGCTACAGCACCCAAGGGTGCTGTAGCTACAGGGCAACTGGGCTGTAATTTCAACAATTCCAAAAGTAAATAAGTAAGCAAAGCTAGGTTAATATAATTAAAGTTAGGATAAGGTTCCCCTATAGGAGTAATAAGGGTATAGCGAAATCGAAATCTATTTAGCTACTACTAAAAATCTACTTAGTAAAGGAAACTATTAAGTTAATTGATTAAGAAATGATTTATAATTACTATAGGTACCCTTACAAGCGGTTTAAGGGCAAAGCAAAAGCGGTCTAATACTTTAATTGCGGGAAATAAGAATATAAGGCTAAGTTTTATATAAATAAGGTAATATATATACTTTACGGAGGTAATATGTATTTAACAGTAACGAACATTAAAAAGCGAAAGGTAAAATACTTTGTAAATATAAGGGCGGGTACCCTGAAGCGATACCTTAATTATAACGGTACATATATAGCGTTTAATGCAGATTACCGTATAATAAAAAAATAGAAATAACGTATTAAAAAAAGATACTTAAACAGATCTATTACCTTCATACCCCTCCCAGTACGTATATAAATTGTAAATAACGTAACTACTTTTACAAATAATACTACTAAATAAGTAGTTATAATAACCAGATTAGTATTAATAGCAAAGTATATACGGTTTTTAAGCGTAGATTAAAGGATTGGAAAAAAAAGGAAAAAAAAACCAATTAACCTATAAAAAACGGCCAAAGGTAATAATAATACCCTAGTAAGTTGGGTAGTACCTACTAGTATTGCTACTACTACTATAACTGGAGCGAATATAACCCCCTTACAAACCACCTCCGAGGAGGACTCTCTTCCCCTACTATCCAACGTATTAGTAAAAAACTAGAATAGCAATTCCTACCCCTTATCCCCGCGTTTTATACAGTAATATAATTAAAAATACTATATTAGAATATAGGAAATAGATAAAAAAAATTGTAAATAATATTACGTAATACCGTTTACAATATATTAGTAATTTAGAAGCTACTTTATAACGGCTTAATTAACGCCCCCTAATATAATAGATTCGAAAAGTACAATATGATTTTTAGTAGTAAAAAAGTAGTATTATACGTAAGTAAAAGAATTAATAGAATAACGTAAACGATTAATAGTAGCGAGGACTGAGCAATAGTAACGTTTGGAAAAGGAAATAACGTATTAACGGTAATATCTATTTATTTAAAATTATATAATAGAAATTGGAAAACCCTATTAAAGGAACTAATTAATAAACCTTTATTACGTAATCATATTATTATTATAGGTAATTTTAACGTTTATTACCTTATATAAAATAAAGACCGAAGATAATTACCTGAAGTAAAATACGTACTTCGCTTTATAATTGGATAGAACCTGGAGCTCCTTATATTATAGGGAAAGATAATAAAACGGTTAAAAAAGGGGGATAAAAATAGTATAATAGATTTAACCTGGACCTTTAGGAACCTTAGCGTAACATATAATAAATTGGATAACTTTTTTAAATTAGATTATACAGTATAAGCAATAACCGTAAGTAACTTATTTATGGAACGAAGTAACTTTAAGAATAAAAGATATAATTAGTTACTACTTTACGAAATTATATATAGAAATATAATTATAATATATTTTACTATTCCAAAGGAGTTAAAAATTGTTAAAAAGGTAAAAAAGTAGCTTTTAACTTAATTAAGGAACTTATTTATATTATAAATATAACATACCCAAAATATAAACGTAATTAAGAAATTAATACTATTTAATAGAATAGAAAGGTTAAAAACGCTATAATAAAGGTAAAAAGGGCCGAACGTGCCTAAAGGAAAAGTTGTATAAAAGTATTTTTTAAATACCTTAAAGTAACAATATTAAAATAGAAAAAAGTAATGAAAAAAGCGTAAATAAAATACTAATGTAACGTCCTTAAAAAGGTAGTAAATAATAATTGAGATCTTTAGGATTTAGAAAGATAGGTTAGATTACGGAGCTATAAAAAACCTAACCCCTTTATTATTTCCCCTTTTCAAAATATCTTAAAAGGCTTATAAGATATTATTTTATATAAATAAAAAGTTAAAATATTATTAAAACGCTTTTTTCCTAAATTAAAAGCGGATTTTTCCCTAATCCCTAATTAAAATATAAACCTAATAATATTTAAAGAAACTGTAAAAATTAATTAAGAGGTAGATATTAGGGACGTTAACGTAATAATATTAATAATATTATTAAATAAGGTATTAAAATTAAACCGTTTATTTAATAAATTATTAAAAATTTATAATAAGAAAGAAAGATTTTTTAAAGTATTATTATTAATTATATAGATAGGTTTTAAGCTATTATACTTTTCTTAGTATTTTTACGAAGCGATTATAATAGTATTTAAAAAACTGAATAAAACGTTAAAGAATTAAAAACTCCTAGGGGCCTATAGGCTGATCTCCCTTTTAAATACGTTAAGTAAAATAATAAAAATATTAATAATAATACGATTTATAATTATAATTAAGGAAAACGGAATACTCCCTTGTATATAAATAGGGTTTAGGTATAAAAGGTCTACGGAGGTAGTAATTAAATTAGTAATAAATATAATATATATTATTTAAGCGTATAATATAATAAAGTTTTTATTACAACTTAACCTTACGGGTACCTTTAATTAGGTAGATTGGATATAGTTGTTGAAATTACAGCCCAGTTGCCCTGTAGCTACAGCACCCTTGGGTGCTGTAGCCTAGTTGATCTACTACCCTGGGAGTGCTGCTAACTGTACTATGGCAAAGTGCAGTCACCATAACCACGGGGAGTTGGTGTTGTGGTTTAGGGGGGCTGCTAAGCCCCCTGGACCTATTGGAACCTACTAGAACCAATGGGGAGTTCCGGGGACCTACTACTTGTAGGTTTGGCCTATAGGGGTAGACCTAGCACTATTATTACATTAGCCCAGCCAACTCGTTGCCCTGGAATCCGAAGGATTTCAGCGTTAACGTAAACACCTTTCCCTTTATAGTATAGGTTTTCCTTTTATATTTTAGGGCCCTTACCCCCTGTAAAATTAACCTATACCTATTAAGGGCCCTATAAAAAACCATCTCCCCTTTTATATTTTTAATATTTAATTCTTTCCCTTTTTTTTACCTTAAGCAAAATAGTTTATATATAGCCTTAGGGCAACCTTTTAACCTTCGTAATCTCTATATAAAGCCTATTATAATTACCCTATTACAGGGTATAAACCCCTATATCTTTGCTTATTACAGCAGGTTAATCTGCTGATCTTAACTTTTTTTAACCCAATCCCAAGTAATTATTATACCCTTAAAGCTTTCCGCTACGTTTGTTATAGGGGACTTACCCCTTATAACCTCCTATACTAGACCTTACCGAGACTAATTAAGCTATACAAATTAATAGGTTATAAGCTTAGACTTTACAACTTTTAGCTGACTTCGCCTCGTTACCTATAATTAGTAACCACCCCCCCATAGCGCTTCCACGCCCCCCGCAAGCCATATTATCTGTCCTCCGGAAAAGCCTATACGCCGGTTAAAATTGCCCTTAGTATAGCTACTAACTCTCCTGAAAAGCCCTTACGCTGGCTATAATTACCCCTGTAAGTAGTACTGTAACCCCTATATTAGTTACTAACCCTTTTAAAAAGCCCTTATACTAGTTATAATTGCCCTCATAAGTAGTATTATAACCCCTATATTAATTATTTACCCTTCTGAAAAGCCCTTACACCGGTTAAAATTGCCTTTATAAGTAATATTATAATCCTTGTATTAATTACCAACCCTTTATTTACGTTACTAGTACTATTTACCGTAATTAGTAGGTTAAATCCCTGTAAGATTATTATATTTCGATCCTTTAGGGGAATAATACCTCCTAATTTCCATTACTAATAAAAATATTACCCCCTAAATTACTATAAACAGCACTGCTACTATATACTATTATATTTCAGCCTCCCACGCGTAATTACTACCCCCTAATTACAAATGTATTTAGAAGAACCACCCCCTGAAAAATACCTACGCCTATTAAAATTTAACCCCTTATAATAGTTATTATTACTAAATATACTATTTATATAATAGGTACGTAACTTATATAATAAGTTGACCTTAACGTATAATATACCTTTAATCACCTACTTACAATCCCTCGGCTCCCTTAAAAACCTATTAACCTAATTACAATAATACGTACGGGAGAGGTAGTTTTATTACATAACTAAAATTCCAATCGAAAATCAAATATAATATAATAGCTAATAACGACCTAGATATAACCTCTATAAGCCAAAATTAGTAGCCCGAAGAAATCCCGCCTATTTAGGGCCTAGTATAGCAAGTTTCCAAACTTACTCAGCGTTTTAACAAGCTACTAGTAATATTAAAATAATAGTAATAAACCCGGAATATACTAAATATAAATACTTCCGGGGCCTCTTAGAAGGGGGGTAACAACTTAATAGCAACTACTAAAGCCCCTGGAACTACCTATTTTTTAGTAATTCCAGCCGTTAGAGATAAATTCAACGTCCTTATAGTTAAAAAGCTTACTAAATAGTTTCTCTCCTTACCTAAAAAACAACACCTATTAGGATCTAAAAATTATTAATAGTAATTTTAGGTATTATTAATTTAATTTAAGGCCCTTTAGATCCCTAATTTCCTTTATAATTTATAGGCAATTACAAAGCGCTTTAATAACCTTTAAAAAACCGCCTTTTTATTAACTTTTCGGAATATACTAAAAAAAGGCCCCCTTACTACTATAACTTATAAGGAGGACCCTAAATCTACTTTTAATCGGCTCCGCTAATAATACGCTTTAACCCAAACTAGTCTCCATAATAAACTCTACCACTAATACCATTTCCTAACCTTCAATAATAATATTATTATAATAAACTTTAATGTTATTTTTAATACTTTAGTAAACCGTTTTAGTACTTAAAAAGTTGTAATTATAAAATAAAACCAAGTCAACCACTATTTTAACGTTTTAGAACCCCAGTTTCCATAGTAAGTTAAACGTTTTAAAGTATTACTATAATAAAATCAGTAGATTATAAATATTAATATTAGGTTCTAAAGGCTACTTAATACCCTTACCCTTTTATATTTTCAGGAGGACCTACTTACTAAAACCCAGAACCCTGGCACCTTTTTAGTATATACCTTAGCTATATTATAAGTTAATTAAAAAAGGTTTAGGGAGTTTAAATAAGGTTCCGGAAAAGGTAAAGGCTAATAATAGGGCAAGTTAGGAGCCTTGTAAAGTAACTCCAGGCTTAGGGAAGTTAGGAATTCGAAAAAACAAAGCAGTTTTAGTAGTAGGAGGGCGTATAATAGTAATGCCTTTAGTACGAAAGATACCCCTAAAGGTATTAATAAAACCTATAAAATTAATACTATTTCTAATAGTTAGGGGGAATTAATTGTTATAAAGAAGGCTTTTCCCATTTATTACAACCTTAACTAAGGCATTATATTCAGCGCCAAACCTACCAACCTTAATAATACTTTTAGTAAACCGGATACCTTAATAGACCCTAAATCCCTTATTAGCAACCCCTTTAAGCCCCTTACAGTTAACTTTTTTATAAGGGGTAATTTTAATAAATAGTAGCTTTTTAACACCGGTTTCACAATATATATTTACACTAATAAAGCCCTATTTGCAAAGTTACGTACTGGAAAATTAGCTATAATACGTACTAAAGGTAGCCTAATATAGCCTTAGGGTATCGGAATAATTAAACTTAAGCCCTATACTAATACTATTAGGGGTAGGCCTTAATATAATACTATTATACTAAAAAAGTGCCTTTATATTCTAACCTTCCCTATTAATATCGTTAGTAACTACCACCTTTATAATTCAGGGGGTATACTTATTAAAAACAAGCTTTATAACACCTTTAGGAAACTTATTACCCTATTAGATTTTAAAGGTTTAGGCTTTTATATCCAATTACAAGAGTTACGACCCCCTAAAACCAATTATACTCAACAGGACTATAAAAGCACCTAACATTACTACCTATCCGGAGACCAATCTGAAGCCCCTATTATAATATTACCTACTGCAAAAGGGGTAACCCCCTTTTTAATATACTATAATAAGGCCCAAAAAGGTCCTTTAGCGGCAATAATCGAAACAGCTAAACTTTAGTATATTCATTTAGGCTACATAGGGCTAAACCTTTTAAGGAAGACCGCCCTAATTATTAAAAAAATACCTGATTTTAGTAATATACGCCTTAAATACATAACCTGTAAAAGCTATAATGCCGCTAAACTATTATACTAACCCTCCTTTAAGGTTATTATTAACCCTCCTAACGTACTAAGGCGAATAAAGGGGGATATATTCGTAATCTACTTTATACCCCTAAATAATAAACTTTATAAGCTTATTTTAGTAAATTAAAAAACCCGTTTTAAAATTATTAGGTTTTTAAAATTTAAAAATAAGGTTATTATAGAAGTAAAGGCTGCTATAAAGGAAATTAATAACACCTTTAAGCGATACCTAATATATTTATATTGAAAAGAGAAAGAAGCAAACTACCTGTGGAAGAAGGCCATCGTCCGA
>Ga0247760_1002316_pt1 | contig 14847 bp, 20 predicted proteins | sample UWRJL171409R4_FD_179936 | JGI IMG/M metagenome (GOLD analysis project Ga0247760, IMG submission 179936) | Plant litter microbial communities from Arlington Agricultural Research Station in Wisconsin, United States - UWRJ-L171-409R-4 | ecosystem: Environmental > Terrestrial > Plant litter >...
GAAGAGCAGCAGAAAATATTGGAAGATTCGAGCACCGGTTTTGGCCAGAGCTGGACAGAGGTCTGGTGGTTCCTGACAAGGGGGCCAAGCCAGCGTTACCCAGCTGGGTTTCCCGCGGAGAAACTTGTGGAGTCGGCGAGGGTGGTGGAGGTTGAAGGAATCAAGGCAGAACAATGTGAAGAGTTGGAAGCGGAACCGGTTCCCGAAACTGAACCTGTTGGGACGAGCCAAGATGGTATTTTAACAACAGCTAACACAGCCACGGGGCCGCCAAATTCCGCACAGACACCCCAGCAGTCTCCTCACAGTGAAAAGAACCGCCCGCCGGAGCCAAAGATTGAGTACCGCGACGTGGTCAAGTACATAAAAGTCCCATCGACACCACCGCCAACCCCGAAGCCGATACCAATACCCGTGCCCGTCACAGAACCCAAACCGGTGCCCGCCCCGGAAGAAAAGCTGGGATATTTCAAGCGCGTTACCAAGGCGACAAAAAGGCTCGGTAAGTACCTACTCGTTATCTAAAATCCAGGTTCTCTGTCAGAGGCACTACTAATAAATGGAAAACAAAACAGTCAAGGAGATTGTCAATGTTCATGATGATCCGCAAAAGGTTAATGGGGAGAAGGAAAAGGAAAAAACTAAGGGGAAGAAGAGTAAGAAGAAATGACCTGGAAATACGCTACACAACACTGTATTACACTACGCTGCCTGCTTGGTATGGTATGATAATAATGACTGACCCATCCAAAATCCCCTGCCTATGGCGTTTTCACGGCATCCATAGTCTGGTGCCAGCGATGTAACACAGCGCGCGACTGGATGCAAAGTACTGATTGACCGGACTGGACACTACGGGAGTTGGCCACTACATGGCAAGGCACCGCACCGACCCACCGCTCGCTCAAGGGATGTGATTTAACCGTAAATGCCTTTCCCTGAAACTAGCACGGTATATACTAGACACTACTACTATGGAATTACGCCCAGGACGGCGCTAGCCGTTTGTGCGTTACATTCGTTGGATCACCTCCCGCTTGGCATTTTGCTCGGGTATTTTCCCTCACGGAGTCGTAAACCGGACCGGGTAACTTTGGTCAACAGTTGCATGGCATGGCATGGTGTGGCATGGTACGGCATGGGCCCTGGGCTGCGCCGCGCCTGTGGACTGGAGAAACAAACCCCAGTGCCAGACTTGAGCCAGGGCCCAGTCGACGATTGAGGCGAGGCAGAAACCCCGAATCAACCCCCCCCATCCAGAGTGTGCCTGCGCTTATTTGTTCGTTTTTTTTTTTCCAGTTCCGTCAGCACGACCAAACCGACCAGACGGAATGGTACTCTGACGCCTGGCTGCAATCAATGCATCACATCACATCGCATCACCAAAACTAACCCCCCACCCCCCTTTGTCCAGAGAAAGCAGAGTTTTGGTATGGCCACGCGTGCCGCTCAGGAGGATGCGATCAAACTTTTTTTTCCCAGGGGTCGGAGTGTTGGGTGATGAGTCTGGTCGAGAGATGGATAGAATGCCGTGATAGGTGCATTTGTTAGACTGACCGGAGAGTCTGGGCAGGTTGGGTACCTTATATGTATATCAATGGGGGCGGGGGGGCGCACGGGTTGTGTGTTTCGATCGAGGTTGTCGCATCTTCAGTGTCTGGTTCTTTTCTGTCCTTCTTATCCTAGGTCGGGGTTCGTCCATGTCAAATTGCTGGCAGATCCCATCGCAATGGCAAGATCTTTGTTCACAGTAATTGGGACCGGCTTTCTCCTCCTCTCCCTCCTCCCAGGCGTGATAGGACTTGAAGTTGTTACTCCCGAAGGGTTTACCAAGCGACTGTTTGAGGAAAACTTTTCTCGACTCCCAGCTGGCTCACAACCGTCGCCAGAGAGATGGTCGTACAGCACAGGCACGAGTTATCCCGGAGGACCGCACAACTGGGGAACTGGAGAAATACAACATTACACCAATTCGACCTCCAACGTGGCCATTACCTCGGCCGGAACTCTGCGCATCACGCCCTTGAAGAATGGCGACAAGTGGACCTCATCGAGAATCGAGTCCACGGCAGCACACGACTTTGCGTGCCCTGCCGGCGGTAAACTGCGCATCGAGGCATCCATCAAGCTCGGCAACGACCCTGTCTCTAGGCAGATGGGAATCTGGCCGGCATTCTGGACTATGGGTTCAGAATTCCGCGGACAGTACGACAAGTGGCCGGCCGTTGGCGAGATTGACGTCCTGGAGGGTGCCAACGGCGAGCCTGTCGCGTACCAAGCGCTGCACTGTGGATGGGCTCCAGGCGGCCCTTGCAACGAGTTTACTGGTCTGACCGGTAACGCCAACTTCACACGCGGAGAGTTTCACCAGGTCGCTGTTGAGATTGATCGGACCAACGCGGGAGGAGATTGGAAGGGAGAGACTTTGTCATGGCTTATCGACGGCGTGAGGGTCAAGAGACTTGTGGGGAGGACTTTCCGGGACGAGTGGGTTTGGACGAACGTGACGAGGTCTCCCAAGTTTGTGCTTCTCAACGTGGCAGTTGGCGGCGCGTTTCCCGACAATGTTCTGAACCCGGCCAAGGTCCGTACCCCGGTAGATCAGACGGTGGGAGGCGAGGGCTCGTCGATGGAGGTGGAGTATGTGGCTGTGTTCAGCACTTAGGAGGGACTGGATGAAAATCCTCCGAGGGAAGATGATACCACTTTTTTCTTGTAAATATTTTGAAATTCGCACGTTGTATATACGAGGGGGGTTTATCGCAGTTCTTGAAGATATTCGCTTTGAAAACGCCCTGACTCCGAATCTCGAACAAGCCTGTCTTGCTCGGATCCGCGACGCCTCCATGGTTGCAAGCATCTTTGCGGGGAGTCGAAGCGAACCGACACGTGTGCCTCTGCAGTGATCGACAGCAGGGAGGAAATCTAGGTTGGTGGTTGCATTGGGCTTACGGGAAGGCGGGAAGCGCATCCCGAGAAAAACGTTCCAGAATCCCCAAGGTGAAACAAATCTTGGTGGCGCACATCAATGCATCTGCTGCTCGGCGAGCTGGGCATGTTAACATTTTTTGCCGATGACTGGGCGAGTGACTGTTAACAAACCGAGGAAGGAGCGCGCACTTGCAAAGTCTCACCCTAGTTTCCATTCTTGGGATGACGAATGCTGAGTGCTGCGGCACTTTGAGCCAGCAGGCAAATCGCCACGAATTGCCCACGTTGGCCACGATTGCAAGCCAGTCAGTCGGTTTTTGTTTCTGTTATACATACATGCCACTTCCGTCCAGATCCTGCATGACATGCACGAGAATCTCCTCCCCGGTTCAGCATCTTGCCAAGCTTTCCCAATTGAGTCCCAGCATCTTCACCTAAATCGCCTCTCCTTCTTTCCATTCCTTCTCGTGGCCGGTCCACCCTCAGCAATTCCGTCAAATCATACTTGCGGCAAAATGAAGTCTTCGATCATTCTCCTGGTTCTCGTCAGCCTGGTCGCTGGCAGAGCGCTTCCCGAGACAAGAACTTGGCAGGGCAACGAGGTAAGCAAGGGTGGCCGATCTTTGTCGATCTTCGAAGTGCCAAGACGGGAGGGAGCTGACGAACAATCTGGGGAATACAGCCATGCCATGCACTGTTGACGACGTGCCGAGCTGACGCCGACTGCTGCACGCTTCTTGGGTGCGAGAATGTCGATGGAGAGAAGATTTGCACACCCAGAGGGTAGACGGTGTCCTGAGAGGTAAGCAAGGTTGGGGAGAGATCCGTCGACCAGTTCGGAGCTGACGTTGATCACAGACATGAAGGTCAACAATTTTGTTAGGGTATTGGTTGTCAAGCACAAGGTCGAGCGATCCCCATCTTTTACACCAGCTCATAAATGGCCTCTCAATCTCCTGGCCCCGAACATGAAGAGGATTAGCATGAGATTGGAGTCGACCAGAGCTACACACCTTGTGGCCATGGCCTTTGGGCATATTCGATCCAACACGGCGAGAGCTCCCTCATATTGATATTCCGCGGTGCTGTCACTGCTGGAGGGTATGAAGAGGCAGGGTTTATAGGCCATACCAACACCGGGAAACTACTGGGTTCGGCGGTGCAGGAGGACGCACGTGTACATACGGGGAGCACCTCAGGGCTCCTCAGGCCCGTAGAGAAGCAGTCTAGGGCAAATGCTGACGCCAATTCCAGCGGTCACATCAATATCCCATGCTATTTCTATGTAGGGTTGCGTGCTCTAAATGTGTGCATCAACTCAAATTGCGGTGCGCGTATTTTCAGCAACAATCTCATTCGTATCTGTCTTGAGCACAATAATTCTTCTCGTGGGTAGGATACCAATAATCTTTCAATTATCTTGATTAATCGAAAGTAAATTTGATTTCAAGATGGAGTCTACTGCACGCAACTACCCCTAATTCTTCGGCGACCACTACGCCGACAATTCGTTCACCAGGAGCTGAGAGTGAACACTTGCCGCGCTTTGACCACCCATTCACATCTGGTGCTCAACTTCCATGTTTGCCAACCAACCATGCCTTCTACTTTACATCAATGCAGTATACCAAGCCACCTCCGTCTCCGCGCTGGTTGTTTATGGAGCAGTGGCGCCAGACAATCCCCGCCGAACAGCCCTCAACTCACGATCGCCCCGACGTGGCTTCACGCAAACCCCATGCCCCTTTGGGTGTTCCAAAAGTCCCAGACATGTCGATTTCTCCGCCATCCAACCGAGCGTCGTCTCCGCAGTACAAATCCCACGAAGAAGACACAGGCCTGGTGGCACTTAAGAAGCCCATCTACCATGTGCCCCTGGACGATGACAAGAAAAAGGCAGCTTCCAGAAGACATACGCGTCTTGCATAACCGGCTATGCGACATTACAGTCGAGCAAGGCGGGCATTGTCACTCTTTTGGAATCGACTTCATGTTGAACATTCTTGTCTCTCTCCTATTGATGCTATTTGATCTATGCCCATTGCCCACACTTCTCTTCTCATCCTTGCCAGTCACGTTCTCAAAACCGACATGGAACTAGATGCGCATAATGCTAATTGCCTCAATGGTCGTCTGTCGTATCCATCAAAAGTCAGCACGATCGCCAGTCATCCCATCCCATCCCACCTCTCAACAGAGGTAAAGATTAGAAAAGAAAAAAAAAAACTCACATGCTTCCCCGCATTAACCACTACGCACCCATCCTCCTTCCATGTCTCAATCTCATTCGTACATCCCCAGTTACTATACGCCACCACCTTCATGCCTGCCTCTTTGATGTTTTTGAGAAAGGCCGAATGTCCTCCGGATAATCGGTAGCAAAACATGTCACGGCCAGCGGCGCCAGCGACGGAGCCGAGGTTGGTGAGACCTGGGTCGTGGGGATTGTTATCGCGCGGACAGCCTTTTTGGTAGAGCGTCACGGCCCTTTAAAAATTTGGATTAGCATATGTCAGAGGGTCAGGTCTATAACCTAGGTAGTAGGTAGTAGGTAGTAGGTATATGCAGGTATGATGGGACTTGGGGGGAGGGACTGGAGAAGGTTGGGGGGGGATGGATGGGTGAAGGGTAGTTGGTGTCTTGGTGTCTAGGTAGGCAGGTAGGTAGGTACCTAGGCAACTTACCAGTGGAGTTCATCGTCACGAGACTCGATAGGTTTGGCGAGAGCGAGACTGCCAAAGGTGACTACCGAGAGGAGGAGAGTGACGGGGTGCATTTTGAGGGATATGTGTAGGTATACAAGCAGGGAAAGGGGGTATGCAAACAGATGTGATGGGTGTGTATACAACTGAGAAAGGTGCTATATAACCGAGAAAGGTTCAAGATGCAGAGAAAAGCCTCGAATAAAATCCAAACTGCCGAGTGTGTTTGGAAGCTGCAGAGACTGATGTTTTAATCATTGCCCCCATCGCGTCTTTATACTCTCTGCCCTCTGTCCAGTCTGCCCTCTGTCTTTGACAAAAATCGAGTATATCGCCCATCATGTTACAGTTGCAGTATCCCAATGGCATGATTGGCTCGCTACTCACTCTGTAAATTTCGTACAACCAGACGTCAAGGGAAACTTTGTGGCAAAGCCGTAGCGATGGAGGCTGTGCGACCGGACTGGACTGAAAACTTCTGGACGACGATCCGTGCCTCCCTACCCCTTGGCCCACTAGACTAGACTGTGCTGTGCTCCCGCGGTGCTGTGCTCCCGCCGGCGCGTGCGTGCTGTTGGCGTAGGAAGGTAGGTAGGGTAGGTAAAGGTAGGTACAAACCCCGCGCACCGTCTAGTTCCCGTGTTTGCCTCGCCGCAAGGATTGATTTTTCTCAAAGGATTGACCGAGGAAGCGGCGTGGATAGCTTAGCATGACAAACTGATAGGTTCGCACAAACTCAATTCGTATGTTGGGACTTTGGGGTTGTCAAGTAGGATTCACGGTTGGACATTATACATGTTGATGGTAGTGCCGGGATATCGAACCTCTCGGTCCGTCCAGTAATGAATGGTACCTTACCTTATCTGAGCTCGCGGGCGATGAATCATCTAGATCGCTACCAGACGCGACTGCTTCTTTATCCATGCGGCAAATGTGTTTCATGTGTACTCCGCCTACCGGTAGCTGTATGCAATCCGCTACTAGAACCGATCTCGCATCGCATATACGGAGATATTCGGCCAAGAGTCGGTACATTTTTGATCTAACACACCCTGTCAAGGCAGTTGATCGTGGCTCTTGCCTGCCGGATATATTGCCATGGTTCTTGCCGTACATCTTTGTCCGGGTGGGATCAAGATAGCACTAGCTTCGTATATGCGTCGGTTTTGTGGGAGATATCAACGCTGATTGGAGAATGCCCGGGGAATTTCCATTTATAACATATCGGAACATCTCCAGATTCACCGATTCACCTGTCCCGTAGTCACGTCAGGATTTTGCTTCGCAAGAAAACCAAGATATCGAGGCAGATTCAACTTGGTGTTGGTTTTGTGTTGACGACGCCTCTTTGGCAGATTCATCTCGAGGGGGTCTTGTTGGGGATGTTGGGAGGGTGGATGGTGACGGGGTGGTGTTGCAACTAGTCTAGATGTGCATGTGCATGTTACATGTGCATGAGAGAGTGAGTTATTCTGAGATATACAGAGACATGAGAGAAGATATCGGTACATGAGTGGAGGACTTGGACCGCTGACTGAGATATAAAGTCTAGAAAGAACTGAACCACATCCTCAAAACATCATCCTTGAACATCCCAACACATCCGCAAGCCAACATCCTCAAATCACCTCTCAAGACTTTTCATTTTTTTTTTCACTCTTATCTCCCTTCCACCATGCAGCGCAGCATTCTGGCCCTAGCGGCTGTTATCGACCTCGTCGCCGGCCAATACAAGTTCTGCACCGACGGCAAATGCTCCGACTGTCCCACCTCCATCGCCAACCTGGGAACCGGCTTCCCCAAGTGTCTGGTCTATAGCACTGAGGATGTGTTTTTTAACCAGCCTGGTTTTAACGAGTCCGAGGGGGGGTTAGTCTCTCCTTTCCTTTTTCCTTCTTTCCTTCTTCCCTTCTTTTCTACCTACCTCCCTTTTGCTTTTTTTTTTCGTATGAGCTAACAATGAGGCTAGAGGCTACGAAGTCTACCTGGACATCCCCTCGCTCGATCCCGGGTGCAAAGTCCTGGTAAAAACCCCCGCCGACACCACCATGCTGGGATGCGGCAAGCTCATTGGCGCTTACGCCCAACCTGCCTGCGCGCAGCTAAATCTGAAAAAGACCTTCATGGCGCAATTCTGTTGCGGGATCGGCGACTGTACCCGCGCGGGCGCACCGAAGAAGGCTCGTTCTATCAGGTTTGGTGGCGAGTATGGTCTCCCATCCTCGGGACAGCTAGATGCGCGATGGGGAGGCGCGGGCATGTTGAGTTTGCGATTTGTGGATAAGGAAGGGCGGGATATCAAGCCTGTTCAGCAGGGAATTCCACCCGAAGAATCTTCTCTTGTTGCACGCAAGGAGGAGGAGGAACATGAACTGACCAAGCGCGGATGCAATAAATGGCAAGCCGAGCCTGGTCTCGAGGTATACACGCGCCCTGCCGACGGCACGCAAGTCGTCGCGCAAAAAGTAACCGGACCCGGCGAGATCAGCAAAGAAGGCAGCGTGTCGCAATCCTGGACGGCCTCGTTCAACGTCGGGTTTGCCGATGTGTTTTCCATGGGCCTGGGCTTTGAGATTTCCGAAAGTGTCAGCCAGACCATTGGGTTCAAGTTGACGCTGCAGAAGGGGGAGACGGGAGATATTGGGTTTACGCCGACGTTGATTTGCACACAGGGTGAGTTTTTTTCCTTCCTCCTCACCTCTGTCTTTTCTTTCTTTTTTTTTTTTTTTTTTTTTCTTTCTCCGAGCCTTGTCGATGCAAAAAATGCTAACATGGCATGAAATAGGCAAGACAAAGTGTGGCGGCAATGAAGTGGAAGGGGAGATTTGTTCGCCGAGACAAATTGTGGTAAATGGCAAGAAGCAGCTGGATGGTGTGTTTCACTTGATCAAGCATGATTGATCGTGTTATTCCCCGTTGCGTGTTAATGCCACGCTTTGCCTGGAACCATACATGCCCATTGGGAGGTAGGCGGCCAGATGAATTTATGGTGTGTTGCTAAAGGGTCAAGCTGTCGGGTTGCATTTGTTTTCTCTCACACATTATGATATTTTACCTCTTCCCATTTGACCGTCTCGTGCTTACAGAATAGAATGAAACCTTCTCTGCCAATGATTGTGGATTGTGGTCTTGGAGCGAGGTGACGTATAATTGACGCGAGAGCAGCCATGACACGCAAATGTTGGACTGTGACAAACGATTGCGTCACTATTTCCAAACGTTTGGCAACAAAACACCATCAAATGCCTGCCTGCCTGCCTGCCTGCCTGCTTCCCACAAAAACAATCCTCAGTCCAGCCAGCAAAACTATTCCTCCGTGAACACACACACACACACACAAGCAGCCAAAAATCACCAATACAATTCATTATTGGTTAAAAAATCGCCACCATGTGTCACCAAGCCAAGTGTAACCGCTGCCGTATGTACTCCCCTCTACCAGTCACAGAGACATGTCTAACATGAACAGACCATGAATCCTGGGTTGGATGCGGCCACCACATCCCCCGTGTCATGGACAAGATTCCCCATGAGCAGTGGTGTACTTGTTCCCCGAAAGTAGAGGAGAACGGGAAAGAATACCCGCCAATGGTGTCGTTGACCTCAAATTGTACGTCGAGCGAAAGTACTTAGTGTGCTTGGGATAAGGATAGGATAGGGCTGAATATTCGTGTGGGGATAGGTGTTGTGCTTTGAGATAAGGAGAAATTGACAGGGGATTGTGGTGGGATGCAGTGTGTGTGCTATGGATTGAATGACAAACAGCCTTTGGTATTGGCTGTCCTGGCATTCACCATCCCTCTGTTGTGTTTCGCATGCAGAATGATATTATGGGTCCAATACAAGAGTCACAAGACCGTGGCTGGAGGGACAGAAAAGAAGTACAAGACTCAAACCACATCAGCGCCCATCCTGCCCTCTACCGTATCCGCAATCAGCCTCGCCTGACGATGTCCAATTGCAGACCCGATTTTCCTCAGCTCCTTAATCGCCCAATGTCTCACCTCGTTGGTGTTGAAGTCTGCTTCCTCAGCTACGACGGTTAAAGGCCAGATCAAACCTATGATCACTTGCCACGTTAGTCCTTTCCCTCTTCAGAAGTGCAATACAGTAGAACAGGAGTACTCACTAGGCGCTTTATAACATCCCGCCGAGACACAGATCTGCCTAGATAGCCGCTGTATCACCGCCACGTGGGCATCCCGCTCACCCGGCTCATTACAGCGCGAGACGATAAGCTGACGAACTAGAATCCGCAAGGCTCGATAGTTGTTCCAGGTTTGGGCGGCCCATACGCTGGGGTACTCATGTCTCTCCTCTTCCTCTTTTGAAGGATACGAGTTATTGACGACGGTGTACTTTCGACTTTCAGGAATATTTCTCGACCAGTCATCCAATTCTTGGTCCATGGCCATTGCCGCCTCGAGGATTTTTGCATCGTCGCTTTGCTCGGAAGGGAACATGAACGTGGATGTGGCGGCTGCGCGAAGTCGCGACAGACGGAAGCTGAGATGCCCCAGGGGTTTGTCGCCCTTACCCCATCCAGAATTGGAGGCGAGCGTTTGGTGCATTTGTAAGATGTCGTCGGGGGCGGCGGTGCCCCGTTGCATGCAGCTGTAGAGCTGTATCACAGCGAGGGCACGGATTAGGATCTTTAAGCCGGATGGAGATGGGGAGGACACTTACACATTGCGAGCGGAGTATTGCAAAGAGGTATCGTGTATATGGTGACTCGGATTTATGTTGTGCTTGCAGTCGAAGCAGGGCGGCGGCGCCGCGGATGTGCGCATCCCACGAGTCGTATTGATCCCAACTTTCGAATGAGACAAACTGATATCGTCAGCAATGTGAGAGGCCACGCGAGGACTCGAAATCTGTGCGTTATAAGACACACACCTCATAAATCCCCAACAATAACACCGCCATCAACAGCGTATCCGTCCCCCTCCCTGCCGGAGCCGAGAGTTCCCGAATCGTCGCCGCCAGCACTCGCCCATAGCTCTCCTTCGCTTTGGCCGCCACATCAGGTGCATATCGTATATTGGATATGGCTGCCATACCAATCGCCTCAATGACCCCCGCCAAAGGACTGGCCCGAACCGCATATACCCTGGAGACCCAAGAATAAAACCCATCCGAAAGTGGGGGCCCGCCATAGGAATAATTGCAGAAATAAAAATTGGCTGCTACCTGGCTCAGCGGCTGGGAGAGGGGATGCTGCAACCGCAGGGGAGGGTTGACATGAACGGGGGCGGGGTTGCAGATTGATAGCTCCGGTTCCGGTTGAGAGGACAAGAAGCCAGTTTGGACAGTGGCAGCAGCGGCTTGGGATCGCTGGGCGACGCGGCTAGACTCGTCCCGGAAGAGAACATCACCTAGGTTGCGGAATCCGGGGCAGGGTGCCTTGAATTTTTCGCATCGAAGGCAGGACGGTTTGCGCCCGTCGCACTGGCGGGGGTGGATTAATTAGACATGTCGTTTGATTGCTCAGTGGCGCAGTTTCATACCTTGATTTTTCGTTGACGACAACGTTGACAACCCTTGCTCAAAACGCCGTAGTATACCATGTTGACGAGCCAAAGCGATGATGTGGGAGGACTTTGCGTCTCGGGAAAATGAGAGTCTGATGAGTTGTGGTCAGGTCGGGGGTTTGGCCTGGCTCGGCTGACCTCAATAACTGCAGTATTATCCTTCCCGCGCTAAACCCAATGCAGGGGAAGACTGCGACCAGCACCCACCACGCTTTGTTACTGGTCGGTCCCGAGTATCCGAAACCAATCCGAGCCTTGGAGAGTGTTGATAAATATGGCCTTTTTTTCCTCTCTTTTCCTCTCGTTCCATCATGTCTGGCATGCTTCCTCTCTCCATTTCGACCAGTCCAGTGTATTGAAAGCCGTTCCAGTTACCTGCCTCTACTTTTTTTCGTTCCACCAAGAGGAATCACCATTCCAGCCCCTTTTCTTGTTCCCACTTTTCCAACAACACCACTGCATCCACAACTTCACTCAACAACAACCTCAACATGACACACGCAGCCACTCCCTTCCCGTCTTCAGCTTCGGGCCCGGCTCCGGAAAAGACCTTCCGCACCTTCACGGCCTCGCAATCCGCCACCTACGCAGACGTCCGGTTCAAATACCACCCCAAGCTCTACTCACGCCTCCTCTCGCACCATCTCTCCACCGGCGGATCTCTCTCTACCATTCTCGATGTAGGCTGCGGGCCCGGAACCGCCATCTCTTCTCTCCATGGCCATTTTGAGAAGGCAATTGGCGTGGATCCTTCTCCCTCAATGATTGAGACAGCGAGATCTCTTTACGGAGACTCCCACCCTGACACTGAGAAGAAGGGAATCGAGTTTATCCTCTCCACCGCGGAAGCTCTCGAGGGCATCGAATCCCAATCCGTCGACTTGATCATCGCCGCCAATGCTGCCCACTGGTTTGATATGGCAGGGTTCTGGCGTCGGGCCGCAGAGGTGCTGAAACCGGGGGGGACGGTGGCCGTCTGGGGAGGCGGACCGGTTACCGTCGGAGCAGCAGTTCCCGGACGCGAAGCGGTGCAAGCGGCGATTGAGCGGTTGGAAGAGCGGATTAGCGGGTTTTATGAGCCCGGAAATCACATTGTCAGAGGTCTGTATCGGGATTTGGTGATGCCCTGGGATGCTGAGGAGGGTGATCCGGTTCGCGATATGTTTGTGGGAAGGGAAGGGCTTATCAGATGGGAGTGGGGTACTGACACGGAGGGGTCGTTTCCGTCCGAGGAGTTGTATGTGACGCACTTGCAGGTGGATATGAATACGCTGGGCAGAATGATGGAAACGTCGAGTCCCGTGATTCGGTGGAGGGAGGCACATCCAGCCAAGGTCGGCACTGAGGAAGATGTGGTCAGCTTGTTGAGAAAGGAGATTCAGGAAGCCATGTGGGCAGCAGGAGTGAAGAAGGGAGAGGAGCTGAAACTGGAGGGCGGTGTGTCGGGATGCATGTTGGTGGTGAAACGGACTGATAAGTGATGCGTCCTGAAGCATTTGAGCAACAGACATTACATGGGCGGGTACACGATGGTTCTTTAAGGTATGGTATGTCGATGCCGCTTATGGTAGTTGCTTCTGCTGTGGGGGTATCATGTGAGAAAGTGAGGACAGTGGAAGGCAGTGTGTCAGTGTCGAAGAGTTAGTCCCTGCTCCCTGTGTGTGTGCGTGTAGTGTGTACCTAGGTGCCTAGGTATTTAGTATGGGAAATACTGACACGTAAAGAAAATATCCTGTCAGGTGGATGTCTATCGAGTCGGCTCTCTTTCCCACGGCCTGTGATATCCTACACGTCAAGACATAAAGTTTGTGGAGATGAGGACTAAATGCCGAATTCTCCACACACAGTGGATCGGTCGTACTGATTCAGTGTTTCCAGTCCAGTCCACTTTGACAAAGTTTGCCCCCCATTGATAGATAGATAGGTAGGTAGGAAGGTAGGTAGGTACCTGCGAGCGTATTTCGCTCGCTCGCTCGCCGTCCACACGAATTCTGCTAGGCCCTTCCTTCACATGCAAAACCAGGGAGATTACCTAATCCCTCAATCCTTCGATGCTGTCAAATCTGTTACAAATTTCGATCTAGTCTCTTGACTTTGCTTTTTGGATTTGCGTCCACCTCCATGATTGCCCAAACAGTTTATTGATTGGAATCTCAATTACCTACCTAAATGGGAGCGGTCAACGACCTTGTCCCAGAAATTGGTGTGGTGTAGTGATGTGGTATTGGAGCACCCCCTAGGAGGGGGGAGAATATAAAATTGGGGGTTTTGTTCATGTTGTATTTCGGCGGTCAGCAAATAATACAACCTACATACCTAGCTACCTTATTCAAGCAAGTCAAAGCGAGCATTAGCTGAGTCGTGACCGCCTCCAAGGGAAGTCAAGTTAAGTTGGCAAAAAAAAAAAAAAAGAACGGGAGGCAACCCCTCCGATGGGCTTGAATGGGTAGTTTGGGCACCACAGTAGGTAGAGTAGGTGCGACATGCGTCAGGATCCAGGCTCCCTATCAAGCCACCGAAGTCGAGTAAAGCGAAGTCATATCTAAGGTAGTTAGAAAGAAAGAAAAAAAAAAAGCCGTGATGTAAGTCTTCTTGTCCAAGCTTGACTTCCATGACTTGACTTTCTTGTGGCGAGCCTTGGTACCTACTAATGCACGAAATCCAATAATCCGATCCGATGAGTCGAGACTAGTCTCTGATTGGTAGTCGCTTCGCTTGGCAAAATAAATGCATACATGTGCGCGATCAAAATTGAACGCGTGCACTGTGCGGGAAGACTGGAGGACCGGAGATGGGGATCGGGGGTTCGGGGCTGACTAAGGTCCTTACCTTCGGTACCTCACCTACCTACCTACCTACCTTACGTACCTAATAACATGATAGCCCAGGGGGGGTTCAAATGATCGTTTGACTTGCGCGCGCGCATTGTATCCCTCTTTCTCCTTCGTATCTTGGACCCTGTGATCTCGGATATTCGATTTCGGTTAGAGCCCGCTGCCGCGTCGTGTCGTGTCGAACGGTTTTGGATTCATTTTGTGCGCTTCGCGCGGCAGGAAACGATACGGCGAACCTGATGGAGCTCGGCGAACGCACTGCTTTGGGCAGTACGAGTGGTGGCGCTGGGAGTGGAATATTGGCAAGAAAAGTTGTTGTAGGTATTCTACAAGGTGGTATTGGAATGGCCAGACCGGACCTCAATTTACGAAATACCTCAAGAAGATGGTACCTGCTTTGTGCGACCTGCATGACATCAACTCACTTCGGTAAAAACAGGAGAGAGCGGCGCGCACCAGTTGTGGAAGGGCTCCCTCCCCGCATAACAGAGTCCAATAACAAGATATCCTCCGGCCATGCCATACGTGGTGTAAAGATGCATAAGGGGTTAGGTCGGCGCCCCGTAGCATCCAGACGGCAGAGTCTATTGATGCTGAGTGAGATCCCCAATGTCACCTTCATCAGGATCCCGAGATTGTGAAAAAGGAGTCTGATAGGGGTTGGCGCTGAGGAATAAATACGTGCCACAGGCTGCTCGTCGAGGCTGAAGATTAGGGATTCGAACCAAGCCTTCTACACATACACCTCCAAACAAACTTCTTGACAGTTACCATGAAGCTTTTCGCTGCTCTGGGAGTCATCTTGACTCTGGCTACCGCTTCCCCCCTCGAGGTGCACCCCAGAGACGA
>Ga0247760_1002318_pt1 | contig 14831 bp, 6 predicted proteins | sample UWRJL171409R4_FD_179936 | JGI IMG/M metagenome (GOLD analysis project Ga0247760, IMG submission 179936) | Plant litter microbial communities from Arlington Agricultural Research Station in Wisconsin, United States - UWRJ-L171-409R-4 | ecosystem: Environmental > Terrestrial > Plant litter >...
GGCGCGTTTGGGAGAGGCTACTATCCCCCCCCCCCCCTTTTCAGAGACGCTGCACACCCCGTATTCGGTGGAATTGATGGAGTTTGTAACTGCTTGCATGCATTGCGTGTTTCCTTCTCTCTCTCCGTCCGGTTCTAGCTCGCAGGCAAAACCTCCTTCCATAGACTTTTTGGTAGGATTCAGACTACGACTTCGCACTGGCTCAGCCGTGCAGTCAGACTGGCAGCGCCGGGTACCTATTCATACCACCGCGGCCCCCTGAACCCCTTTCTTTTGGCAGACTATTCTCGAGGTGCTAGATAATGCGGCCGGGCTCGCTTCCACACTCCAATGCCAGATGTGCCCTTTGAACGGTGGCGACGCCGACTCTCTCATATTCAGGACATGCGGCCTTCGACTGCACCAGTGACACAACAAGTATGTGGTATGCTTCGTCTTCCATCTGAGTCTCCGGAAGCGACGGCAGTTCTCTGCCGACCACGACACATTTTAAGCTTTGAAAATCGGCTGTGGTCCAATTGTCCATGATGAGGACACTCTGTTTTCGCATCATCTCGGCAGTAAATGCCGTGATAGGTGCCGTCAGCTTTGCCGGTTTGGCGGTGGTTTCCAAAGCAATGTCACGGCCCATTCCACCCCGGTTGAGGGTGGGTCGAGGTAGTCGATAGATCCTGTGTATGCCATCCATGACCACGTCGGCACCTGTGCGTGCGGATTCTTGATCCACTGGAGGGGTGAGCTATCAGCCCGCCGCCACAGGAGGCTGCGGTGAAGACACCCAAAGTTGGCAAAGACACCAAAGGCGACGGGCGACGCCATCTCTTTGGCCAGGCGGCACTCTAACCCGGCGATAGCGGTGGGCCGGTCATAGTCATATGTGAGCTCGAGTCGCGAGTACCTCTCGAAGACGACCTGGAAGACGCCGTGCGATGCGTTTTCAGCGGCCGCCTTCGCCATGGCGAACTTAGGAAACCGGGGGTCCCCGAAGAAGCTGGCCTCCTTGCTCCATGCCCGAGTCTTGTCAGTTTGCAGCCGAGGAAGAGGCCTGGAGGGCGGGGAACATACCTGTTCAGCAACGACAGCGTCTCGCAGTGGATGCCTCGGCCACACTCCCAGTACGTCTGGCTGGCGCTGAAGTGGATGGTTCGCCGCGCTAGCGCCCGTTCCTGCAGCACCCAGCCGCGGCGACTGAGGCCCATGTCCTCCACGTCGCCACCAAAGTCGTCAACTGTGGCGCAGAGATGCAGCGGATCGCCCGATGGCGTATAAAGGGTGACCGACCGGGTTGGTGGCGGCTCGTTGAGAAATCCGCTATACGTCCCCTCAGCAGCCGTGGCCGCGATGATGCAGTATGCCGACGAGAAGATGGCCTCCATGCCTCTAGACTCGCGTACCCAGTCTTCGCTATCGTCCTGTATGATGCACAACGAGTCGATCCAGAGATAGCGCTCGCCGAGCGTGCGCGTCACCTGGACGGCGTCTTGAAACGTCTTGCCGAGTTTGGCTAGTGAAATGCGCCGGCAGCGCTCCTCCAAGTTGTCTGCAAAGGTACAGTTGCGCCGTCTCTCCTCGTCGCTCGGTGTGCCCCATCGGTGGGAAAGGGCCAAATAACGGCCGCGGTCCGACGGCCCTGTACATACGAGGCGCAGCTCGTCCTCGTCCCCTACATCAATTACCCTAGTCGGTAGGGGCGTCTCAGACTCGATATGACAGCCGAAGTCTCCGTGATTCTCGTCGCAATGCCGCAACCAGCTTCGAAGCAGCTGGTAGTACCCAACACTCGATCTTTCTAGCAGCCCTGGCGACCCGACCTGGACCGTGCTATCCCCTTTCCACTCAGGACCGACGCATAGCCGCAAGATGGGTCGGCTCCGACCGTCCGCCCAAAGGTTAGTCCCTTCTCTGCGCACGCAGACCGGTCGATTCGACGCTGCCCCGCGCGGCCAGAGCGCGTGATACAGCATCTCGCACAGCTCGCAATCGCCCCAACTCGTAGCTGGACTGACAAAAAGTTCAAAGTCATCATCGAGAGGCTGCATCGTGCGACAGTCTTCACACAGCCAGGACGGTTTTCTTTGCCAGTCCTGGGATGCCGGGTTTTGATCGCAAAAGTTTCTGGCAAAGGCGTTATCCACGTGCCTTTGCCAAACACCGCTGTCAGAATGGCCCTCCACGAAGCCGCGAACGGGCCCTTTGGCTCCCATCTTGCCAACCCCTCCTTCTTCGGCCGCTGCATTCCGGTGGCTCCCCGTAGCATCGTCTTCCTCGCTCCTGAGAACCTGGGTAGAGCCCGGCGATGTGTGCTTCTCAAGGTAGCTCTCGGCCCAATTTTCCAAATCGAAGAGCTCAAAGTGGTTGGGTTTGCCCGCGCCGCTGAACGTGCCTCTCGGCACTTCCGTTTTCTTTGTCCGGTGGAAAGGCATATCATGACCCCCATCGCTCGAGACATCCATCGGCTTTCGTTGTGTAATCCACGCCAAGTATAGCTTCAGGTTGTCGAGGCTTAGCAGGCTGTCTCGGTCAAAGTCGAGGTTGGCAAGCTGGGAAATCGGTAACGCTTGGGCACCTTTGGACTGGATCGCAGTCCACCGCTCGGTGAGCACCCTGTCGGTGCAGTGCAGCACCTGGCATGGGAACTCGTACCAGGATTCTTCCGCCGCCGCCGGGCCCAGCTTCAGAAGTCGCTGGCTGATTTTAGCCTTCATGAAAAAGAGAAGATGGTGAGGCGCTCGTTTGCCCACCGCTCTCTGTAGAACACAGCTCATAAGGACAATCATAATTGCCTTGTAGAGAGGCCGGCCGCGATGATGGCGACGCTTGTTGCCACCACTTCCATCGTGCTGTTCGGCGGCGCGGTCTAACGTAAGCTGTAGAGCCACCCGGAGGAGGAGCCAGAGCGGGGATCTGCGCCAGAAGTACGACGATATCTCCCCCATGGCTCGGGGAAAATCTTCTTTAAGTGCTTCTTCTCTGACGTGTTTATAGATCAACGTAGCTTCACCCTCCAGACTGCGGCCGATGCCACGTAGGACCCCCATCACCATATCATTTACCAGTTCTGGGTTCGCAAGGGCATCGCGCGATGCTTCCCGCATCTTGATGAGCTCTGCAAAGACATCCAGAAAAGGCTGCAAAAAAACAGGGTCGATTACGCGGCTTCTGGCGACAGCGACTGTGCGGGTGGGAAAGCAGCGCCGGAGCCGTCCCTCGCAGCCCATGACAATGTGATCGGGTGCGAGAAGCCCCAGCGACTCGAAGCGCAGCTCGGAGCCCGTGCGGGTAACGAGTAAGCCAGCATTCTGGCTGTCCATATACAATGCTAGACAACCTAGGTTTCATGATTCAGCCCATAATCTTGACAGACTCTGCTGGCAGTGGGTGGTGTCTACATGTGGGAGACTGCCATACCGTCTTCTTCAAGGTCTACCATCTGCTGTCCGAATACATCGACACGCTTGGGGGGTACCGCTCCTTGAACCTCCTTCATGGCCCCCAGCATGTGGATGCATCGATCAAGCGCCGGAATTTGCGCAGCTGCAACGTTCGTACGAAAATTTCCCAGGGCATCGTGGACCATCTCCAGCAGCTCCTGCTCGTCCGACGCGGAGCTGCCCGAGGAGTTCAACATCATTGGGGGGAGGAAGATGTGATGGATTAGAAAGTTCAAGGAACCATCCGAACGAGCCATATTTCGCGATTCGCAGCGCAAATTCTCCAACTTGGCTTGGCGAGTATGTGACCATGTACCGGATTCTATGATTTGTTAGCTCTGGTGACGGGCGGAGCATAAATGAAGCGTTTATTGAGATTTTTCTTCTTTTCTTTTCTGTTGGGCCCCTGTTTAGAATTGGGCTAAACGGCCCTGCCAAGGTTGACACTGGGACGGATACAAGCTCCTCTGGCTTCTCGATCGGGCAGTAATTTGGCAGCAATTTGGCAACGCCTCGTTAGCCAAGGAGTGGAGTGGCTCCCCTTTTCAGGTCTGGCTACTGGCCGTCGGCACCGCGCAGGAATTAGCGAGGAGGGGGGGCTGCGTGTTGTAGTTTGATGATTGGATCGAACAAGGCTGGCTCTGCCCATTGGCACTTGGACAGTAACCACCTGGCGTAGAGGCTTGCATTAGCTGCTTCACAGCCATCCCACCCCCACCAACGGATCGACATTTCGCACACTTGGGCAGCAGTTGTTCTGAGTGGATTTATCACGCGCTCACCTCCGATCTGCCCTCAAAGGCGCAAGCCGATAGTAAGTTCCGGAGCCATCTGCAGTGTCTTTCTCCACAGAAGCTGGACGTCGATATCCCAAAAGGTCACTTAGACCTTACCGCTGTTTCCCTTCTCCAATTTCTATTTGGAATTCATCTCCTCTCCTCTGGCTCTTTCCCCAAGTGTTGCTATCCAAGCGAATGGCTGCCATGGAATCTACACTAGGTGGGATGGAGGAGGATTCTAACGTCACGGCGGTCGAGTTTATGGTGTCTTGCGAAAATCTTGCCGGTCTGATTAGACGCTACCGAGATGCCGCGGCTGGGCCGTACCAGGGCAACCCGGAAGCGTTATCGGCAATGCATCTGACCATTATGGAGTTGTGGACTGCCTTGGACGCTTCGGCAACGAGCCTAGTTCCGTTGTTGCACCAGTATTCTCCGGGGATCCCGGCCGGCTTCTTCGACGGCCTCATACTGCCCAGGCCTGGGCAGCTGGAGCGGCTGGCCAGGGTTGAGGATCACCTCGCACAACGAAGAGCTGCCGCGGGCTCCAACGGCCCTCCATGGCAAGTACGATCGGGCGATGGCTCCTGGTCTAGCACATGCTTTGCCGTCCGCTATTACGAGGAGTCGTGTCAACATCAGCAACTGCACCGGGATATTCTCCACGCGGCCAAAGACCAGCTGGCCAGAGACAGAGCGGACGCAGGGGCGGCCAACAGAGTTGCGCGTCTTGCCAAAATAAAAATCCAAGATATGACTTCCCGGGGCCTTGCACAAGTGTTGAGAAATGTGGGGGTTGCGAGAGACAAGTATGCTGCCGCCAAAGAGGAGCAGGTTGGGAAAGATGCGCTATCTGGGGAAGATGAGAAAGCTGCGGAAGCTGCGGAAGTTGGGGAAAGCGCGGAAGGTGCGAAGGCCAGAGTCCTCCGGATGCGGTCAGCTTTTTTCCTCTGGCCGCTGCCGCAGAACGAGACAGCGGCGAAAGCCTTCGTGTTTGAGACCCAAGTGCCTGCTGTCGTCGCTGTCTGGAGGGAGGCTACGCTGAACATCCTGGCCGGATTTTGGCGCAATGAAGCCCACAACAAAGACTCGGAATCACCAATGCGCTGGGCTCTGTGCGGAGACCACCCTATCGTCAAACAGCTGGCGCGGCCGGCTGGGGACGGAAAGCTACGCTTCCAGCTCGCTGTACCGGTCACTGACGATGTTGCCACGCAATTTCAGCACATAACTGCCGACAGCCGACTCAGGGAGCCATTTTGCATCAAGTTCATCGCTGAAGACTGGACTTTCTACGATACTAGTCTGAGTCCCCGCAGTGACCCCCCAACGCTGCGGCAGTGCTTATCAAGGCTAGAGAGCCAGCAGCAGTGCTACCCCCCTACCACCGTTCCTCTAATACTACAGAGCTTTATCCTTAGCACAACGCACACGTCGAACGAGGTGCTCGCGGCCCAGCCGAAGCGCCCGGAGAATATGACGCCGGACGAGTTCCGAGCCTTTGGCAGCCTGAGGGCCGGCCGGCGGCTGCAGTGGCACAACATCCTGCTGCAATTCGCCATGCCCTCGATCGACCTGAACCGCCCCGAGGCATTCTTTCTTATCATGCAAGCCGCCAACGAAGCGGGACCTCGAGGTTATGGCGCTCTCCGCAGCACGCATGCCATCCTTGGCGAGCAGCGGTTCGGCGATACGCTGCTCTTAGCCCTCGAAGACACACTGAGCCGTGCGGCGAGAAGACGCGAATCCGAGATTTTGCTCGGCACGCTTGTAAGCCTTGCCGTCAAGCTGTTATCCGTCTCTCCCTATCAAGCCGTGCAGGAGCGCTGCCTGGACTATCTGCGGCGTCTCCGGTGCGAAACGGCTAATCGGGCCAGGCACCTGGCCGAGCAACTGCGCAGCTGCGACGAGGTCGACGAGAAGCGGCGAGCTAGATTGAAGGAGGAGATCTATATGCTATCGCTTATATGCCATAACACATTCGACGTCGGCACTGTCCATGCGCCATCTTTGCTCTCGGACAGTGAGGATTCGGCCTTGCTGATCGAGGCATCGATCCGTGCCGCTGAGCACACCCCTTCTTGGAGACCGGGCAGTCCTACTGCACCCCTGCTCGACATATTCTCCCACCGCTGGCGTCGGCTGTCATACGAGATGGAGTCGCAGCTAAAGCACATTATTGTCACCCGGGGCAGGCCCTGCCTTGACATGGCTATCCAAAGGGTTTGGGCCTCGTACAAGGGGGGAGAGGGATGGTCGGCAGCGCCGGTACCGCAGGGGCATGTGTTGACTTGTGATCTGGCCGTTACGGCGACAAGAGACACACTTTCACTTCAGTACAACCTTCTAACAGGTAGCCTTCTGGTCAACCGCTCACCGTTCTCGGCTTTGCCAGCAAGCTTTCCCAGGCACGCGACGTACCGACGTGTGTTTGGTACCTACGAATTTGCCGTCATTTCTTCTTACAGGGCAAGTCAGGGAATGCAGTACATGGCCACGTCCATATATCAGGGCCACGAGCTCCACTTTGCCATGTTTGACGGTGGTAGCAGATTAGTAGTACAGTCCGAGAAGGACGGTACAAGCTACGAGCTCATCCCGCCTGAGAGACTCAAAGGCGACCTCCCTAGCACCCTTATCGAAGGTTACGTGCATTGGCTGGTTCCAAGCCTGCGGAGGATTGAGTTACGGTCGCTCAACATGACCTGGAAGACTCTCGAGGGTGCAGCATCTTCGGCGGGGGAGTATTATGTGCTCGACCTGCCCGGCGGCGCCGCGGCTGCCCGTCTAACCAAGCTTGGTTCCACTGTTGTGGCTGTTGATATTCGCAGCGAGACGGCCAATGTCATGCACGCCATTCTTCGGCCCCTCGAATCGCCCCACTTCATTGGCATAGCGTACGACAAGACCCATTCCACCATTAGCATTATCCTGCAGAGGCTAGGCCTTGCGTTCAGCCTAGCGTCCGGGACGGCCACCATTGCCTCGGAGCAGTACAAGGGCTACGAAGTGGATCCAGACCAGGCCCTTGGCACGCTGTCCGGCCTGGAGAGCAAGCTTGTTCTTGTCCGGCGCCCTTACGGTGAGGTGGTCGGGCAGCTAGCTGACCGACTCGTCCTCATTCCCGTCGGCGAGGTCTCCTTCGGGGCGGGCGGTGCCAACCCGACTACCACCACCACCACCAACACCATTGTGACGAGCACCAGCGGTCGCGTCCAGCACCACGCCTTCCCCGTCGATACTACACTTGGCTGCCTCCGTGATAGCGGCGCCGTCGGTGCCAAGCTACTGCTCTGCCACCTGCACGCCGTGACGACGTACTGCCTCCCCGACCGTCTTACGGGCCGTACAGGCACTGACGAGGCACTCCGAATCCTACGTTCGGCCCCCGTGCAGTCAGCGAACCAGCTGCAGAAGGCAGACATCGACCGCCTGTGCCAGATCAGCCTAATCAGCCCTACCTGGAGCGTGTCCGGATCCCAGAAAGCGGCCCTCAGTTGGAATTCCACCACGCCATGGGCGGCCCAGGATAGCACCTTGGGCGAGCTGGCGATAGCCATCCTTAACAAGTCCCCGTTCACGCCAACCTCTAGTTCGCTCGTGGAGAAGGACGCCCTGGCGCTCGTGCGCCGCCGGGCTGCACGGACGTCAACCTATCTTGTCTCCCAATACGGGGTGCTGGAGCAGCCGCCGCGGGTGGCAAGGCGCCATGTCGAGGACACGGAGTATAGCAGTCTCCCCGATGAGCACAGCCGCGAGTTGAAAGTATGGCACCTAACCCGTCACATGGCGGGCGGCAAGGAACAGATGACGCTGCTACACCCTGTGCATCAGCGCTGCCGATTCTTAGCCACTTGCGCAACCATCCTAGCGCCCTCCAGCATGCCCCAGCTGCGTGCCAAATTTCATGCCGGCTGGATTGAGGTGCCCTGGAAGGTGCCCATAGAGACGTGGTGCGAGGTTTTGCAAGAAATTGATGCGATGCGGCGAAGCGAGCAGCCCGAGAAGCACGTATACAAGCTCATTTTCTTCCTGGCAGGTCTGATATTTGCTCCCCAGGCGGACTTGGAGCTTGTCCAGATTCTCCTTGCTGTGGCCACAGAGCCCATTATGCAAAGAAGCAAGACATTTGGGTCATGGCGGCTGAGGACGTGAGCGGGAGACGCCCTGTTGCGTGACCTTGCCGCTGCTGCTGAGTGCGACCTTGGTGCTGAGCGAGAGCGAGACCTTGCCAAGAAGCGTGCACTAGCTGGGGAGGCGGCCGCCGGTGAGCGCAGACTCGGTGGTCACTCCGACTCCTTTCCCTCCGTTGCTTTTAGAGATTCTAAACATGCTGAAAACCGCGCTGTTGAGCATGCTAGCCACCACCGTGCTTTGAGCGAGCCTCAAAGAATTGCTCTAGAACAAGTTATAGAAAGACTTGCTGCCGATCAACGCCGCCGTGCTTTCGCCAGGGCCATCAGGCACATACAGGTGTGTTTCACGGCCTTGGCCGCATATATCAGCGAGCTACCCATAAACCACGTCGGCCCAGAGCCATACCTGGTGTCGAGAACGTTTTTAGAGGAGCCGACCGGACCGAGGGGATTTTTGTGCTTGCAAGACATGTTCAGCCAGCCAGCGCCGCCTGCTCGGCGGGGCCTACCGGAGACATTCCCATACGAGCACCCCGCCCCTGCCGTGCCAGGCGAGCGGGTGCCGCTGGCGCTTCCGCGTCTTCTGAAGGACCTCAAAAACATTGCGCAAGACGGGCACGAGCAGAGCTATGTCCAAGAGCTCCGCCAAGGTCTCGACCTGTTGGATGGTAGCGCTAGTGCCACGTCGCCGGGATGGGAGTCGTTTCCGTTGCCAACACCACCACCACCGCCGCCGCCGCCGGAGAGAGATGGAGATGGTAGCCTGCGGTCGAGATTGCTAGAACATCTAGAAGCATGCCGCCGCAGCGCCGCCGACATGTTCGCCGTGATTTGCGACGCCCTGAGCGGCACCGCCACGCCTCCTAGCGGCAGTGGGATCCACGGTTGCACGCCACCGGAGCATCCCACGCCGCTGTTACCGATGCCTTCACTGGCGGTGCGGCTGCCAGCCATCACACCCGTGATGCTCCTCGAGCGCCTGTCGAGGAGCCACCGAACCAAGCTGTCGAGGGAGTGGCTGCGGTGTCTTTGCGACTACGCCGTCTCGCTGACGGCCTTACAGCGGGCCGAACGGATGGTGCGAGCGGTCAACGATGACAAGGTGCTGGCTAGGGAGCTGCAAAACGTGGGCCATGAGAACTGGGACCCTATCGAGTTCCCCGACTGGCTGCTCCTTGAGGTCGAGATGGGCATCCTCATCCGTCCCGTGCAGAGGCTTGTGGCGTCGGCCATGATGAACCCCCCTGGCGCGCAGAACCACGTCATGCAGCTCAACGTGGGGCAGGGCAAGTCGTCTGTCGTTATACCCATGGTGGCTGCCGCGCTTGCCGACGGGTCCCGCCTTGTGCGCGTTGTCGTGGCGAAGCCGCAGTCTAAGCAGATGCTGCACACGCTAACGCGAGCGCTGGGCGGGCTGCTAGGCCGCCATGTGCACACGCTGCCACCCTTCTCGCGGGGCTTCAAGATGCACGACCTGCACGGCTCCCGAGACCTGGCTGATCTTCACGCCAAGTGGAAGGCGTGTCGGAAAGACGGCGGCGTCCTCGTTGCCCAGCCCGAGCATATCTTGTCGCTGAGGCTGTCAGGCCTGGAAGCCGCGCTGCCCGATGCCGCTGGCTCGGGCACGACTAACCAATACCGTAAGGACGGTCTGCTCCAGCTTCAGTACTTCCTAGATGGCAATGCAAGGGACATCATCGACGAGAGCGATGAGATCCTCAACACTAAGTCAGAGCTCGCCTACACCATGGGCGTGCAGACACCTATCGACCTCGGCCAACAGCGCTGGCATATAATCCAGGGCATCCTCGGAATTACCGCCAATGTCGCCGCGGTGATGGGGCTAAAGCATTCAGATCATCTGGAAATCGTACCCGCGCAGAGCGGCCGCTTTCCCTTCATCAGGATCCTGGACGACCACGGAGCCGACATTCTCACCAAGGAGCTGATAAAGCGCATCCTCGGCGGGGCTCTCGCGGGTTTCACGCATGTTGCCAGCCTCGAGGACCCAGTTAGAGAAGCGGTGCTCCGATATATAACGCATCCCAAGCTGGAAGCCGGCGACATCGCTATCGTCCAGAGCTCGTTCGCGACCGAGGAGCTACAGGGGCAACTGTTCCTCCTGCGGGGCCTGATAGCTCACCAAGTTCTCTGCTCCGCGCTGCAGAAGCGGTGGCGGGTTAACTACGGCCGCGCTAACGGCCGTAACCCCTCTACGGGACTGGCGGTCCCCTTCCGCGCCAAGGACTCACCGACCCCGCGGTCCGACTTCAGCCATCCCGATCTAGTCTTAGTCCTGACATACCTGACCTATTACTACGGCGGCCTGCACGACGACGAACTATTCCGCGTGATCCAGCGCCTTCTACTCTCGGTCGACGGCGAACATGTCTACCAAGGTTGGGTGCAATCCGCGCCGAACAAGATCCCCCTGGCCTTACGCCAGCTAGCGGCTATCAACATTACAGATCACAAGTATTGTGTCACCGCTGTCTTCCCGCACTTACGTTACCTACAAGCGGCTATTAACTACTACCTTTCCAAGTTGGTATTCGCGCGTGAGATGCGCGAGTTCCCCAAGAAGCTATCCGAGTCGGCGTGGTCGCTAGCCGCGGCGAGAGCGCATCCCGTAACTGGCTTCAGCGGTACTAAAGACACGAAGTATATCTTGCCAGAAACCATCAAGTTCTTGGACCTGGATGAGCAGAGGCATACCAATGCCCTGGCCCTCAGCTGCCTCCTCGGCCCGGAAAATACGGTACAATGTGTGCCAGCGGCCGAACGACCGATGCGACCCGGCGACGCCCCATCGCCGGCTCTGCAGCTCCTCCACTACGTCGTCGGCTCGGCGGTGCCGATACGCGTCATCATAGACGCCGGCGCGCAAATGTTGGAGCTAGATAACGCTGAGACGGCACGCCGGTGGCTGGCCATGGTGCCCGAGGCCAGCGCGGCCGCCTTCTTCAACAGCGATGACGACATCTGCGTCGTCGTGCGCGATGGCACCGTCAAGCCGTTTTGGGCCTCGCCGTACGCGACCAGCATGGTGTCTTGCCTTGTCTACCTCGACGAGGCCCACACCCGTGGCACTGATCTCCGCTTCCCCAGCAATCACCGCGCGGTCGTGACGCTAGGGCCAGGACTGACAAAGGACCGACTTATCCAAGGTGGAAACCTCTCCTGTCCTCTGCTCTGCCCTACTCTAATCCCGCCCACATCTCGTCCATTCCTTTTCCTTCTCTTACGTGAAGACTTTTTTTCCCCATCCATTCCTCCTTTCTGGAAACACATGGCTAACGATTTGTAGCGTGTATGCGGATGCGGGAGCTTGGCCACGGCCAGTCAGTCACTTTATATGCCCCTGCCGAGATCCATCGGAAGATCATGGCGCTACGCGGCATACCCAAGGACGGCGAGATCAAGGTGGCCGACGTGTTAGCTTGGTCCATCACGGAGACCTGGCACGAGGCTCGGCAGCTTCGGCCGCTATGGGTGGTGCAAGGCCGCAGGCAGGAGCACCAGCGATGGCTTTGGGACCAAGCCGACAAGGAAGATCACTATGAACTGAGAAGTGCCACAGCGGAGCAGTTCCTCGAGCGGGGATCGCTGACGCTACGAGAACAATATCATCCCGACCCCCGCGGGCTACGGCACGCCGAGGCTGTCCAGGGGGAGCAGGAATGCGAGCTCCTAGCCGAAGTCGAGATCTGCTCCAAGGTGCCGCTGCCAAAGGCACAAGCCCTCAAGCCGTCGCTGCACCGGGATGTGATAACGTTCATCAAGACCGCCAGAATTCCAGCTGGCTCTGCCGCCTTCCTGCCTGCCTTGGACGCTCTCCTCGGGAGCAGCGTCGCCGATCTCGTCCGAGGCCTGCGATGGCCGTCCGACCTCCTCCTCTACGTGACAGCTGACTTTGTCAACGCCGTCAACCTGCCCTCCAACGCCGAGAGCCAGGCATTGGACGCTTATCAGCGCCCGGTCCAGTGGATTTGCACAGCCACCCTCAAGCCGGCCCGCGGCCGCGGTGATGGGGACGCGATGATGGCAGCCGTCGTGTTGAGCCCTTGGGAAGCCAATGCCCTAATGCCCTTCTTCCGCACCGGCTGCGCCGCCGCCACCCTGCACTTGTTTGCCCCGCGCAGGTCCCTGGATACGCGCTCGGCCGAGGACCTGTTGCTATACGCCCTGCCGGCCCCGCCACCTGGATGGCGCGCGCCCCAAGCGTTGGTGCTGACGCTGCTCCTGTTCGCGGGCCAGCTCTATCTGCGCACGTACGGCGACTACGTCGCTATGTGTCGGCTTCTGGGAGCTCAGCACCGCACCGACACCAATGCGAAGCAGGAAGGGGGCGAGGATGTTGGTGTGTTCGGCCCTGATACCGTTCCCTTCTTCCTCAAGCTCTTTGAACGCATCCGCCATCCCTCGGCGGATATTTCCAACACCGATATTGGATGTATCCTGGCCGGCAACGTGTTGCCGCCCTCCGCGTTTTTCGGGTCAGTACGGGCCCGGTGAAGATGCTTGCGGCTCTTATATCCATCACCTACCTACGCGTACTAGCGTTGCGGCCCCGGTACTTTTTCGGGTCCATCGCTCCGAGCAAGCAGTGGCTGAATTTTGGCGGCGAGTTGTAGACGAAGAAGAAATTTACAGAATTGAGCGGGCATGGAGAGGAAGGCAAATGCAGCCCTCATACGCAACGCCAAAGTAGACCTAACGCGGGGGCGGGAACGAGGGAGAAGGAAAAGTCACCATGGTCAGAAGGGAGCCGAGGCCAGAACACCATCAGGGCAAAGACTCTGAAAAGTGCCAGAATTATGGATTGGTCAATGGTTTGCCACTATCCACGAATGTAGGGGGCTCTCTGGCATTTGCCAGAGCGTCGCAGACCAGAACATAGAAGCAATACAACCAAGCAGTCGGAACCGGCCAACCGAGCTGAACAGAGCTAAGAGTGTGAGAACAAACACTAATTACATTAAGAAACATGACAACCTTAGGAGTGTCTGTTTGCTCAGCAGCTCCTACTGCCACCGAGTAACGGACTAGCATGTCTTTGCTGCTGTCTTCCTCCCGAGCCTCGTTGCGTCCTTGAGGATGATTGTAATTTGATATCAGCGTCATTGTCTCAGCATACCTAACCGATGACGTCACGGTACCACGGGTGCTGATTTGGCTATGGCCAGGCATTAGAGCGGGTGCGAACAGGCTGGTTTTGTCTCCGAAGAGGTCCTGGGCAGCTTTTTTAAGCGAATCCGACGAGTAAATGCTGTCACTGATGCTGAAGAGCATTATACTGAGCCTTGAAAAGAATTTAGTAAGCTTTACTTTATTGAATGTTTCCGTGGCAGCGTCTTTAAAGAAAGTTATAAACTGCGGAAGTGTCCTGCTCTTAGGGTAGATCGTAAGCGCTAAGGCGATCAGATTATTTAAAATAAGTAGCGAAGTTAGCGATTAATATGCGAATTAAGAGAAGAGAAGATTCGCGTATTAGTATTAATATTAATAATAAGGTTAAAGTAATCCCTAATAAGCACGTTAAGGCTGATTTTGTCTGTTAGAGTTTAAAGTAACGTAAGTTTTATAACATTACGGATACCGTTACTGTTTAGCGTTAAGACCCTTACTCCTGTATATTATGATTTTAGTTAGATATAGTAGGCGTTTAAGTCCTTACTACTGCAGTAGTAAAGGTAATATTTGGTAAAGGCTTAAACACTCTCCCTGTTAGCTGATAAAGTATTAAGTTCTTATAGGTAGTACGCGCAGTATATATATCTATAAGTTAAAATATAATCTGGGATATTATTAAGATATAAGAAATATATCTTATAGCTTTTAAAGTAAGCTTAGATAATCGAGTGCTTATAGTAAATTCTCTATTGCTAGGAATAGACGTGATTATTATAAGAGGGAGCGCCTAAGTCTTATTATTACCGACTGGTAATGTTAAGGTGGTTTACTACTTGAGAAGACGTTAATACTTAATTATGTATTTTTCTCGCAGTTTATTAAACTATTTCTTCTAATAGCCATTATATTATTTAAGCCTTTACTTAAACACATTAAGTATAATCTTGCTTACTTTTAAGATATATTACAGGTAGGCTCTCTTTAAATAAAATATTTAACTGTTACTATTAAGAAATTAAGATGTACGGTATTTATAGTTCTTAAGGTACTTGTTAACTCCAGCGTTGTAAATTAGCTTCAGATCTCTCTTAAATACCTTATTTAAGCTAACTCCTTAAATGTAGCTTTTTATTAAATTACCTGAAAAAGATTATAAAGGGGGAAAAACATACTTTAAGAAAACCTCTTTGTTGGTTTCTAGCCCCAGTGGGTCCACTGGGTCGGTGCACTGCGCCGAACCCTCTGGAACCCCCTGGAATCAGGGGGGTTTCACCCCCTAAATTCCACCAGTTTCCACTGGATTCCAGTTGCCACAGCGGAGCTGTGGAAGCCTCTGGAACCCAGTGAGTCAC
>Ga0247760_1002320_pt1 | contig 14823 bp, 4 predicted proteins | sample UWRJL171409R4_FD_179936 | JGI IMG/M metagenome (GOLD analysis project Ga0247760, IMG submission 179936) | Plant litter microbial communities from Arlington Agricultural Research Station in Wisconsin, United States - UWRJ-L171-409R-4 | ecosystem: Environmental > Terrestrial > Plant litter >...
TAGTCCTTTTCCAGAACGGAGCTAAGCCTTGTTCAGCCGTGGATAGGTGGCTGGAGCGGTGGCTTTGCGTGGCTCGTGAGCGTGCACGTTTACCGAGTAAAACCGGATTTTGTGGAAAAATACGGTAAATATCAGCGACGATAACCGCGATTCCGACTACAATGGCGACATTGAGCCTGACGTGTAGCCTTTCTCCCACCCTCCTCCAAGCCACAGACTATCTGCGGAGCTATACTGCCTGCGTAGTCAATTGGTTTTTTATTCGAGAATCGGTAGAACTGAGCTTAATTGCGATGAATTCGATCGATCAATCAACTGAACCGCAGTCACAATTGCGCGTGGATGCGGCCGGGAGGGTGCGGGGTTAGGGTTATGTATGGTAGTGGGTGGGGTTATAGTGCAAATAAGCCAAAGGCTATAGTGCAAATAGACATTCTCAATACAAAAGAGAGCTCCCTGTGTGTGAGGAGAGCACATGACGAAAGGCTCCTGCGCTCCAGCCTAGCCTGGAGAGGTAAGGCGCCTGCGCGCCTGAGCGCCAAGAACTGCCGCTGCAGTTCGACACTTCCTCTTCGTGGCTATTCTATCAAGTATTGATGAAAAACTACTCTCTAGACCGGGATACACCTCACGCGGAAAACTAGTGTTAGCAACTGAGAGAAGACCATCAACTAGCCGCTTCTCAAACGAAATGTCACATCCCTCTTTCTCAGCCATATGGTTCAGCACTACCTCTATCGACTCGGTCATCGCACTCCAGTCATTAGGCAGGAACTCTGAGGGACTCTTTCCCACAAGGGAAACCAGATAGTCTGTGATGTGGCAGTTGAAGATCTGGGTGAAAGCTGCGCCGCCAACTAGGAAATCCCTAAGGTCCTGGAGGTACTTCTCCTTATGGCTCTCTGTTGGGGGCGATCTCCATCCCCGGTACATGTACAGACCGAGCCCTGATGTTCTGGCGCCCTGGCTGCGGATGGCAACCTTACAATTTGCTCCCCGACGAAGCATAAGGGAGATGATGTCGTAGTCGATGAGCTCCCAAAACTCCTTGTCGGACATGTTGAGCGGACTCCCCGTGAGAGCCATTTTGTATAGCAGCCAGGCCCATGGTGACCGAATGGCAGGATCTCTCAAATCACCCGAGCCGTGGGCATTATGGTTCAAGCTTTGAGTTTCCAGAGCGAGACGTAATGTTCCGACATTCTGGTTACTGTAGTCCCAGGGAAAACTTCGTAAGACGTCCCAAGGGCGATTGCCGTGGTATCCCCAGTGGTGCTTGTCGATCAGCATGAGTGGGACTGTGAGGTGACCGAGGCACGCAAAGTAATACTTATCACTCGAGAGCTTCGTTGACAGGTAACCAGCGTGCATACCGTCCAATAACTGCCCACGAAAAAAGAACTCTGGTGAATACCATGGCTTGACGACAAATGCCTGATTCCGTGCGAACATCTCCAACAGGGCTCGATCAAGCTCGTCGAGTATCCGAAATGCAGTATCGGTAGCCGAACTCGAGGTTTATATTTCTGCGGCGCGCGACAGAGCGGAAGCTGTGAGCGTTTGCAACCCAGCCGACAGTTCGCTTTCACCCTGTACTGTCTGGTTAGCGGTGTTGGACAGAAATGTCGCAGGCTCATCGAACTGGTCCGTTTTTATGATGGCGGTGTATATCTTCAACAGAGAGCATATCAGGTGAAACCCATCAGGTGACTTCCTGCAAGGTATTCTGCCATCTCTCGGGTCCTCAGAAAGTCCAGAACGGTCCAGTGTATGAAGGTAACCGAACCGGACATTTGGTCCATCTCGAGCAAGCCACGTGTTCTGCTGTCCAGCCGCCATGATGTCTGCTCCCTTGATTCCTGCTCCTCTTCACCCGTGTAAGGTCGAACGGGAAGCTGGAAAACGTAATTTGAATCGTCATATTCCTTCTCCAAACAGGTGTAAGCTCTTGCTGGAAGCGGTTCCTTTGCCTCGACGGCCACTTGGAGCATGGTTGACATCTTATCATGGCAAAACGAGTCCACGGAGTCGAGGATCTGTTTGAAGAAGGCTACAAGCTCAACAGGAATGCTCTCAAGCCGCCGTTGGATATCCAAAAAGCCGTCCCAGTTGGTCAAGCCCTCTCTGAGTCGGTTGGTCACAAGAAAGGCCCACAGGAATACCCCTGAAGAGCGAATTCCCACCTCCTGGATCAGCCATTCTCCTCGCAATGGGTTCGCAGCGACTAATGAGTGCCACCTAGGATGCTCGTGCATGCGAGATCGTGTGTACTCGAGAATGTCGTTCCGAGTTAGATCCTGCATGTATAACTTATTCCGAGGGCTGGATCCGAACGCATCCTCGAAGACGCTCCACGGCCTGCTTGACAGGCAGATCTTGATATCTGCGCACGCCGCAAGGCCCTTGAGGGTTTCACACAGCTCCAGCTGATCTCCATCGTACTCGTCCAGGCCGTCAATGAAGAATCAGAAATTTGGTCGAGAGGATCTCCTGACTTGCCATGAGTTGAATTGCGGATTGGAGATTACCCTGGTTCCACAATAGGCCTCGGCCCCAGTCCCAGTCGCTATCCTGTTGGCGTATGACTTGAGCGCGCACCAACTCCCTCACTTTGGCACATTGTCGGAACATGTCATAGAGTAAAGCGCGGAGAAGCCCTTCCGCCGACTTTTGAAGCGAATTACCGGCGCTCCAGAAGTAGTGGCTTGCAATAGCGACTGGCTTCATCCCCGCCCACTGTGACAAAAGATCACGAGTTCTTGGCTCGCCAGCTACGAATTTGATGAACGTTGATTTCCCAGACCCAGGTTTTCTGGACGTCCAAAATATTCCGTGGTCAGTTTTTAACCAGATGCCGAGATATGTCGCCACTGAAGCTGAGTCAGCTGGTGAATGGTACACCCACTCGAATGGAGAGTACACACAACCCGACCTACTCCAGGGGTATAAGCGAGCCTTAGCAAACCTCACCTGATCTACACAACACAACTCACCCGACCTACTCCATACACCTCATGTAGAGAACGTGATTAAATTAAGACTGTTTCATGATTCATGAATGCTATAGTGGCTAGTCTAGGCTTATTGATTATAACTCATTAGAGCATATTAATGTATAAGGCTTTTAAAATCCTGTAAAGTCAAGATTAAATCCAGACTTATTCCTAACCTAAATTAAGATCTCTTCCTCCTTATTATACTCCTTCTCCGGGTTGATAGCAGCTTCCGGGGACGTAACAGGAGCCTTTAAGGAAGTGCCAGCAGGCGGCTTGCGGAAGGCGCTCTTATAGTGGTAGACTGTAAACTTCTTCCAGAGATTGCAAGTAGTATTACGATTCTTTAAATAGGTTACTATATATAAGTTAAGATTTATTTAGGATTTATTGTAAGAAAGAAAAGTTATAATATATATATAATGCTTTAAGTGTGACGACCCTGCAGGCCACCACTTGGGCTGGGGCAGCCCGACGAATCCCCCGCAGAAGGAACAGTGCAGGAGGACGGTGTACACTGTCTAAACGCACTGGGCCAGAAGTGCAAAGACCCGAAGCCCTTACGACTAGTAGGAAATTACTTAATGGTCCACAAGGACTAATAACACTAAGCACCGCTTAGTTAACTGCTTAGCTGTAACTGCGTAGTACACTACTAAGTATAACAGACTAAGTAAAGTATAAAGTACCTTTAAGTTAGTTAGTATAATTAGCTGTAATAAGTTAAATTTTAATTTTTATATTAACTAAATAAATAATTAACGTATTTTTAACGTTATTAATATATAGAGATAAGAAATCCTAATCTTTATTACTTATTAAAGAGTAATTATAAACTAAAGATTAATAAACTTTTAGAAAGTCTTTATTCTTTACTTAATTAAAAACCTTTTAGTTATATTTTTAACTAAAATCTATTATTTTATTAATACTACTTTAAAAGTAGTTAAAGTGAATTTATAAATACCTTATATAGTAACTAGCTTATACTTAAAAGCAGCTTTATTAAATATATCTAATAGTGCTATTATCCTTTAATAGATTAAATTAAGAGCAGTTAAAAACCCTTTACTAAGTACTTCTTATACACTACGTTAGTAATAAATATAGTAAATTTAAAGTGTGTAAGTCTAGTAGTTAATCCTCTTAGTAAAGGTCTTTAGTAATATATTCCTTTAGCTGCTTTAAAACAGTATTATTAAAGCCTTTTAACTAATTTAGTCTTTATTACTTCTAGCTTAAAACGTGTGGAGAACTTAAGGATTAAGGATATCTGTCTTAAGGTTGTAAGGTATTATTTAACCTGCTTTAAGGTATTTAGTTCTTTAAACTTAGTTTAAAGTTAATTAATAAAAACGTTAAAGTTATTAAAAAAGGCTTAAGTCTTAAGGGCTTCCTTACGTGCTTTATCTACAGAAAGGTTATTAATTATTTTCGTATAAGGTTTATATTAATAAACTACCATTTTATCTAATAAAGCATTAATAAATTTAACCTTTCCTTCTTCCTTAAAAAACTATTTATTATAATAAGTGATATAGCTTTGAAGTTAAGCTATTTAAGACTTTAACTGTGTAAAGTCTCCTTTAAAGCGTAAAGGTAAGGGAAGCTTTACTTATTTCTTTCATAAGCCTTTAAAATTATTATTCTCTAGTTTAATAACATCAAGTCAGGCCTAGAGTTTCTATTACGACCTGCACCCGACACAGGCCTCGAGAGGACTGGCGCAAGTTAAGACAGAACGTATGGCAGGACGCCAACAGATAAAGGGCGTTCCGAAGACGGCTTATTAAGCTAGCACTCCTAAACAGGGGGTTCAATATCACTGTAAGTCGCTATCACTATAATACACAAAGGTAAGTCTAAACAGTAAGACATAAATAAACAATTAAATACTAGCGTGAGGAACCAGAGTCCCTCACGGTGGTTATAGGTACAACCATAACTATTTATACTAACTAACTAGGAGGTACTTCGTACCTTACTTATAATGTCGTAAATGCTTGTTATACGAGCACTTTACACTACGTAAGCGTTCTGCTCGTAAGGTTTCTCCTACTTGTAATGTAAGCACTTGGCATGCCGTAAGCAGCACCTTATTAGTTATAGGGGCTTTGGGTCTTTACACCCCTGGCCCAGTACACAGCACTGTGTGTACTACCTTTCTACACTATTCCTTTTATAGGGGATTTGTCAGGCCACCCCGGCTTAAATAACAGCCTGTAAAGTCGTTATATAATTCCCCCTCTTTAATGTTCTTTTTCTATAAAGAACTTAAAAGGTAAGCTTCTCCTTCCACTACTTTACTATATAACGAGTGTCTGGCTCCTAGGTCTTAAAACGGGAATAGGGTAAGAGTATTAACCACCGTTTAAACCTTACAGCCTACACACACGTGTTTAATGGCGAAATATCCCCTTATTCTTTTTATAAGTCTGCTAACCCTTTACTCGTTTATCAGGTTTTTAACCAGTCTAACAGTTATAACCACTGTTTAAAAAGGCACCAGCCCTTCTAGTATAACGCTTTTAATATTAGTAAAGCGAAGTTAAAGGCTCTCCTTATTAAAAAGCAGAACCTTAACTCACAAGTTAAGTCCACTACTTAGCAGCTTTATAAAGCTACTATTAAGCTTTAAAAGGCGTTAGTGCACTTAGCGCGCCTTTATAAGCAGCAGTCCTGTCTTAAGGACTGGGCTGTGAAAGCGTTTAATTGTAAGATGGAGCTGTTAAAGTTTTAAAAAAGTAAGGAGGTTAGGCTAAACGCTCCTTTTAATAACGTAGAGTCTTTTAACTGGGGGAACTTTCTAACAGGGTCCCTGTAATAAGTAATTACTTTATAACTTTAGTTTATAACTACCTTTTTTAATAAAAGGTTATAGGTTTAACTTTCTTTTACTAACTTCTTTTCTTAACAGCATTTATTTTTATGTGGAGCTTATTGAGAGCTTTAAAGGCCTGGCCTCCTTATTAGGTCCTTACAACCCTAGTTAAAAGTTCTGATAAATGTCCTTCTATACCTATTAAGGAGTTTCCTACCGCTTTTTAAACTCTAAGTCCCACAGTGGTTTTACTTTTCAGTATAATAGTTTAAATGTTAAACTTTATCTTTATTTTTCTAATTCTTATTATTAACTTTAATTAGTTTAGATTCTTTTAATAAAACTCTGTAACCAGGTCTAGGCACTTAAAGTTCTTAACTAGTTCTTATAAATTACTCTTAGGGCCGTAATCTAACCACTTAACAAAATACTTAAATGTATTCTTTCCCCTTTATAAATCTACAACTTCCTTAATGTTGTACTTATCCTTATTAGTATTAATCTCGATCTTCTTTTCTAAAGGAACTCCTTTTAAGGTAGGTTCTAGAAGTGAGATATAAAAAACCTTAATTTGCACCTTTATACTAATAGGTAAGTCTAATTTGTAATTAAAGGTGGTGACCTTTTTCTTAATTTAGAACGGTCCGTACCTTTTAAAGTTAAGCTTCTTACTAAGTTATTTTAAATACAGGTTTTGTGAAAAAAGGTAAACGTAATCCCCCTCTTAAAAAGTCAGTCCCTTAACTTGTTTATTGTTATAATAAAGTCCTTTTTTAAGTACTGGTTACTTAGTTTAATATTTATTAGTAAACTTCTTTATTTGTTTACGTGTAAACTTAAGTTTAGCTTGCAGGTGGTTATATAATTCTTACATTCGGTCTGTGTGGATTACAGCTTAAAGGGCGCTAGTAAGCGGGCCTTGACAGAGTTTAAGCTTTTTACTGTAATTAGTAAAGAATAGTGACATACCTGTTAACTTAACTGGTATTATATTATAAGCTATCTGTGCTGTTAATAATAGCTTAAACTAATTATCTTATTTAAAGTTAATATAAGTTTAAAAATACATTGTAAGTATTTAGTTAACTTACTCCGTTTAACTGTCTGTCTGTAGGTGGAATGCTATTAAAAGCTTACTCTTTATACCTATTCTTTACATTAGTCCTTATTAAAACTTTAATATAATTAACTTATCTTAATCCGTGATAATGTTATCTGGCTAGAGGTGTTATAAAACCACCTTTTTCTTAAAGATATAAGTGAGTTACTTTACTGTTATATCCTTTAAGGTTAGTAGAAAGTAGGCCTATTTCGTTAATCTATTAACTACTATAAGGATCTGGTTATAGGTAACTCTTATAACAGGGTCCTTAAACTTTAGGATCCCAGTAACGAAATTAAGTAAGATTAAACTTTATAGCGCCTGTAATACAGGGAGTGGTTTAAAAAGCCTATAAGGCTTATAACGTTAATTCTGCTTCTAGTGGCAAATGTTACAGTTATTAACCACTTCTTTAACCAGCTTCTTTATTCCCAGAAAGGTGTACGCTTATTAGGCCTGTGTAAGAGTCTTAACTTAGCTTATATATCCCCTAAGTTAAAACTTGTAAACCTGCTAAATATACTCTTTTTATTTATCCAGATTGTAAATATACAGTTTCTCTTAATATTAGAGCCTTACTCTTAATTTAGGTATACTATTTACACCTTCTAATAACTATTCCAGCTAATAACCAGTTTTATTATAGTTTAAATATATTAGACACTCCTTACCGTAATCTTACACGTGCCTTGAGAAGTCTCCTAAAGGGCACTTATACTTATAAGTTCCTTCCACTAACCTTCTTACTTAAAAGTCCTATTATTACTAATAAATATTATACTTTATTTATAAGTTTATACAGACGTTAATAATTTATTTTAATATCCAGTTATTTAACACTTATAGCGTATACTTTAATATGCTGTTTTTAACTTTATTAAACACGGTAACAGGGATTAAAACCAGATTAATATCCTTATAGTCTTATCTTTAACTAAGAGTATTAACTTACCTATTATCTTTTCCTTTAACATAGTAAATCTAGAAGTGGAACGGGGCTATTAACTCTACCTATCGTGCTTACCGTAGGTTAAGTTCCTTTATTAGGAAGTATTAAAGGTTATTATAGTCTAAGAAAACCTAGACTGGTTCTTTTATACCACTTAAGTATAGTACCTATTTAATAAAATATTAAATAATTACCATTAGTTCCTTATCGTGGATTAGGTATTACAGGGCTAGGCTGTGGATCCCTTTTAATAAGAAGGTAATTAAGTAGTGTTTCCTATTATCCTAGACTTAACTAAGTTCCCTGCTGATTACGAATTCTAAAGAGTTTATTTTAACTTAGAAAGGCTTTAAGAAATTAGGGAGGGCTAGGACTGGCGTTATAATAAAGGTGTACTTAAGGTCCTTAAACGCCTTCTGCTATTTATCAGTCTACTTAAACGGCCTTCTTTTACCTGTAAGTTTGTAAAGTAGTCTTATAATCTTTGTAAAGTACTTAATAAAATAACAGTAAAAGTTCGTAAAGTTAATAAAGACTTACAGCTCTTTTTAGTTCTTTAAAGTAGGCTAATCCTTAATTACCTCTATCTTCTCCAGTTACATTTTAAGCTTTTTAGGGGTTACTTTAAACCCTAGATAGTTTAGTTCCTAAATATAAAAATAGCTTTTCTCCAGGTTTACTATTAGCTTCACTTTTTTAAAAGCTGTTAGAACCTATCGTATATGTTTTTAATGTTTTTTTAAAGTTTTAAAATAAATTAGAACGTTATTTAAATATATAAAGATAAACTTATTAAGGAAGGGGTGGAGAACACTGTTAATAAGGTTTTAAAAGGTTATAAGGGCGTTTATTAATCCCATCGGTATAACATAGTATTAATAATACCCGTTATAAGTTTAAAAAGCCATTTTATACTCGTCCTCCTCTTTCACTTTAACGTAGTTAAATCCCATAGGGAAATTAAGATTGGAGAACTAATTTGCTTTAATAATCCATTTTCACATCTTTATAATAAGTGGTAATAGGTAACGATTCTTAATCGTATCCTCGTTTAACGTTTAGTAGTTAATAATTATATATAACTTACCGTCTCCCTTCTTTAAGACGAATAGTATTAAGTACCCTGTTAGTAACTAAAACTCTATAATAAACCCGTTCTTTAGGTTCTTATTAACGTACTCTCTTAGGGCTTCTACCTGCTAAGGGTTTAAGTAGTAAGGTTGGAAGCTGTGGAGTTTCACTCCCAGCTTTAACTTAATTTTATAGTCCCATAATCTATAATCTGGTAATTATAATATCTTTTTTTAAAACAGGGTGAACTTCTTATATTCCACAGGTACTTTAAATAAGTTAACTTCTTCACTTATCTATAAGTTAACTTCTTACTTCTTTCCACCTTTTAAATCGTCATTTAGGTAATACAGTAAACCTTTTAATCCTTTAACTGTTTTAGTAAACCTAACCTAAACTGTACTTAATTTTAAGGGTTTAATATATTTCTAAGTGCTCTAGGTATCTTTAAAACGGTTTAATACCTTCTTAGCTTTCTCTAAACAGTGATTACAGCTAGGGGACTTACTAAAAGTAAGGTGGCCACTCCTCTAGTTAATTACAGGGTTATACTTTTCTAGCCAGGGTAAACCTAGGATTATGTTATATCTTATAACTAATGTAACGTTAAAGTCCACTTATTATTTATCCCTATCCACTTTAATTAAAAGTGGTGAGTGGTAGGTAATTTTACCGTTATTATATTAATATAGGCCTCCTTCTCCGTTCTTAATAGGAATAGCCTTTTTATACTCTTTATTAGGGAGTTTCCTTTAGTTAATTAATAAAGGGTGCACCAGGTTAGAAACACTCCCGCTATTAATCACTACTTTTACCTTAAATAACCTCCCTTTTCCATCTGTTATATTAATATTAACAGAATAATACTTATACTTTTTTATTATTTAAATTATGGTAATTATCTATCCTTAAGGTCTTATTTAACCTAACCTTTAAGTACCTCTCTTTCTTCTTAAGGTTTTTATTAACTAGTAAATTATTAATTTCCAGCCCTTTTAAAGGGCTTATAACCTTTTCCTAATTCCTTTTAAAAAAACAAATAGCTTTAGTAAACCTGGCGGTTAACCTTTCTTAAATTCTCACGCCTTAACGTCCAGTTAATTTTAAATGGTATAATGTTCCTAAAGTCCTTAACGAGTTAATAATACGTTTTACGGGCTTAAATCGTAGTAATGTCTTTTTACTTTTAAATCCGTTAGTAATCTTCCCACTTTTACCATTCCCTAGCTTTTCCGTTAAAATGTAGTAAATATGTCGCGACTAGGCAGTTATTAAATACCCCTCCTTGCCAGCATATAGTGGGGGTTTGGTTAACCATAGTAACCTTCCACTTATTATTAAATTCCTTTATTGGGGAGTAAGAAATTTAGTAATGGGCTGGTTTTAACTTCACTCTTATAATAGTATAATCCCGTCTTTATATGCCTAAAAAGTAGTTGTAAAGGGCCTTAAGTCTATAATGCTAGTTAAAAGCACAGTTATCGTATATATAATCAATCTATAGTATATCTTTATAATTAAGGTGGTTAATATTAACTGCAGGTGTTATGGTTATAAAGTATAAAATAGGGGAAGTGGTACCTTATTTCTTCTCTTCTTCCACTTACCTCTAGGTGTGTTATTTCTCCCAAACCTCTTTTTAAAACTTAGGTAATAATAACCCAGCTTATTCTTTTATAAAGTGGTCTTCCTTAATAAGTTAATGTTTAAGTTAATTAGCGAAGCGAACTTTATTATAAAGTTTTAACCTAATTTCCATTACTTTATCTTTAAACGTTATAATAAGACTTTTAACTTATAGGTCCTTTATTTCATCTACTAACTCTTAATGTTTTTCCTTTAGCTCTTAAACTCTCTATTAATATACTTACTTTATACCTTTTTAGGGGACCTTTAAAGTACCAGTTTAAGGCACACTGGCTTTAATACAGGGTAACCACCTAAGTTATCCTTCTTTTAGGGAGGTAAGGGTGTTAATCCACTTAATGTGCTTAAAGTGTTTAAGAGTCTTAAGGGGCACTGTTAAGAAGAACTTCCATTTCTTTAATTTGATTCTCTTAACTTACTCTCTTTCACCTTTTAAGGCTTACTTCACCGTTTGGGTGGCCTAAAGGGCTAATTCTTCAACTCCTTTTACTATCCTGGTGATTTTTAAATTAGGGTCCTTCTTAAACTTCCTTAATTCCTAAGCTTATAGGGTAAGGTTTTTAAAACCTGTAACAGCTAACTGAAATATCTCTTCTTAAAGTCGGTCTTCTATAACCTACACCTTTAGTGGTTTTAAGTTTCCACCTTAGAGTTAGTCTTTTACAACTTACACCTTTATGGCTAACTCTTCTAAAGCACCTTTAAGGATTAAATACACCACATCTTAAGGTTTTTCATCTTCTTCCTCGTCTCCCAGGTTACACTTATCTATTTAGGTGTAATCTTCTTCGTTACCTACTATCCTAACATGGACGTCTCTAAAGTTAAACCTAACGTGCTTACCCCCTTCCAGAATGGGTTTTTAACCAACTTACTTTAATAACGGGCATTACTGTGCTATATATCCTTTCTTATTACAGTTAAAGCATTAAACCTGTAATAGGTCTTTAAGCTACTTTTATTACTGTTATTGTTAAGGCTTATTACAGTTAGGTTAATTCTAGCAGTTTATTATACTAATATCCATTAACCCAGGATAGTGACCTGTTACAGTTGATTAGTTCCCCTTTTTTAATTTATTTAATTAGGGGGTTTGCTCCTTTTAGAAGTTCTTTTAATAATAGTGATTATAATACTAATTATCGGCCTTAATAGCCATCTTGACCAGTTCTTACAGGCAGTCTGGTCAGTCTTCTTAATAAAGGTCTTTAGTAACGTGTTCCTTTAGGCCACTTTAAAACAGTATTACTAAGGCCTTTTAACTAAGTTTAATCTTTACTACTTCCAGTTTAAAACGTATAGAGAACTTAAAAACTAAAGACGTCTGCCTTAAAGTTATAAGGTGTTACTTAACTTATTAGGGGGTGTTTAATTCTTTAAACTCAGTTTAGAGCTAGTTGATAAATACGTTAAAGTCGTCGAAAAAAGCCTAAGTCTTAGGGGCCTTTTTACGCACTCTGTTTATAAAAAGGTTATTAATTATCTTTATATAAGGTTTATATTAGTAAGTAGTTACTCTATCTAGTAAGGCTTTAGCAAACCTAACCTTTCCTTCTTCTTTAAAGAACTGCTTATTATAATAGGTGATATAACTTTAAAGCTGGGTTATTTAAGACTCTAACTATATAGAGTCTCCCTTAAAGCGTAACAGTAGGGGGAGCTTTACCCGTTTCTTTTATAAGCCTTTAAGGTTATTATTCTCCAGCTTGACAGTATTAAGTTAAATTTAAAGTTTTTTAATAAGACTAATATAGCTTTTAATGTCTCCAGGGAAGGTTTTATTAAGTTCCTTAACCAGTCCCTACTAATTAAGGTTTAAGTTTTTAAAATATACAGTTAACTTATTAATAGTAGGGAGTTAAGGCTAAGCTTACACCTCCTTAATCTCCTTACCTTTTCTAAAGGTTAATATGTTAATAAGAGGGAGGTGGTATTTAGAAGTTTAATAAATAACGTTTAAAACTTTAACACTAATATCATATTACAACCTACACCTAACACAGGCCTTAAAAGGACTAGTGCAAGTTAAGATAAAACGTATAGCAGGACACTAACAGATAAGGGGTGTTCTAAAGACGGCTTATTAAACTAACACTCTTAAACAGGGGGTTTAATATTATTATAGGTTACTGTTATTATAATATATAAAGGTGAGTTTGAACAGTAAAACATAAATAAATAATTAAATACTAATGTGAGGAACTAGAGTCCCTTATAATAGTTATAGGCATAACTATAACTATCTATACTAACTAACTAGGAGGTACTTTATACCTTACTTGTAGTGTCGCAAGTGCTTGTTATGCGAGCACTTTACACCGTGCGAGCGTTCTGCTCGTAAGGTTTCTCCTGCTCGCAATACAAGCACTCGGTATACTGCGAGCAGCACCTCATTAGTCGTAGGGGCTTTGGGTCTTTACACCCCTGGCCCAGTGCATAGCACCGTGCGTACTGCCTTTCTACACTGTTCCTTCTGCGGGGGATTCGTCGGGCCACCCCGGCCCAAGTGACAGCCTACAGGGTCGTCACAGTTTCTTAATAAGACCGATATAGCTTTTAATATCTTTAAGAAAGGTTTTATTAAGTTCCTTAACCAGTCCCTACTAATTAAAGTTTAACTTTTCGAGACGTATAGCTAACTTATTAACTGTAGGAAGCTGTAGTTAAGCTTACGTTTCCTTAAGCTCCTTACCTTTTTTAAAAGTTAATATATTAGTAACAGGAGAGGAGTAACGTTTAAAAGTTTAATAAACAGTGTTCAGAACTGTAACGTTAGTATCGTATTATAACTTATACCTAATATAAGCTTTAAAAGAATTAGTATAGGTTAAGATAAAACGTATAATAAGACGTTAACAGGTAAAAGGCGTTTTAAAGACAGCTTATTAAGCTAGCACTCTTAGATAAGGGGTTTAATGTCACTATAAGTCGTTATCACTATAATACGCAAAGGTAAGTCTGAACAGTAAGATATAAATGAACAATTAAATACTAGCGTAAGGAACTAAAGTCCCTTACAGTAGTTATAAGTATAACTATAGTTAATTATAAGGTAAGGTATTGTTAGAGTAGGTATTATATATTAGCTTTAGATTTAATCTACTTTAACTTACATTTAAATAAAGAGTATTTAACCTTAATTCACGTTTTTAAAAAGTATAAGATTTAGAAAAGTTATTATAATATAAACCTTATAAGGTAATAAGTTAATAATAATGTGAAAATAATTATAAACTCTTTGATTATTTAAGTATCTCGTTACTAACTTTATATAAGGCTTTAATAACAGAAAGATTATAAGAAGAAGAAATAGTTTACTTAAAGGTATAGAAAGAAGAAAGCTTAACTTACTTAAAAAGTAAAAAAAAGTTTACTAATAATGTTAAGGTTATAAAGGATTATATTAATATTACCTTTATCTTAAATATATTATAATTATAATAAGATTAATTAAGAACTTATTAATCTTCTTTATTAAAGATATTACCTGTTTTAATATCTAACTAATCCTTATAACCCTCCTTTTTAATTTAACCTCTTTTAATAGTTATTAAAGGTAAAAAAAGGCTACGTTAATAAGCTGAAAGTTTCTTAATCTTTTAGTGATTTGTTATTAACTATATAATAGCCTTACTACATCTTATACCTTTACCTTTTTATCTTTATAATAAAACGCTGTAAAAAACGTAGTTTTTAATGCTTAGGAAGCCTTTAATAAAGACCTTTAGCGTAAGAAGGCCGAATTTGAGATGTGAAGGTAAGAAGAAGAGTAGGCCTTTAAAGTGGAGGAGTAGAAGCTCCAGATTGAAAAAGAGAAGATAGAGTTAGTGATAGCTTGTAGAGCTTAAGAGGACTAGTTCTTATTTTATACTTATGACGACCCTGCAGGCCGTCACTTGGGCCGGGGCGGCCCGACGAATCCCCTGCAGAAGGAACAGTGCAGGAGGACGGTGTGCACTGCCCTAATGCACTGGGCCAGGGGTGCAAAGACCCGAAGCCCCTACGACCAGTAAGAAAGTGCTTAGTGGTCCACAAGGACTAACAACACCAAGCACCATCCAGTTGACTGCTTGGCCGCAACTGCGTGGTGCACCACCAAGCATAACGGACTAAGTAAGGTACAAGGTACCACCTAGCTAGTTAGTATAGATAGCTATGGTTGTGCCCACAACCTCCGTGAGGGACTCTGGTTCCTCACGCTAGTATTCAATTGTTCATTTGTGTCCTACTGTTCAGACTC
>Ga0247760_1002321_pt1 | contig 14822 bp, 10 predicted proteins | sample UWRJL171409R4_FD_179936 | JGI IMG/M metagenome (GOLD analysis project Ga0247760, IMG submission 179936) | Plant litter microbial communities from Arlington Agricultural Research Station in Wisconsin, United States - UWRJ-L171-409R-4 | ecosystem: Environmental > Terrestrial > Plant litter >...
GTCTTGCTGATGACGACGGAAACCTGCACATTTCCCTGCTCGAGGTTCCGCACGGCAACGCTAACGCTGCGCCCCGCATCGTCTCGGTAGCCATGTGGGAAAACGCGGTTGTGGGGACCGAGGGCCGCCAAACGGTCGCTCGGGGGCCATGGCATGGTTGGTGCTGTGCACTTTTTGCTGTCGTGGACGAAACTGACACGCGCCCTGTAGATCTAGCCCAGATCCTCCTCCACGTCCCACCAACCACCCATCAGGTCGACACGTCGCGTCTTGTCGGGGCAGCTGAGGCCGCAAATCAAGGGCGCGGGCGTTACCTTGATGGTTACGGGCCTCAAATGTATCTCCATCTACTTGCCACCCACCCGGATCATCGACATCGTGGCTACGCCAAAGCCCTCTGCAACTGGACCATGAAGGCTGCCATCCAGGACAAGCTGGCCGTGTCCTTGTTGGCCAGTCCGAGGGGCTACATCTTCTTCTCCGGGTTGGGTTTTGTTGATCTCGGCCCTATTAGCTTGCCAAGAAGCACATCATGGGAGGACGGGCTCAACCTCAAGGCCATGGCTTTCCTGCCAGAGCGGACTGCATCTCGACGATCATCACTGATGAGTTTCTTTGGTCTGAGCTGAGGGTGGTGCAGGCACTTATTGAGTCCGAGTTGGTCAGAATGGCCCCTCACGCCAAGCTGTTAGGTTACAGCCGAGGATGAGGCTTCACAGAACATGGTAGCAACAAGAGTAGAACAAGATGCAAGACGCAGTCAGTCAGCACATGCTCGGGTAGCTTTAGAAAGCCGAAGGCGGGTAAATATGTGTGAAATTCGGACCGTTTGACGGTTTGCGTCGCTGTCCCCATCCGGAAGCCTACCCCGAGTTGGGGTCTGCCCCGACATAGCTCCGGCACTACTAACCGAACCGAACCCCCTGGGGCCCCGGATTGTGGCGCGCCGATCGCTGGCAAGTTAAAATCCTTTTGATGCCCCGCTGTGTCTTGTCCTCGGTCCTCGCTGCATGGAGGCACTTCGGCGCCATTACTGGTCATCCGGGTTACGAAAGGGCCGACGACGATGCTACTCTCCGCGGTAGTCAGCCCGGTGGGTCAATGAATAAGGAGAGTTGAAGTCTGTGTGGGCTGTGTGACACATGTCTTGAGATGGGATACATAAGTGACAGGAATTCACGATGGTGAGATGGGAATTACCGCAAGGACAGGCGCATCACTCGTCAACGACAGAGTCAAGTCTCGGATTGTCGACATGAAGATCACCGAAATCTTTGCCGTGTTGGCATACTTGGCCCCTTTGATTGAGGGTCATGGATACCTCACCATCCCATCGAGTCGGACACGGCAGGGGGCAGAGGTGAGTTTGCCGTGATCGGTTCGCATTGTGATTTTGGGTTTCTGACAAGAAAAAAGGCTGGGTTGGACTCATGTCCCGAGTGCTCCATCCTTGAGCCTGTTTCAGCTTGGCCGGACCTTAACATCGCACCCGTCGGACGGAGCGGCCCATGTGGATTCAACGCCCGGGTCAACATCGACTACAACAAACCGACTACTAACTGGGGAAACAGCCCTGTGGTGACATACCGCGCCGGCGACGTTGTTGACGTCCAATGGTGTGTCGACCACAACGGTGATCACGGCGGCATGTTCAGCTACCGTCTCTGTCAGAACCAGACGCTCGTCGACAAGTTCCTCGACCGTAATTACACTCCCACCAATGACGAGAAACAAGCCGCTGAGGACTGCTTCGAAGCCGGCACCTTGTCCTGCACTGATGTGTCTGGCCAGTCATGCGGTTTCAGCCCGGACTGCTCGCCGGGACAGCCCTGCTGGCGCAACGACTGGTTTACCTGCAATGCTTTTCAGGGAGGAGGGGATCGCCGTGCCTGCCAGGGTGTGGATAACGCCCCGCGCGGCTCATGCTACACCAGTATTGCGGGAGGATATCCCGTGACCAAGCGTATCCGCATCCCCCCCAGCTATTCGTCTGCGCATACCCTGTTGTCGTTTAAGTGGAATTCGTTCCAGACCGGCCAGATCTACCTTTCGTGTGCGGACATTGCTATTACCAACAACAACGGCAACAACCCTTCTCCGACTTCGACTACTACTTCGACTGCTAACCCAACATGCACCCCTGCCGCCACTGTCGCCGTAACTTTTCAGGAACGAGTCACGACTATCCCCGGACAGACCATCAAGATTGTCGGATCTATCCCGCAGCTAGGAAGCTGGAATGTGGCGTCTGCACCGGCGCTCTCCGCAACGGGCTATACGAATAGCAACCCGGTATGGTCTTATACGCTGAATTTGGAGGCAGGAACGAGGTTTGAATACAAGTTTGTAAATGTTGCGAGCACGGGGGCAGTGTCCTGGGAAAGTGATCCGAATCGGTCGTGGACTGTGCCGAGGGGCTGCGAGGGGGCAGTGACGGTGGTGGATTCGTGGAAGTGACCAAACGAGATGAGAAATAGGTTATGATTTATCTCCATGATTTATGTGGGATGGGATAGGTAGATTAAGGGGCAGGTTGGGGGGTTTGTTTTGTACATATTTATGTTTACGTCTGGTTTGTATATTAATGATAGCATGTCGTTTTGCTAGGAATGTTTCTATCTTGTTCACATCACGCACAGTTCAGGTTCCGATCTAGGAGGAGGGGGTGTCAACTCAATTGTCTCGCCAAACAACACCTCTCCTAAAAGTCAAATCAGGTAGATTCTCCGAAGACAAGTATCTACAGCTCGTCATGTCCCCAAGCTTTCACCCCACCCCTAACCACGTCACCCAAAAACCTTTCCAGCCTCCCCTCTTCAATTTTTTTCTCTTCAAATCGAAAAACCTCGCCTGTTTTTAAATTTTCCACAACCACCCCCGTTCCTCCCTCGCCGAGTCCCACCAGCGCAGGCATGGTTGGGTTCTCTACACTGTCAATGACTGTGAAAAGAACATCGTCTTTATACCGTTTCGCTAGAGGAATCGCCACTTTTTCCACATATTCATCCCTCTGAGATTCTAGAGATGCAAAGAAATGCACCACCAGCACAACGGCCCTTTCCGCAGCAAGGTCTCCTAACCTTGCGATTTCTGCTCGTGACGGTTCGAGAATTAGAGGGGCAGTGCATTGGTCAAGTAATTGGGGAAGAGACGCAAGGTTTTGGAGAGACAGCTCGGGGAGGGAAAATGACGAGTCGAGAAGGTTATTGTGGCATTTTATCTGAACTTGCTCCTCTGAAGGTTTTGACTTGGGATTCGATTTTGTCTCTGACGAGGAAAAGACAATGCCAAAAGAATACCGATCATGATATTCCGCCGCCAAATCGCGAAATTGATATTCATAAAGCGCACGAGAGCTCGGTTCATTCTCGTTCGCGTCTGTGTCTGGTGGAAAGGAGGCAATAAAGACAATCTCGTCGGAAGAGAGAAATTCCGAAACATCAGAGGGGGTGAGCTCAGAGATTATCGGGCGGGATATCCTTTTGAGGAAGGCGGTGATTCTACTATTAATGTTAATCACGCTGAGACCAGACTGAGGTTGAGGTTGAGGTTGGGGTTGGGGTTGGGGTTGGGGACCCACGCAGTAGACTTGCGACGTCCTCGATACCGAGATGCAGCCCCATCGGCATGATACAGACGAATTGCTGGAAAAGAAGCCACATCTAGCTCCACGCAGGTTGGCAGGCTGACGCTACAGTCGAGGGATATGATGTTTATCTCAGAGGGCGGTTTAGCCTTTAAGAGGGCGTCCCATTCGGCTTCGAGAGCCTCGCTTGATCTTTGACTTGGCTAGTATGCACGTCAGTTTTAGATTCCCGACAAAAACAAGGTGTTTAGACAGGATACACACGAATACAACTGAGGACGGTTAGCAATGACCAATTCAGGGACTGGAAGAGGTTCATACATGCTACCAGAGTTTTTTCTTTTCTTTCCAGTAGTTCACGGAGATGATCAGAGCTGGCATGTTCCCACGCATATGTCAACGACGCCAGCAGTAGCACAAATAGGAAGCACCGTATTCTCTCCATTTTGTGATCAAATGTTGGGAATACACATTTGATGTCAGTGGCGAGCAGATCCCCCACCACGTCACTAAATTCAATGGATATGCATGAGCCGGCTAAAGACAAGTGTCGCAGCGTGGCTTGAAACACCCGAAGACAAAACTATTCTCGATGGCATGTACCCCAAAGCTGTCCCAGAGATATTTCAGTTCAGACCAAGGCTTGCACAATCTCACACCAAGGGCAAATTCTATCTCAGAGTCAAAATGCTCGCATGGCTATTTCTATTCCTCGCCTCTCCGGCACTTGCGTCCGACAACTTCAAATGCATCCACCCGCCCTACCGAGTGCACAAAGTCTCCTCTTCACCTCTAATATTGTATCTCGACAACTTCATCACTCCTCAAGAACGAACCCATTTAAAAGAAGTGTCCGCACCACGGTTCCGTCGTTCCGTCATTGCCGGCCAAGATGGCGCTCAAAAATCTTCTCTACGGACCTCCCAGTCAACGGATATACCACGCGACGCCGTCGTGCAGTGTATTGAGCAGCGCGCGTTGGATTTCCAAGGATTCGACACGCGCTCGACACAATTAGAACCACTACAGCTGGTCAGGTACACTGCGGGAGAACACTACGATTTCCACACGGACTGGCTTTCGGACCCGAGATATGTCACGTCTTTTAACGGGGGGAATCGTCTTTCTAGTTTTTTTGTCTATGTATACGTCTCTGACAACACGACGGGAGGAGGCACCAATTTCCCACATGTTTCCCCTCCGAATCCAAAATCAGAGCGATGGTGTCGGTTCGTCGATTGCGACGAGCCATACGCGAGGGGGACTACCTTCCGACCGGTTGAAGGCAATGCCATTTTCTGGGAGAATCTCTTGGGGAGAAGAGGAGAAAAAAGACAAGGAGATGGGCGCACCGAACATGCGGGACTACCGCTAACAACCGGCCACAAGATTGGCCTGAACATATGGACGCGCCAGGCGGGGGTTTCGGAAGCGGTGCGGAGAGAAGGCGGGCCACTCGACTTTTAATTTTTAATCAGGATAAATTGGCAACATGATTATTCGGAGCTGATTCGATTTACCGATTTACCGGGTGACGTACTCTGTCAAGCACAGTCAAGCTTTTCCGGCCAAGCAAAACCAAGCAAACCAAGCAAAGCCAAGCGCATTGGCGAACGGTGCGACTGCCGAGCCAACATATCAACGGAAAAAGCTTAGCATGTATTGATTATGTTTGGATGATTGGGGCGACATCTTCGGTAGGCCGGGTGGGCGAGATATGCTATTTCCGTCTGATTGCGATTTCGAGGGGGTGTCTAAGGTAGGTAGGTAGGTAGGTAGATAGGTAAAAAAATAGACAAAACTGAGCTGTCCCCCGTCAATCCAATCCTGTCCTGTCCTGTCCTGTCGCATCACTTTTGTCTTTGTATGTGTACGGGCCTGGTGATGATGGCTTGGTCTCTCTCCGCCCGGCTGTTCGCAGCCTGGGCCATGTTATTCTCGCTAGTGGCAGCCCAATGCTCCGGAGTCAGCAAGCAGAGCACTCAGAAAATGGCCGCGGGCTACAAGTCGAGCGTGCTCATCACGGGCCTCAAGACGCCGCGCGGCATCGCCATGGACACGCAGGGCGCGCTGCTGGTGGCCGAGCAAAACGGCGGCGCCGTCCGCCGCCTGACCCTCAAGGATTCGGGGGATACCGTGTGCGTCGACACAAATACCGTGTTGATTCCAGCTGGGAATGTATGTTTTTTTCTTTTCTTTTTTTCTTTCTTTCTTTCTTTCTTTCTTTTTTGTTGCTGTTTCTGCTAACAGGTTGAAAAAAAAAAAAGACAAACCATGGAGTGGCCGTCTCTGCTGATGGCAAAACCATCTTCGTCTCCAACCTGCAGCGGGTGACGGCGTTCCCGTACGACCCTGTCGCGGGCACTGTCGGCACGGGCAAGCAAATCATCACCAACATGCAGAACAACGGGCCGCACCCGACGCGCGCGCTGCTCACGTCCAAGTTTTCGCCCGATACGCTGCTCGTGACGATTGGGTCCAACTCCAACATCGACACGGCGACTGCGCAGAAATCCGCCAACCGCTGCATGATCAAAGCCTTTTCCATCAAATCCGTCATGGAGACGCCCGTGTCGTATTCCGCCGCAGGCGAGATTCTCGGCTGGGGCCTGCGCAACATTGTCGGCATGGGCGAACACCCTACCACGGGAGGAATCTGGAGTGTCGAAAACAGCATGGACGATGTCCGTCTCAATTCCAAAGACGTGCACAACGAAAACCCCGCGGAAAAAGCAAACTACCACGGCGCGCTCAACGACACTTCCAACAAGTTAATGGGTGCAAACTACGGATATCCCAGCTGTGTTCCCGCGTGGGATACCGCGCTACTCGGTGTCAGCACGCTTAGTGTGGGAAGTCTGTTCAACCCGGATAGTACCCCCAAAGCCAGCGACTGTGCGTCTCGCCAACAGGGACGGATCCACTTCCCGTCGCACACGGCGCCGCTAGACATCAAGTGGACTCCTGACGGTCTGACGGCGTATGTCGCCTTTCACGGATCGTGGGATCGTCGTCCCCCGGATGGCTACCGGGTGATGAAAGTCGCGTTTGGCCCCGACGGACAGCCAAAAGATCCGCTGACCAGCAGGACGGCGGCCGTGACGATTATGGAGAACCCCAACACGGGCTCGTGTCCGAGCGGGTGCTTCAGGCCTGTCGGGCTGGCTTTTGATAGCAAGAAGCGGCTGTTTGTGTCGAGCGACAGCACGGGGGAGATTTATGTGATTTATGGGGCCTAAGTTTAGTTGAGTTGTGGCAAGAGTAGAGGGGAAAGATATAAACGAAGGCATGCTTAAATGAATATTGATGTGGATAGTCCAAGACAGAACTTCTTGACTCATCACCGTGTTTGATTCATGAAACCTTTGACATTTCCTAGGTACCTAGGTGCCTCCCTTTTATCGCCTCACAACACTCCAGTCTGGCCAACAGGGTCTCAATACATGTAGTTCGATGCAGTTGATCTAAGAGCCACCCCCTGAGATTTGGCAAGTGCCTCCCCTTTATGACCTCACAGCTGTCCAGTCTGGTCACAATAATTCAATACACACGTCAAGCGACGGCAAGAGAAATTAATTCAAAATAAAATCTATCCAAAATTGCATCCGCAGCTATTTCCCTTCCCCACCTAGGTATCTAGCTAAGTGAGAACTACCACTCTTTAACCTGCCATGGCACAGCAACCCCAAAGTCCTCGGCAATACGCATCGCCGAGACCACACATCCCTCCAGAAGCACCATGCCATCCCAGCACCACGACCCTGCCAGCCACACATTGTCCTGCCCGTTAACCCACCCGACGTCTAAATTCCCGTGACCCAACAACGCTTCTACAATCGCGCGACTTCGCGGTGTCCGTAACGTTCTTGTAAACTCTGCTGTCTTGAGCATCCTCTTCAATTCCTGGCCCGCGTTGTCAAGCGGACAGGTCTGCACCATAACCCCACTCGGCAGCGCATGAACGGCTTCCGTCCTCGTCGTCTTTCCGGAAAACTGTGTTCGCACGGTAATTACCTGGGCGGGAGCGGCGTCGACATCAACCCCGGCTTGGTGATGGATACATCCATTTTCTTCCTTCGCTTCATGTTCCTGTTCTTCGGCAATGATGGAATACTTGCCCGCCGCTGGCGCAAGCAAGGAACACTCCACTGACACGGTCGGAATTCTCGCCAATACCGCCTGCAGCCGTGGAAAGATCCGCGCCGCCACGTCAGGCGAAACAGCAAGTACCACGCGGTCAAATATCTCGTTGTGAACTTCCCCGTCACTTCCCCGCCACCACACCACGGGCTTGGAAGAATCCGGGTCGAGAGCTACCCCCATGACGCGACATTGCGTTCGCACATCCTCAATCCCCTCTGCGAGTCGTGTTTGGACTTGTCTCACACCTCCGCAGACGGTATAATGTGGCTGGTTGTACGATTTGGTGATGTAGGTAACGAGATCTGCCGCCGGGAAAGAGAGAAGCTGGGTATGCGTGCAAGTGCCGACGCTGCTGAGGATAGGCAGGGCATAATGCGTAATGTACCGTCGCGGCAACCATATGCGATCGAGATAGCTGGAGAAATTCTCGTTGTCGACAGGGCGCACGACAAAACAGCACGCGGTAAACCACGAGTGGCATACGATTAGGAATACCACTTCCAGCAAATACCGGAAGAGCCCGTAGCTTGAAGGCTGCGGTGGCCGGAGCAGATGGTGGTTGGACGCGTGGATGAAATACCCGCCAGGTACCGCCGCTGCTATTTCAGCGGGCGAGGGTGAAGAAGATGAGTTTGAGGGCGAGGACTCGGGTGGAGATGTCGTCGGAGTGTCGAGGTTAGGTCGCAGGGCCTTTGCGAGGACGTACAGAAAGCGAACAGGATGCACTGGGATTCCCAAGTGACGGTACATGCGGTCGAGGTTGGCGTAGAACCCTCCAGCAGACGTGCGCATGGGCAGATCAATTCGCTCAACGGTTCCCGTCTGGTGGTTCTTGACGGCGACGGAAGCCGAGTCAAATGATAGCGACTCACTCTGTTGAACATGTAAGCGATCTATTGCATTCCAGCTTGGGTTCCAACTAGGTACTAACCTGCTCCATGAGCGTTACGGCATACCTTTTTCGCTCGTCATTATGCAGGAGGTAAGCCGTGGTAAGCCCAGCCAAACCCGTGCCGATGATGACTGTCCGTATTCTCGAGTCAGCTTCATAAGTTGTGTTTCGACCTTCGCCCATTGTTTCGGTTTCCGATTTATTATGTGCTGGTTATCCGCTGGTTATCCGGTTGGAAAAAGTCGATATGATCTGTCTGTTGTTACCCAGGTGGTTGGGACGGAGGAGAAGCGGCGCGATATTATTTTTTTGTGGTTGCCGAGCCTCGGTTCCTTCCCCCCCAATGCCCCCACCCCACTACTACCACTCCACAACCAAGAAAGGGAAAGGTTCCCTTGCCGGGATTCCGCTCCGTCGGTTTGCTGGGAAGCACCGCACGGGCGCGGCTGCGGTGAACGATGGATAATGATCCTTTGAAACCTTTTTCGGGCAAAGTCAGCGTCAAACTTGAATGTCTTGGCAGTGAACCGCTTGTGATATTGGTTCAGCTGGGCCAGAACCTGCCACGTACGTGGTACTTTTGATAAGCGTCAAGGCCGAATAAAATGACTAGCAGTGTTATGCAGGGACTAGCTGATTGATTGATTGATTGATTGATACGTAACAAGCTTGGACGTTGAAAGCGCAGATGATGTTGAATCAACACCAGCCTAGGCAGATGTTCCAGAACCAGGTTACCAAGTTCGGGGCAGCAATAGTGGGGTAACGTTAATGGTAACGGTAGCGGTAAACTTAATATCGGTCCCGCATCCTCGTAGGTCGGAAACCAATGGAATCGACAACTGATGCGATCGTGCGGTACGACGCAGTTACACGTGTTCTTGACTTGGATGTTGTGTCTGGTGATGGGTTACGCCTCTCTCACGTCAGAGACATTGCGTTGTGCGACAGCGGCAGTTGTGTAGTGTACGACATGTCACTTTCGAGTATTTTTGAGGGAGAAGTGAGCGGCAGTTTATGTTATGTTCAAGACACTTGGTTGAACTTGGCATTTCCAACGTTGTGTTCGTTTCCGTCAATCGGTTCACTTTCCACGTGGATATGGAGTTTTTCGGTCATCGGTGATCGACAACCAAGGGTGGCGATGGCTGATCAGGAAGTGCTGATTGGCTGCTGCTCCAATTGTTTGACCAGAACCTGGAAATATGCGGGATACGCGAAGTGCAATTGATTGACTCGACGTCAGTTCTCTCTCTCTCTCTATTCTCAACATTTTCCGTGCACCTATGCATCTCTCTCTCAGCTGACGTTTACATTATTTTGCTGCTCGGAAAGATTGCAACATCTCGGGACCGTCTTTTTGCCATCCTTCCGAAGGACCCTTGGGACCCCTGGGACCCCAACAAGGGCCTCCACCCGCCAGCGCGTGCAGCTTGCAGCGCCTGAAGATCCTTACCTGCCGTACGGCACTGGCACAGCTGGGGCGGGCCCGTGGCGGGTTCTTGGCAGATTCGCTGCAGTGACCCTGCACCTGCACCGACCTTCTGGACTTCTGGAGCGACTGGAGGGAACGCCCGTCGTCTTGGCGCTGATTTTTCTCCTTTTTTTTTGTTTCTCTTCATGTCTCACTTTTTATATGTATTGTAATGGATCTCAGCGCTAACTGCCTAGGTACCTCACCTAGGAAGCTACACTAACCCCAGCTCGCTCGCAACCGCCGGCGAGACCGACGAGTCCGAACAGAAACAGAAAACGGAAGCCAGATCATGGCGTCCAACACCAACGTCAACAACAATGCTAGCGTCGGCACTGACGCTCACGCTAACGCAGTCCCCATTGGTATTTTTACCACATACATGGCCACCGCTACTGCGCTCACAGCTCTATGCATCCATGTTATTTTGTCGGGACCGGTCAGGAACAAGGGTAGCGGGTCAACAGCAACAGCAGCAGGAGTGAAACTCTTTTCAGTTCTCGCCGTCGCTAGCCTGGCCATGACCTGGTTTTATATGTTTTGCTATTTCCAGTGGTCGTATCGGGACTGGGCTGCTACCACTGTTGCTAGAGGTGGTGTTAGTACTGGTTACGACCTGCGACTGGGCGACTGGCTGCACGATACCTCCTTTTTTCACCAAGCGTGGGTAATTGTACTGGACACGCCAGAGAGGATATGGTGGGCGGTGCAGATCTTTGGGTTCTGTGCGGTGTGGAGCGTGGTCTTGTCTGTTCAGGGTGGGTTACCTATTTCTTTCCACTTGAGAACAGTTGCAGAACTCGGATATTGACTACCTAGGCAATTGCTAATCATTATATTTTGTGTTCACAGGAACCAACCGTGGCATCCCTCATCTCTGGGCCTTCATGTTGCTCGGCCAGATTGTGGCCCTTTCCTTTGCGAGTAACCTGTCGTTTGCCGCTATACTCATGTATCGTGATCATGACCACGATGCAGAGTCAAACTCAAACTCTAAAAATGGACAACCTCGCAGGCGTAGACGGGTGATGGACCAGCTTTTGCTGTTGGCCAATCTAGTGCTTACACTATTGTTGCTGGCCAACTCGGAGGCATCCTGGTTCATGTATCTGCTTCTAGCGCCGCATGTGTTGGCATTTGTACCACTTGTGAGGGATAGGATTTTCCCTTCAAAGGGACAGGTAGCGGGGCCATCAATGGCAGAGCAGTTTGGGTTAATGTCAGTGTTGGTTGCGGTGGCGACGAAGCGGGTTTGGGATCACGGAGGGGATTGGGCGGGAATTGCCATGACGTTTTATGAACATCCGGCCGTGAGAAGTGTTGGGTGGGATGTCATTTGCTGCTGGGTGAGCTACGCGGCATGGGCATTTTTGGGTGTTTGACTAGTCGGGCTTGAGGGAGGTGTTAGGTTCACTGCCCATCTATTGTCTCGATAAATATCTGTACTAGTTCCCAGTGGCACACATGTTCCACAACGACACACAGTTCGTTCCACCATACTAATATGCACACGGTTTACACATAGAGTAGCTCCACATGCACATACACGGACATGTGCCATTAATGTTGGACAAGGACTCGACAATGGTTCACCGCCCACTAGCAGCCTGGTAATCCCAAACACCCTCAAGGACCACTGCTTTCCCGCGGGGGTAACTCAAACATGACACGCCAAAGAGAGTAACTGTCCATGTCAGCAACTCTACCCCAGGAGAAAAAAGAAATAAAACTTAAAAATAAAAATAAAAAATTAAAAATTAAAAATTAAAAAAAAATTAAAAAAAATTAAAAATAAAAATAAAAAAAAATAAAAAAAGAGGAGAGAGAGAGAGAGAGAGAGATAGGGAGGAGAGAAAAAAGAAAACTCACAACCATGTATCCACCAACAAAACTCCCACCGCAACCAACACGCCCACCCCCGCCGTTCCTACAACAATCCAGCCCACGATGGGTGTATATACGCGGCCACGACGGGGTGGCCAGAAACAGAAACGTTAGAGCTGCGAAAAGCTGTAAAAGCGCACACAGCGAGCTCACTAGCATTCCATACTTTTTCGACTTTTCTCTTAGGATCCTCGTCATGCTTTCTCCGCCGTAAACCGGTGTCAACGCCATGGCGCAGGACAGGCTCAGACTGGACCGAGCGTGAAGAAGAGCCATGCTAAAGAGAAGAAAGTCCGCTTGGTCGTTGGAGTTCAGCTAGTTGACAAATGGCGGTGAGGTTGGAAGAGAGTGATCCGACGTGGGATGGAACTCTCTAGTCAGCCGCACTTCAGCCCGAAGCCGAAGCCTTATCGGGTCAGCTTGACCACTTTCTAGCCTCATCCTTTAGGATTACAAGTGGATGTGATAACGGACAATCCGATGCCTGCACAGACGTGGGTGAATCGGAAGTGCATCTTAGCTCTAGCAGTACAACCACACACACTGTTGAAAATCAGGTACAAATGGGATCCCACTTGGAACAGCGGATCAGTTTTCTAGTTTGGCACAGACAGGCTATATAAATATGAAAGTAGGAATTTCCGGACTCTCAGACATACAGTACGCAAGATATTCAGTTCTACAAAACATGAGACCGTCAACTGGCTGTTGACCCTGATTCGCTCGCTTCACAACTCCAGGACACCCCCCCTTTAACCGGGATTGAGTCTGTCAATCTATACTTGCAAACACACAACATAGGGTTCGGCAAATTAGCTGCATGGCCAATTCCGGGCTATCCAATCTCGACCTCATATATAACCCGGCCTGCCTAGCACCGACGTCACACTCCTCCTCCACATGGTATACGCAGATCTCAACCCCAACCCAACCTAACCCAACCCATACATGTAACATTCACATTCAGTCTTGAGCATGCAACGCTTGTTGTACATTCTGTCGCTGACCATCCCGTAAGTTTACTTACCTTGACTCTACTCTACTGAAAAAAAGAATGGGACAAACATAACACTAACATTCGGACGTGGAACAGCACCGTCGCCTCGCCTCCTCCCACGCCCGCGCCAATCCCCAATGCATGCGGTCCAGACCACTCGTCGACGTACACTCGGGAATTACATTGTCCGCGCTATCTCGACTGTACCCTCCCTAGTGTATTCTGCACCGGTAGTGCCGTCCCTTTGACGCGACCCGCGCGCACGACGGTGACGAGAATCGACGGATGCACAACATATCTCAGCACCGGCGTGCCGTGTCCGACATGTCCAAAGTGTCGAGCCAAGATTACCTATGCCTTGGGCGGGGGAGGCTGTGAGAGATGTTGACTGACCGACACGAGGCGTGTTCAGACCCAGCCCCGGGGATATATTTCCTAGTATGTGGGTATCTAGATGTAGGATCTGAAAAAACCAAAAAATCTCCATCATGGACACCGCACTGTATCTTACAGCCATACGTATCTTTTTTTTCGGGTAGGTATGAGTAGGTATCTACTTGACTCGCAGAGTGAACACAAAGGCCACCGGCCTCGACGGCGGCGACTAAGGCGATTCATTTCCGAATCAACATGAAATACACCATAAAAGGTCGCCCTTGTATCACACCGAGCATCCCGATGCGCTGCCGGAGCAGAACATTTTCGGGACATTGGCAATTGGCACCAAACGCCGGAATAGGGATGCTTTCTCCCGGGCCGGCCCAGACCAGACCAAGCCAGGCCGGTTTCTTGTAGTTGGCAGGCAGCAGCCGAGCTGGGAGGGAATCCGAATCACTATGTGTGTGTGACTGGGCACGGCATAGCCATAGCCATCAAATATACGGCGAGGATCAGACATACGGCCAATGCTTCCGTATCTGGTCGGTGCAGGATTTTTTTTTTATTTTTTTATTTGTTAAAGACGCATATGGTTGGATGATGATGATGCAGGGCGCAGTCTTTCTGGTGGATGCGTTTCATTGTGACACGAGGCGGCGCGCTAGGTGTTTAGTAGGACAGATAGAATACGGCGGCGGGGGGAATGGTGGCGTTGATTCGAAGGTGGAATGCGTTTGTCGTGTGTCAACAGGCTGTAGTTATTATTTATTACCTTTGTCGGCAAACGGTGTTGGAAGAGAAAAAATCCTGGACGAAAATACGATAAATCTCGACAAACAAAACTTGCAACCCGCGCGGTGATCAATATTTCGACCAGACACGTATCCTCACAAGTTTGAGCACGTTTGAAAATGGTTGGTGCCTTACCTCTCTGTCCTGCCTCTCCCATCAAACTCAAAATCCTCAAATCCTGGCTGTCCTGCCCCCCTTTTTTTTTTGTGTCTTGTGCACCCCGAGCGTTCCGTATCTTGGTTTGGAATTTTTGTTTTTGCATCCGCGTACGGACATGTCTTGCGTTCAACATTCCAACTACTGTCAGCTATACGTACATGTAGCTCGTAACAACTGAGTCAGGTCATCATCCGGGAGGGAGCCTTCGGGTTACTCCCTGGCCGACTTGCCGACTCAGCTTGTTGACCGTGCGGCACCACTCCTGTCCAATCGTCTGATGATCAAATGATCGCGCACGCCCCGCAAGTCAGGGGGGAACCTTAGGTAAGGTTAGGTAAGGAGGTAGCCCCCCCAGTAAAAGTCAAGTCAGCCCGTAAAAGTGCAAGTCAGCTCGGGCTCTCAAAACGCACCGCACGGCCGGTCAATTGGTTGGTTGTTTGGTTCGTGAGACCACACTTTTTTTTTTTCACGTTTTGTGCAATTCTCCTTTTTTTTTTTTTTTTTTTTTTTTGGTTTT
>Ga0247760_1002322_pt1 | contig 14821 bp, 15 predicted proteins | sample UWRJL171409R4_FD_179936 | JGI IMG/M metagenome (GOLD analysis project Ga0247760, IMG submission 179936) | Plant litter microbial communities from Arlington Agricultural Research Station in Wisconsin, United States - UWRJ-L171-409R-4 | ecosystem: Environmental > Terrestrial > Plant litter >...
AGGGAAAAAAAAAAAAGGGGGGGAAAGAAAAAAAAAAAAAAAAAAACTCACTAGCATGTCGAGCACCGCTCTTTCGCTCGAGCCATCTCCAAAAAAGTCCCCTGGGCGTAGGATTTTCCAACTCTTCATGCAGCTCCACAATTCTCGATCCCCAATACTGGTACGTTACGGGACGCTCGCGTTCAGACGTTCCGGCGCGGTAGGCAGACGAGTCTGTGACCGTGACCCGGAGGATATCGGGATCGAGCCGCTGCTTGGTGGCCAGTGTGCGCAGAGCAGATTGGGACAAGGCATCCCCGCCGGGGAAGAGGATTTCTTTAATGGTCACGAGGGTCTCTAGACATAGTTGGGAAAGCTGCGGTGGGATGTTGCTCCTGGGGAAAGGGTTATTAGCATCTGTAGAAAGAAAAGAAAAAAAAAAGAAGAAAAAAAGAGAGAGAGAAACTGCTACGGTGCAGTCAAGTTGATTCCATGTGTATGGTAGGCCCAAGTTTGGATCTTACTTTGAAACCTCCCCCACCGAGACCGAAACATGCTGGTAGCTACTAGAAAGATGCTCTTCCAAGAAACTAGTATAGTGAAAGAGGGAGACAGTTCCCTTCTTCGCGTCGAGAGCGAGGTGTTCCCGCAGATCGTGGGTAGGAATGATAGTCAGACCGGCCGCCTTTAACCGGTGGCTGGTCATGGATGCGAGGGAAATTCTGGCCGAACAAGAAGTCGGATCCGGGTTGAGTGATGGGTGTTGTCTCCTGGGAAATGTCGCTTGGAGAAAGGCTGCGAACGAGGTGTCGCCACGCCATACCACTGGCTGGACTCCAGCCTCCAAGAGACCTTCAAATTGTTGACCTGCCGATGGTTGGACCATGGTGATTATACGGGCTGCGAGACTGAATGCCCTGTTTTGGTCGCTGACCGGGGGTTCCTTGTTGCTGTGGCCATGTTGACGGCGTAGATCAAAGTAGTCGGCTGTCAGTTGAGAACGAGGCGTGTCGGGGCTTTTGAGGAGACAAGAGATTATCCCCAACAGGTCGTCATGCGATGCTATGGCTGGGTGAGAATTCCCAATGTCATCGGGAAGGTAATAGCTTGTGATAATACGGTAAAAGTCGAAGAAGGGCTCAAGTTTGGCGGCTCGCTGGCAGGTGCAACTACCGCGTGCCTTGTTTTCACAGGCCTGGGTACCGGAAATCCACTCCGGACAGGGCCTCCAACCCCAGAGAACCTCGCAAAGGGATGCTATCGTCTCTGGCGTTGGTGTTGCTAGAGGAGATGAAATCGTATCGGTCAAGGAGCTCATTTTATTCATGTTTAAAAAGGGTTGTTAAGGTGTTGCTTCGTCCTTTCTCTGGTCGGATTGTGGTTGTTGGAACTGAATGCGCAAGACAGGGAGGTTGTTGACCCGGACAAACCGAGAGCCTGATGGCTCCCCAATCCGGCTTGTGGATTCATTGGCTGATGTCGAGCTCCGGGGCTGTGGCGAGGTGCATGCACCAGACAGAGAGGGCTATGTGCGTCAGTTGGCAAGTTAAGTGTACCTTAGGTAAGTTGTGGTTGGTGGGTACCTGTAACACTGTTTTCCCTCTCAACTGCCTTAACAGTTGTACCTATCTGAAAGAGGAGATTTTACTAGCTCCTTAGTACCTTAGGTAATGGTTGGCGAGCGCATTTTGGCAGCAGAGTTGCGACGGAGCCTTGTGTGCCTCGTTAAAATTTAAAGCCGTCCATGCCCGGGGACCTCCCAGCTGTCAGCACCTTTTTCAACTGTTTCTCCAAAATTTGGTTCATCTCTCCGGGCCAGAGTTCGTTCCATCACACCCCGAGCAATTTTTACTCCTCCCATTATTAGACGATGGAACACGTCAATCCTGCGGACCCGCACACAGACATGCCCGAAAGCCAGGACACAGCAAAATGCGATAACTCCAGCGAGTCTAGTGACCTCAACGACTCAGGATATGCGTCGCAGCCCGGAACCGGCATCATAAGCCGAATTGTTACCCCGGACACCAGTCCCAAAGACAAACACGAGTCACAAACCGAGGGAAGAAGACCACTCAGCAGCAGTTCCTCTCTACCATTTTCTTTCACACTACCATTTAAAAGAAAAAAAGAAAAACTGGTTCCCATGCTCGACAGGGAGGTTGACGAGCTGTCCAAATCCCGATTCCAATCCATCAAGCCCCGATTCGAGAAGCTCTTACTAGAGAATGTCCTAAAGGCACAAAAAAAGCCGGGAACGCCATATACTCCCATGGCCACACGCATCATCATGATGGGCTCGATGTCTGCCAAGAGCGATAACATAAACCCTCCTAGCGCATATATCGTCGTGCTCTGCCGACCTGAGCAAAAAGATGTTGTGCAACGGTTTCTCCGCAGTTCCATGGTTCAAGACCTCTGCGCCGCGGCAGCAGCCGGCGATGACGACACAGGGCCACTCAAGACGGCAGTGCTGGGTTATGCACCACGTCTGCGACTTGGCATTCATGCTTCGGTGGTGCAGGTATTCGCAGACCATACTCGCGTCATCGCTGCTACCACTACCATAGGGGGGAACTTTACAAGTGCAAAACAATCTTCAACGGCAACACTCTGCGGTACGCCTATTCGCCTCCAGGTCAGCCATGGTAAGGGTGAGGGTGAGGGTGAGGGTGAGGGTAGAATGAGCATTGCCACGCTAGGAGGGCTCATCAAAGTCGTCACAAGGGAGGGCGATATCCGCGTCTATGGCCTCACTGCCGGTCATGCACTTTGGGAGTTGGAGAGTGGGATTGAGACGGAGACGGAGATGGAGACAGCCGCCCACAAAGGTCAAGACAACCAACAAGACTCGCCGATCGATTTGTTCTCGTTGGTGCCATCGGCCTTGGCGGATGTGCCTGTAGAAGATGAGGACCATGAGGATAGGAATTGTCAAAATCAGGGCAGCGAGGACTCACGTCTGGTGGAACAGGGGGAAGAAGAGGAGGAGGGGGTAAACAAACTCCTAGGAGTGTATGACGATGCAGATACAGATACATTTCTACAAGGCGAAGATGATGATGACGACGATGATGATGAAGAGGATGAGGATTATGACGACACAATCGAAATCGACCTCGACGACTATCTCCATCAAGATGACCTCACTCAAAAGACCGCCCCCACCACCCCGTGGTCTTTTATAAACTCCGTCAAGATTGGATCAGTAATTTACCCACGATCCTCGGAAATTGATGCCCGAGGTGCCAGCAGCAGCAACAGACAAGGAGTTTTTGACTGGGCTTTGATCGAAACATCGACTTACGAGGCAAACAAACTCCCCATCGACGCCCAAGCCAAACTTGTTCTTGGTCAGAGAACTCCCGGGACCACAGGCAGTCGGCCCATCTATCTCATTAGCGCATCGGGCGGGGTTAAAAAGGGTTGGATCACACCAGATGCTGGCAGTATTCTCTGTGGGTCTGGGTCTGGGGGAGAGTTTGTGGACTCGTATATGGTGACGATGGATACGTCTGATCAGGGTAAGTACCTACCTACATATTTTTTTTACCTAGCCCACCCCTTCTTCCTAGCACGTCTTCATCCCAGACCCCTAATCATTTTTTCTTTCTACCGTCAAGGTATCTGTGATGGCGATTCCGGATCCTGGGTCGTCGACCAAAACACCTACGAGGTACACGGCCACCTCGTCGCTACCGACGTCTTCAACCAGGGCTACATCATGCCCATTCAGGCTATCTTTGCCGACATTCAACAGTATCTGCAAGCGCGGGAGGTAGCTCTGCCTAGCTCGGTCGACCTTTTACACTGCCGAACCCAATCAGGACAGGGAGCGGGGGCCATGTCTGACTCGTTGTCATCCCGGCGCCGGCGCATCTTCAGTCTTGATTCGGGCTATCAGTCACGGCGTATCAGCCCTCTTTTTAGCTGTTCCGACAACGGCTCTGAGGATGATGATGATGATGATGATGATGACGAAGATAAAGACGACTGGGAGTCTTGGTGCCCATTTTCTGAATTGCACACACAACCCTCCAGCCCTCCCAGCCAGGATTTCTTGGAATAGAACTTTTCACGACTATTTAGTAATTTCCTTCGGGTTTTTGGAAACTTCGGTAGTTGTAACTTCAAGAGCAGATGAACAAAATCTCTTAGTTGACCAGACACACACACTATTGTAGATGGTCGAAGACGGGTAAGCCCGCGCTGGCGATTTTCTAGCCCGTACAGCGAGGAACAGGAAACGTAAATTGGAACTGTGAGCTTGATCAAATTGTCAACCACTCAGTCAAAAACCACAAAAATACAGACCTACTCCCCATCACCCGACACCTTCGTACCCTCTTCACCATCCCTCACATCCACCCCCTTTACAAAAATCGGGCTCTTCCTCAGCAGCTCCCAATCGTGAATCGCCAGCGTGTTTTCCAAATTTCCCATCACTGCCTCCAACCAGGTCGACCACATTGCCTTTTCATACTCTTGTACCGCCCGACCTAGTTCTGCGGGAGAATGTTCCGTCATCGACTGTAAGCGGGTTTGAAGTTCCGCGACGTCGGTGATGGCGTTGCCGAGACCCTGTCCGCGGTCTTTTAATATAACAACCATTTAGTTACGTGACCATATCATCAGACAACATAAAGGTTCAAAGGGCGACCTGAGATATATGAGATAATGAAATGTTATGAGACATAACTTACGAAAAGTCATCGGATGAGCCGCATCTCCACACAGCGTCACCTTCCCTCCCCTCCCATCCCACGGCTTCGTCGGCCAGTACGTCAACCGAGCATGCCAAACTTTTGTTCCTTCTGGGATAGTTCCAAAAGACTCCCTAAACGGCGAGGATAAACCTTGTGTTCGCTTCTTGAGGTCGGCGAGAAGAGCGGCGTTACCTTGGCTTTTGAGAATGGCGGGGTCGCTGGACGAAGGGAAGGTCATGAGGACCATGAATTTCCAGAGGGAGGGGTGGGGGGAGCTGCAGTCATGGACTATTTTACCCTGTCAGCACTCGAGGGGAAAAAAGGAAAAGAAAACAGCAGGGAAAAAGGAAAAGAAATAGGGGGGGGGAGAAAAGGGAGAGACAAACTGTTCGCCCACGCAAAACGCCCTTCCGGCTCCATGGCCATACAATACGTCGGGTGCAGCCTGCGAATCGCCAGCGCCGTATCATGCGAGACAGTGGTGATGGCCGCATACGCCACAATCGGGGTAGGAAGAAGCTCGCCATCTTGCGGCGATGACGAGAATAAAAACTGCCGCGTAACGCTGTGGGCACCTTCTGCGCCAATGAGCAGCGTTCCCTCTTCAATGGCGCCGTCGGCGAATGTTGCGACCACACCAGTTGGCGTGGTGTTCACTGATTGTAAGCCTTTGCCAAACTGATCTAATCAGTCCACGTGCCAATATAGCCAAAGGGAGAGTGAGTGTGAGTATGATTCCAAGTACGAGGTATGAGTATAAGTGAGGAAGGCTTCACAAACCCTAATATCCACACCACCCCTTAACAACTCCAACCAACCCCTTCTCTGCAGACGAACACTCCACGGCGCCGGGAGGGCCTTTAACAATTCCCCCGTTACCCCATGATATATCGGAATAACCGAATCCGCACTGCGCACATGCGATGGATCAGTCTGCACGGCATCGAGCTGCGCGTTGAGTTCTGGAGGGATAATCTCGGCAAGCCGCGATTGTGCCCAGTAGATTCCGAAATTCCAGTCCCGAGCGCGAGCGGTGGGGGAGGTGTCTTGTTCAAAGACGGTAGCGGAAATGCCGGCCTTTTTCTCGCTAAAGTTAGAAATGGCAATTGAGGTACGAGGGCGTGGGTTGATATGAAGCACCATACCTTTTTGAAGATGTGGGCCATCAACAAGCCGGCAGATCCTAGCGTGCTTCGTCAATATCCATGTAGATGAGGTAGAGCAGGCCAAGTGACTCACCGGCCCCAACAATGAGTACTCTCAATGGGCATATTTCTGTAGAGTTGTCCATTGCGGGCGGGCCTACTGTTCGCGCCAATGGCATTTGCAATACCGTGAAACCAAACTGACTCCAAGGGACTGACTCCGGGAGCACTAACCCCAGAAAGCAAAAACAATGCCCTCTTATACACACATATATATCGGACACCCCATCCATGTCCGCCCGAGTCTCGAGACAAAATCCCGATATGCGTGATTTTTGCTGATCTAACCGACCAGTCGCGTTGATGAATGATGATGATCCCTAACCGACGTGCGACAACAGGTCTGGGCATCATGCTGTGCAACCCACCGAGGTGATGCCAAAAAGTCCACATCAGGTATGAGGAAGGCTTTGTTAAGCACTGACCATTGTCCATCGCGGCTTCTTCGCAATCCAATCGTACCTCTGCCCTGGACTGCCGATTCATTCGCTTTGGGCGCCCACTGGGACGCCGCATAGGGAGGCTTAAGTGGGAGAGTGGACGGGCGCTGCATGTCCGACATCCGTTAGCAGGTACTTGCACGGATTAAGCATTCCGGCACGCTCAGCACCTTGGAAAACTCTTAGATTATTCCAAAACTGCTTTTTCAATCGTAGAAGCGGCGTCTTGGGTTCCTCCAAACATGTCTGAGCGCGGGCAGAATACATTGCCCACCCATTCCCGGAACGTAGTATCTACCCACTCAGCCAGTAACCGGAGGACTGCAAGCAGTTGATAGATGCCCTGAACTGTATCTGTCGTGCCAATATGCATGCCGCCGAGGATCTCCTATCCGTTGCATCAGCATCAACGCTGATAACAAAACATGGAAGCAAAGATGAGCTACTTACGATCATAAAGCCTCGGTCGGCTGCGAAGTAGAGTGACCAGGTGTGGTCATGTGTGAGGATCAGAGGCAACGTTGGCAATAAGGGGCCTTGCTTCCCTCCACCAATGCCCAGCGCAGACATGCGTGCGTGCCATGCGGCAGTCCAGATGCCCAGTTGAAGTCGGCCTTCCTCAGCACTAGCACCGCCAATCTTGGTCTCGATCGTGACCGCAATGGGGTCGCACAACAGCGGGGAATAGTCGGTGTGGTTGACACCGAGATCACAGAATCCAGCCGACGGCTGGGCAGCAAGCTTGTTCTGGATGGCGGCAGCGACGGCCAAGCCCGCATCCTCACTGGCGGCGCCCGGCGGGACGAGATTGTTGGCTTGCACGATGGGAAAAAGTACAAAATCAACCGTCTTGCCTTCCACGGCCTCGCCTGTAGTAAGCGCCGGGATGAAAGCAGGCAGGATCCTCGCAGCGGTAGCGTTCTCGATGGCCACAGTGTCGCAGTATCTCCATAGTGCCAAGGCCAAGAGCGGTTCGTGGACGTTGGAGTTCCACGAGGCCTCGCTTTTCCGCCGTGTCCAGCACTCTCGGGCTACACTCTCAATATGGCGGACATGATGGAGCTCGGCACGGGCCAGCCTCGTTGGAGTCGTGGACGGGTGTTTGGCGGCGTGGCCAAAAGCCCAGATGGGGAGGAGGTCGAAAAAGGGATCCTCCGAGTTTGAAACGTCGGGCGACGGTCCCGGCCACGTCTCTGGCTGGCGGAATTGGTATGGCAGAGTCTTACGATTCAGACGCATTATTTCATCCCGGACTTCGGCGGGATAGATGCCTTGGGTGCTTACAATGGCCCAGATGTCGCTGAACAGCTGCCTGACGTCGTCGGGTAATTGCCCTTCCTCAGCATTGTCGTGCAGCGACCCAAACAATACTGGCTTCTCCAGACGTTGCAAACCGACAATGTTCTTGACCGGGCTGGGACTACTGGAATGGTTGGTGTCGGTGACCGAACCAGAAGCAGAGGCAGACGCGGATGCCAGCGGATAGACTAGACTGGAGGGATGTAGGGGGATGATGGCTGACCGGCCCAATCGAGGGGCGGCGTCAGCATCTCCGTCGGGGGCAGATCCGGCCTCGCGAGTTGCATCTCGGTCGAGTTTCCGCTTCTTGGACGATGAGCTGCGCGGGGCTGAGACAGACGGTGTCGCCATCTCAAGGGCGCATTTTTTGGACGACAACGGCCGAGGATCGGCCGGCACCACGTCGGGCCCGCCAGCGTGGGAGTCCGACTGCAACAACCAGCGAGCAATATCGTCGGGGTCGTCATACATTTGCGTTGGGGCCCAGCACACGCACGCCGAGTCGTTGACGGGGCGGCACTGCGGGCGGAAGCGGATCGGTGATCTTGACGCGTCAAAAACGACCCCGCAGGCTTGTCGGTCGGTCAGAAGCTTATCAGCGAGCCCCACCCCGCTGGCAGATCTTGTCTCGGCCAATACGGATGAATTTTAACTAAATGTTACAAAAAAGCACGCCCTTCAAACCGTTTGTGCCTCGGTATTGCATCCCCGGAGCAAAAAAAAAAAAAAAAAAAAAAAAACTCATCGAGACACTTGCCGCATGGAATAGCTTTCTTCTTGGCAGAGTATAGGTAGTCTCACACAGAAAAGGTAGCAGCTGATGGGTTGGTGGTGTCTCTTCCCGGACCTTTTTCCATTGACCCTCTATACCTGCACTTATCCCAAAGAATCTCAAAGTCAATGCTTCTATGTTGCGCCAAGCGCAAACTTACAGAAAAGCGCATAACAGGGAACGGCAAGGAAATTCAAAACAGCTCAACTACAGGCTATCTGAAGAAGGGGCTGGAATCAAGCTACGGTGAGTCATGTTGCCTTTTCGGTATCTTTCGACTCAATAGGGCATGGTTCTTTATCAGGACCGGGGTTTGCGTTGGTTGTTTGAAGCCAACATGAACTGGATAAAATCGCGGCCTTTAGTCCGACCACATGCACTCTGCCGACCCAATAGGCTCGGTGCTCGAACAAAACATTGGCTTGTTGGTTGGTTGGTTGGTCGTCGCGCAGCTTTTGGTCAGGGGAATTTACAAATTGTTGTCTTGTAAATTAGGTGCCAGACTGCTGGGGTACAACAATCCAGCTCAGCTCAGCCCCTTCATACACCTCAAAAAACAACATCATCTCGCCTCACTGCTCAAGCTCGCAATGCGCCCAACAGCCATCACTTACACCATCTTAGCCATTGGCAATCTTATCATGATTTTCGTACCTGAATCGCCACTGAATAATTGGTACACAACACGCCTTCGGAGCACTGTCATTTACTCCTGCATGGCATTTTCGGCGGTTGACTCTTTGCGTCGCATCATCTTACACTACCGAGTCAACCCTGTAACCACCAGAGACGATAACATAACGGTACACTCTTCTGGCAGGGGGTGGCGCGACTATGGTTGCGGCCGTGAGAGTCCAGTCACAATAGGCAATGTTATGCGAGTGCCCGATATGGGAAGGGACTGGCAGAGGAGGGAAGTATTGCGACAGGCTCTGAGCAGATTTCATCTGCTTTAAAATTATACAAAGCACAGCGTCAAACTGGGAAGCAGCCAAAGGAAACTGGCAGATGAGGGAAGGCACGGCCTGGGAAATTACCTAGGTCAATACGCATCAAATTTGCCGCTGTGCACCAGGAGATTGGACCCAATGACCAGGAGCCTGAGCCATTCTTCCGTGGCCACAGGTCTACCTAATCTTTCGACTCCTCGCGTGGCATCAAGAAGGGGGCCCAAACTCCCGCCATCCTCGGATGTCAAGGAGCACGGCGAGTCAGAGCAAGACATCTTATCTCAGCTTGCTCAGCCGGGCTTGCGTGACGCCTGGGAATGGACGAGTCGGCTGCCCGAGCATGGGTGCTTGACATGAATCCAGCGAAATTGCTCTGAATTTCTCTGCGACTGACGCCTAACGGGGTGTCTCCTCCAGCCGGATGTATCACCAGTGATTTTCTACAACTTACACCTGCCCGGTTAACTCAGCTGGTCAGAATGTCACACTAATACACCTTGTTGAGTGAATGCAATGTGAAAGTCGGCGGTTCAAGCCCGGCACTAGGCAATTCAATTTTGCCCGCAACTCGGTCATCTGAGTTGCTGACCTCTGGGTGGCACATTCTTTCCCGTCGTCTCAAAACATTAGACATATTGTGCTAGAATAGGCCCACACATTTTATTTTTCGTCGTTCAACTGACTGCGATTTCAAGAGAGTTGACTCTCGACCGACGCAGGCCTTTCTGAAGATGGCGGACAACATCGAAATTAAATTAACTTCCTCAGAGACGGAGGTTCTAGCAATCATCCTTCATACTACGATACCGTCAAAGTCCGCCATTAGTATTAACCCCAAAGCAGGCCTCCTCTCCGTCTCACGGAAACTTTGACCCCCAACCCCACGCTAGACACTCGCGCCTCCCACCCTTTCCGCACTACAAGCACAGACCTATCTATCTCGCACGGAGTGTCTGTGTAACCTCTTTATCCAAGGAAGAGACGGGCAGCGGCCATGATGGCGACAAAGGTCATGGAAGATCTCCACACGGGAGGCTCCGCGACTGCTGCAGCTCCTGTGGCCACAGGGCCAACTGTGGGAGTCGGCTTGGCGGTCAAGGAGTGGGCAGTGAGTACCTGTCAAATTGCATGTCTGGTTAGTACAAGCAACAGCTACAACATGATCCGATGACTCACTTTGTTGATAGTGTGGATCACGCCGTTCTTGATAATCGCATCAGCGGCTGCGACTCTTGCACCATCAAAGCTGACGACGTCATCGACGATTGAAGCGGTGACGGAACCGCCACTCAGCGTCGCAAATACCATCCCGCTCTGAATCAGAGGCGTGTAGGCAGTTGTGGAAACGATAATGTGGTTCCTCAGCACGCTGGCGATCTGCGAGGTACTCATATTGGCCGTGTCCCTACGGAAGGCAGCGTCGTTGGGTGCCAAGACCGTGATGGCGGCCCTGCTGTCCACCTCGGAAAGGATGCCCGCTTGGTCGAGGGCTTGAAGGAACTTGCTGGCGCTCAAGAAAGGGAGGGTTTCTGATACGGGCCTGGGCAACGTAAAGACGCTGTTTCTCTGTGTCAGTCGTCAAAGTCGGGACGCGAGTTGGGACCCAAGATAGGGGCGTATGGATGGACTTACCCGCTGATAGGGCGAATAAACCCACGGTCAAAAGGGATGTCGTCGGCCGTGACCTTGACGCTGGCTCCGAGACCAGTGAAAACCAGAGGCCCGGATGCTGCACAAACTTTCTTTTCCACAATGGTTTGGTTGCGCCCGGGGCCGAGATTCACCTTCGCGGGATCGCTGAGCCATGATTGTCGGACAATACCGCAAGGAGGGAGTGGAGCGACGCCAAGGTTTCTGGCCAACATGCGGCGTGGGCCGGCGGTAGAGCTGGGTATGGCCGAGGTGGTTCCTGTAGCGCCGGTGGGCAGGGAGAAAGTTGAGCCGATCTCATTGATATAGTACGACAAGTTGTCTTCACCCTCACGGCGGGCGAGGGCGGCACCTCCATTTTTTCCCAGGGCTGCATCGGTGGGAGCATAAATCAGGAGGCCATCCCCTGATGTGAGCACGGCATTTCCCTCAAGCATCGCTGCAAATTTGGTGAACCCATTATCCAGGAGAACGGACTGCAGCGACTGGGAAAGTGCCTGGCCACAAAAAAGGGCAGGGAAGACGAAAAGAGAGTGGGGACGCATATTCGACTGTGATGCTCAGGGGACGGGGAAGCGACAGTGAGTTGTGGAACCTCGAGCTAAACTTTGAGTCTGTTGGTGGCCGAGCATTAAGTATGTGAATAGACACCGACACATAACTGCCGGGACACCGAGTTGTGGATACTTGGCATTCAATACCTAATTCGCTGGACGACGAAACGACTCGACAGAAGGCTGCTGCTCCGGGTCATGTCACATTCAGGCCCATAAATCCGCCCGCTGATGAAATTCCGCGACAGCTAATAGGTAGCCTTGTCCCCTTCCACCTTCCGCGGAGAAGGCTCTCGGAAATGGGGTGCCAGAGTGGAGCAGCTGTCAACCAACCTCCTCCCCGGTGCACAAGCGACGGACAGAGAGCCGGAGGCCAATGTCAGCAGTCCGGTTAGCCATGCCAAGACGCCAACTACCGAGACCTGCATGCAGCAAGCGTCTTCTTTCAGACCAACGTGCCCGATTCTGATTGCTGCATGGGCTAGGCGGAGAGGGCTGACAGATGCTTCAACACTGAGTGGCCAAGAAATGCCGACCCCCTGGAGACGCCCTCTGCAAAACCCGCCGATTATTGCATGAACTTTACGCGACTGTGTAAAAAGTATGAGCAAGCGTGTAAAATGCATGGGTGCCGGAAACCGAGGCGCACGGAAAGTGCACGATATTTCATCATGGACGGAGCAGTCACACCAATAGGCGCTGCTTGATCACCCAGTGTCCAGACGCAACCCATCACATCTGTGTGAAGGTGGCCTGACATTCTCGTCCGGGGCCGCTGAAGGCGCGCCTAGTGAGGAAAGGCTCTCGGGATGACAGACGGACGTGTCACACGTCCCGGCCAACCCAACTATGTTGGGTAAAAAATGCAAAATGAACTGGCGAAATCCGGAACCCGCGCCTTGCAACCTGCCATGCCATTTGTCGAGGACGGGTCGTGGGCCTGTAAAGCGGGGGGGGGTTGGGCAGCAAGTTCGACTGGTCTAGAGCGTGGATTGTGCAGTGTCCAACGGAGTCCTTGTGGGGAAGTTAGCTGGTTGGTTAGTTGGCGAGCCAGCTGAAAATCACGGTTGCACACATACACCGACTCAGAGAACATGCAAGAAGTCATGGCGATAACTGTCTCTGAGTTGCCCCCCATCTGGGGACCACAAATTCCCGGACTGTTCAACAACCCCTTTGATCATCCGGGCCAGTTGCCTACACCTACACGCCGAGAGACTCGGACGCTTGCTTGCTACTATAGTTTGACACTCCAGTCACCAAGACTGGACAGTCCCCGAGTACAGTTTGAGCAACAATACAGCGCGGTCGCTGTCCAGCAACAACATGGCATCGTCAGCCGACATCTATACGGCGCCATCCGAGGCCTCGTATCTCCTCCTCACCCCCTTCGACATGCCGACCAGCAGCGGAAGCTTGAGAGCCATTGCATTTTCGTCCAGGAGTGGAGCACTCGTGACGGCAGCGCTCTCGGTCATGCTGACTGTCATCTTCCTCTGCACCTGGAATTTCGTCAGCTTCCTCGCTCTCTTAGCTTCGAGCAAGGCGTCGCGGCGTCGCCACGCGGCACTGGTTGTGCTCTGGAACTCCAACGATGCATGGTTTGCCTTGACGAGAATGGTCAAGTACGCCATTGAATGCCGAAAAGAAGGATGGGAATTGGCTTATGGCCTGATGTGGGCCTTGGTCGCCTTAGCTGTCTTTAGCGCGAGCATTGTTCTGGGAGTCGTGGGACCAGCGCTCATCCAAATCGGGAACGCCGCACCAGTGAGGGCAGAGCTGGCTTACTATCCCGCCCTAGCCCAGGAGCCACGCGCCGTCCTCAAGGTCTTTGGTCTGCGGGCGGCATCTTATCTGCGTGCCCTCGGCAGCGTCGAGGCCGCCGATGTCACGAAGCGGAAAGATGTCCTGATTGACGACGACATAGACTTGCCCAAGTGGAAGGGTCCAAATGGTGAAGAGCCCATGTACCGGCTGAATTACAGCTATTCCATCACCGGGACCACCATGGGACTTCAACACGGATCCGACCTCGTTCTCAATGTTGCCGGTTCGTGCATCACCGAGTACGAATGGTATGACGCCAAGGCTTCAAACGACGACTACGAAGTGTACAGACTATGGGGTTCAACCGACAAGAAATTCCAGTTCGCCTACCCTATAGACAGTTCTAGCATCCAGAACGCGCCCAAGGTCACCTTTCGCATCAACTCGGAACCCGATAGCCAGCGAAAGGACGGCAAGGTTCGCTTTGCCGCCGTGGCCTGGGGTGCTCACCGGGCGAGTATCACCGAAGGGTTGTACGACGGTTGGTACAGCACCGAGAATGGCAAGCAAAATTACAGTGTCCCGTACGGCGCCAAACATTGGATCAAACGTGGCAGGCCGGCTCTCTCGTGCTGGCAAGAAGACGTCTGGCGCTACGGGTCACAGGTGGCCAAAAATGTCAAGGACATCAAGAACTTGCAGGGTGTCAAAGTGCCCGTTGCCCTGCTTGATGTACTCTCGGAAACCCTGAGCCAGCCGAAACTCTCCGAACTCGGCAACGCGAGCGGAGATTCCGCCCTCCGATCCCGAACCACCAGCCCCAACGGCGTCATCGACGCGTCCGCTTCCAGCATCAGAAAGGACCTGGAGCGCCTGCTCGTAGCCAGCTACGTATCCTCACAGAGCACCTTCCTCGACACCACCATGATGCACGACGACGGCAACTGGAAGAACATACTCGAGGGTGGGGATGGCGGTCCCCGAGACGGTGTCGGCGACTTTGTCATTGTCAGCCCGGACATTGAGACATTTTCCGTTGCCGGCCTCGCCACCGTTACTGCATTTCTCGCGGCTCTGCTGCTAATCGAGTTGGGCGTCACGGTGCTCATCCGTCTCCATCGCGATCCCATTGACAAGAAAACCGGCAAGCCTAGTATATGGCTTCCGTTCAAGGCATTAGCTTCGGCTGCCCTGTTCCGACGCATCTATGAGAATGCCGACGTCGACCCCGAGTTCTACATGAAAGATGACAGGTGGCACTGCAATGCGCATTTCCCCGATGATGATGACAAGACCGACTTTAAGATCAAGGGTTGCCCAACTCATCGATGTAGGGGTCATATTGTCGCCAATTCCAAGCCGTCTCTTTTTCCCATTTCACCTCCGGAAAAGGTCGAGAATGAGCCGCCGTCTAACACCGGCACGGGGCAGGCAAGTAAGCCGCCGTCTGACACCGGCACGGGGCAGGCAGGTAAGCCGCCGTCTGACACCGGCACGGG